>Ga0307287_10000073_pt1 | contig 34300 bp, 37 predicted proteins | sample ER_DNA_141_FD_194485 | JGI IMG/M metagenome (GOLD analysis project Ga0307287, IMG submission 194485) | Bulk soil microbial communities from the East River watershed near Crested Butte, Colorado, United States - ER_DNA_141 | ecosystem: Environmental > Terrestrial > Soil > Floodplain | place...
GCGACCGAGCTTTACTTCGCGCTCGCATCCGGTGGTCTCCCCAGCGGACTTGCCCAGACGGATCCGGCGTACTACCTCGCCAAAGCCGCTCACTGGGCGAACGCCTACATGACGGGACCGAACGACGCCGGCGACACCTTGAACCTCTACGACGTCTCAGGGCTCGCGCACTACGACCTCTATCGAGCGCTCGCGCAAGCCGGGAGCCTGCCGGGGCTCGAGACGACCCCCAGCGCGCTGCTCGGCGACCTCAAGAAGGAGCTGGATGGAGCGGTCGCGGGGACCGACCCGTTCGGGTTCGGCTTCCCCTGGGACACCTGGGACACGACCTCGCACGGCGCGGGCCTCTCGATGATGGCGGCCGAATACGACACGTTGGTCGGTGCGGGAACGTATGCGAACGAGGAGATGAACTGGCTCTCGAACATCCTGGGCGCGAACGGTTGGGGCTCGTCGTTCATCGTCGGGGACGGCTCGACGTTCCCGCACTGCATGCAGCACCAGGTGACCAACATCGTCGGCTCGCTCGATGGTTCCCTGCCGATCCTCGCGGGGGCCGCCGTGGAGGGCCCGAACGGGACGATCTTCAGCGGATCGCTGACGGGTATGCGTCCGTGTCCCACCGACGGCGTGGACACGTTCGCACCGTTCAACGGGAAGACGGCACGGTACCGCGACAACGTCGAGTCGTTCTCGACGGTCGAGCCCGCGATCGACCTGACGGCCTCATCACCGCTCGCCTTCGCGTGGCAGATCCACGGAACCCCGCCACCGGAGCCGGGCGGAGGCAGCCCCGTCACCGTGGTCACGATCCAGTTCGACGACGGCAACGCGGACCAGTTGGACGCGCTCGGGCTCTTGAGCGCGCGCAACATGGCGGCGACCTTCTACATCAACAGCGGCTTCATCGGGGACGCTACACACCTCTCGACGACCGATCTCCACACGCTCTTCAACGCGGGGAACGAGATCGGCGGTCATACGATCGATCACGCGAACATCAAGAAGCTGAAGACGGCGGCCGCGCGGCAAGAGGTGTGCGGTGACCGGGTCACGCTGATGGATGCCAGCCTTGGGTTCGGGTTCCCGGTCACGTCGTTCGCGTACCCGTTCGGCTCGTACGACGCTGGCTCCGAGCAGGTCGTGCATGATTGCGGCTACAACAGCGGTCGCGGCGTGTCCGGCGTCGACGACACGAAGACCTTCGCCGAGACCATCCCACCGCTCGATCCGTACGGCCTCCGGATGACACCCAGCATCAAGCAGGGGACGACCGTGGCCACGGTCGAGGGCTACGTGACCGCAGCCGAGACGCACGGAGGCGGGTGGGTGCAGCTGCTGATCCACCACCTCTGCAACCAGTGCGACCCCTACTCGATGACGGTTCCGGACTTCACGTCGTTCGTGAACTGGCTCCAAGGAGAGGTCGCGAGCGGCCGGGTCATCGTGATGACGACCGATCAGGTGATCGGTGGGACGGTGCAGCCGCCGGTTGCTCCTTGACCTTCTGGGTCCGTGACTCGCTCTGGTGATTCCGCGAGTCAGGTCACCCTGGGATCACGTGAGGTGCGCCTGGCACCACGCGTACAGCGCGTCGTAGACGAACGCGCCTTTCTCGAGCAGCCGCAGATCATCCGGCTCCGCGAGCACCCCGCCGGCGCCGATCGCCTCCAGCCCCGCTCCGAGCGGGTCGGAGTCGCGGTCTTCCGCGACATCCGCCGCGTGCACGATCCGTGCGAGACGAACGAGCGCCGCATCGGACGCGAGCTCGAAGTCTTCGATCAGCACCTCGAAGCTGCACTTCCCGTCACGATGTGAGAACTCGGCGCCGGGTGCGTCGAACGATCGCGCTCCGTCGCGGCTCGCGACGTCGAGAACATCGTCCGCTGGAACGTAGAGGATCTCGGCATCCGGGTCGATGAAGCGGCGGATCAGCCACGGGCACGCGATGCGGTCGGTCTTCGGTCGCTCGCGGGTGACCCATCGCATGGGTCACACGCTATCGCTCGGCCAGGGTGCGCGCGACCGCCGCGCGGACCTCCGCGCGGCGGTCGCGCCCCCGCTCGGGGTCGATCATGACTTCGACGACGCGGATCCCGCGAGCGCGCGCGGCCCGCTGGACGGCCGGCAGGAGATCGTCGCTCCGTAGGGCGCGCTCGTGACCGACCCCAGCCGCGGCGCACACCGCACCGAGGTCGACGCGGTGCGGCGTCACGAAGAGCTCGCGGAGCTCGGGGAGCTCACGCTGCGGCAGCAACGAGAAGAGCTCGCCCCCGCCGTTCGTGAGGACCACGACGACCAGATCGATCTCGGCACGGCCCGACCACAGCAGTGCGCCGGCGTCATGCAGGAACGTCAGGTCGCCCATCAGCGTGTAGGTCGGGCCGGCCTCCGCGACCGCCACCCCGAGCGCGGTCGAGACGAACCCGTCGATCCCGCTCGCTCCGCGGTTGCCGACCACGCGGAGCAGATCAGGTGCGGTCCACACGCGCGGCGGCCGGCGCGGCGCCATGAACGTGTCCAGGTCGCGGACGGGGCTCGATGATCCGATGCACAGGACAGCGCCGTGGGGGAGGAAGGCCGCCAGGTCGCGCGCCACGCGACCCTCGAACGGTTCGATCCATGGATCGAGCACGCGATCGACCGAGGCGCGCGCGAGCAGATCCGCCTGCCGCCATGCCTCCAGCCATCCACCCGGCACGGCCGGAGGGTCTTCGGCGTGCCTGTTCCAGGCGACCGCCGCGAACAGCTCCGGATCCACCAGGATCCGTCGCTCGGCCCTGTGCTCCGGGTCGGGGTCCAGATGCTCTCGGTCCAACACGACGAGCGAGGAGCCGGCCACGAAGGTTTGGGTCGCGCGCGTCGTCGGAGCCGCGCCAACCTGCAACACGACGTCGGGGCGGTGGTGCTCCAGCCATCCCGGGTCTCCGATCAGCAGCTGCCCGGCAGCGAGCGCCCGGCCGGCCCCGCCGGCGTCGAGACGCAACCCGCTGAGCGGTTCGGCGAGCACCGGCCACCCGAGCAGCGCGCCGAGCGTGAGCAACGACAGGGTCCGCGGGGGAGGAAGCGGCCCGAGCGTGATCACCCCTCGACGGCCGGCGTAGGTCTCAAGGAAGGCCTCGAGCGACTCGCTCGCCGCGTCCTCTTCGACACCTCGTTCCTCCGGTTCCGTCTCGTCCGCGGGAAGCGGCGGGGTCACGACCCGGGCACCCTCCGGGACGAGCGGTTCGTCGAACGGGCAGTTCACGTGAACGGGCCCGGCCGGCGTGCCGACCGCCGCCGCGACCGCTCGGAACCCGGTGTCGTGCCACGCGCCCACATCGGCCGCGTTCGCCGGCACGGGAGGCTCGAGGTAGGCGCGCGCGTACCGCCCGTAGAGGTCGGTCTGGTCGATCGTCTGGTTGGCGCCGGTCCCGCGGAGGCGCGGCGGACGGTCGGCGGTGAGCACGACGATCGGCGTCCGCGACTGGGACGCCTCGACGACGGCCGGGAGGTACTCGGCGGCGGCCGTGCCGCTCGTGCACGCGAGCGCGGCCGGGGCGCCGGTCGCCTTCGCGATGCCCAGCGCGAAGAACGCCGCCGAGCGCTCGTCCAGGTGCATATAGGTCCGGATCCGATCCTCGCGGTCGAGCGCGAGCGCGAGCGGGGTCGACCGCGATCCGGGTGAGAGGCACGCGTGGCGGACGCCGCGATGTGCGAGCGCATCAACCAACGCGGACGCGCACGCGAGCGAGACGTCGCCGAGGCCCATACCTAGACCGTGTGCGAGAGCACGAGGCCGAGCGACAGGAGGAGGCCGGTGGCCGCGTGGAGCTTGGCCGTCCCGACGAGCACCGGGATCAAGTCGGGGCCGCTCGCGATCCGAGCCGCTTCCAACGGCTGGATCGCGAGCGGCCACGCCGCGAGCCCGACCAACCCCCACTGCGTCAGGCCGACCGAGTCGTTCAACAGGTGGGCCAGCACGCCGGCGACGATCGTGCCGAACGCGCCGACCACCATCGTTCCGTAGAGGGCTCGGGCATGCTGCTCGCCGAGACGCACGGCGAGCGTTCGCTTCCCCGCGGCCTCATCCGTTGCGATGTCGCGGATGTTGTTCGCCTCCAAGATCGCGACCGCGAGCAGCCCCATGACGACCGCGCACCACCACGAGGCCGCCGTCACGGTCTCGACCATCACGAACGTGGTCCCGCACGTCGCCACGAGCCCGAAGAACACGAACACCATGACCTCCCCGAGCCCGAGTCCCGCGTAGGGGCGGGGCCCGCCGCTGTAGAGCAACGCCGCGATGATCCCGAGCCCCCCGACCACCAGCACCAGCACGGGCCGCGTCGCGATCGCCAGCGCAAGCCCGGCGAACCCGGCGACGGCGATCGACAGCAGGGCCGCGCCGAGCACCGCGCGCGGGTTCGCCGCTCCACTCTGCGTGATCCGCGGCGGTCCGACGCGTTCGTTCGTGTCGACCCCGCGGACGCCGTCGAAGTAGTCGTTCGCGAGGTTCACGCCGATCTGTAGGCCCGCGGCGACGAGCGCGGCCGCGGCGAAGCGCCACCAGATCACCTCACCGGCGGCCGCCGTGCCGACGATCACGGGCACCAGCCCGGCACCGAGCGTGCGGGGTCTGGCCCCGAGCCACCACACCCGCCATCCGGCCGCCGAGCTCACGGTCGTTTCGGGAACCTCGAGAAGTCCGGTTCGCGCTTCTGGGTGAAGGCGTCCCGACCCTCCTGCGCCTCGGGCGTCATGTAGTAGAGGAGCGTGGCGTCACCGGCGAGCTGCTGCGTGCCCGCGAGCCCGTCGACACCGGCGTTGTAGCCGGACTTCAGCAGCCGGAGCGCGAGCGGAGACTTCTCGAGGAGCTCACCGGCCCAGGAGACGGTCGTCTCCTCCAGCGCGTCCAGCGGCACGACGGCGTTCACCAGTCCCCATGACAACGCGGTCTCGGCGTCGTACTGCCGGCACAGGAACCAGACCTCCTTCGCTCGCTTCTCGCCGATCTGCCGAGCCAACAGCCCGATCCCGTAGCCGCCGTCGAACGATCCGACCCGCGGTCCCGTCTGCCCGAACCGAGCGTTGTCCGCGGCGATCGTGAGGTCACAGCACAGATGCAGCACGTGCCCACCGCCGATCGCGTACCCGGCGACCATGGCGATCACGGGCTTGGGGAGACGCCGGATCTGGATCTGGAGGTCGAGGACGTTGAGCCGACCGATGCCCTGCTCATCCACGTAGCCGTCGTCCCCCCGGATCTTCTGGTCGCCGCCGCTGCTGAACGCCTCCGTGCCCGCGCCCGTGAGGATGACGACGCCGATCTCTGGATCGTCCCGAGCCAGCTCGAAGGCTGAGATCAGCTCTCGGGTCGTGAGCGGACGGAACGCGTTGCGGACCTCTGGCCGGTCGATCGTGATCTTGGCCATCCCGTCCGATACTTCGTAGCGGATGTCCGTCCAGTCGCCGCGCGACTGCCACTCGACCATGTGACCACCAACTCCTAGAGCGCGTACTCGAACGGTTTAGGCTACCCGACGTGACCGTGACGGCGCATCGCCGGGCGAGCGCCGGCGAGCTGATCGCGTACGCGTTGCCTCCCGGCGAGGTCTGGCTCGAGATCTTTGCCGCGCACGCTTCCTCGGGCGCGTCGTTCTTCCCGATCGACGTTCGGCTATCGGACAGGGAGCAGCGCGCATCGGTCGAACGGGCGCGTCCTCGGCTGCTGGTGACGCCCGACGACGAGGTGCTGTTCGCCGACCCGGCGCCTGTCGACCCCGATCGCGCCTGGGTCGTCGTCGCGACGAGCGGCGTGTCGGGGAAACCGAAGCTCGCGGAGCTTCCCCGGACGGCTCTCGGTGCGGCCGTGGCGGGATCGCTGACGGCCCTCGATGCATCGGCGTTCGACCCGTGGGTGGCGTGCCTGTCTCCCGCGCACGTCGGCGGGCTGCTGGTCCTGCTCCGTGGGGCGCTAGCAGGTGCTCCCGTTGACGTGCTCGATGGCTCCGACCCCGCCCGGTTGTTGGCGGAGGCACCGGACGGCGCGCACGTTGCCTTGGTGCCGACCATGCTCCGCCGCTTGGTCGGGACCGCGCACGACCTCTCTCGTCTGGGGGTGCTGCTCGTCGGCGGCTCGGCGCTGGACCCCGCGCTCCGCGACGCCGCCGCACGACTCGGTGGCCGGGTCGTGACGACCTACGGGCTCACGGAGTCGTGCGGCGGCGTCGCCTACGACGGCATCCCGTTCGAGGGGACCGAGGTGCGGATCTCGTCGACGGGTCAGATCGAGCTCACCGGTCCGACCGTGATGGAGGGCTACCGGGGCGATCCGGCGGCGACGGCCGAAGCGTTCACGGTGGACGGCTGGCTGCGGACGGGGGATCGCGGGGAGCTCGACGCCGAGGACCGGCTCGTCGTACACGGGCGGTCCGACGACGCGATCCGCTCGGGTGGGGAGACCGTCTGGCCCGACGAGGTGGAGGCGGCACTGCGGTCCCATCCCGGCGTTGCCGACGTCGCGGTCACCGGAGCGTCGGATCATGAGTGGGGTCAGCGGGTCGTCGCCTGGGTCGTCCCCGTGGATCGGGCGCTCCCTCCGACCCTCGAGGAGCTCCGGGAGCACTCCCGCGAGCGCCTCGCTCGTTTCAAGGCCCCCCGCGAGCTCAACGTCGTGGATGCCCTGCCCCGCACGCCATCCGGGAAGCTTCGGCGAGCCGCCGTTCCCGGGCGAGCCACCGACCCGGGGCCATGAAGAAGGCCCGAGCGAGGGAGGGGTTCGCTCGGGCCTTCAGGTCTCCCGGGGGGCCACCGAGGGGGTGGTGGGCCCCAGGAAGGTTCCATGTCGTCGCACCCCAAACTTCGACATCCAGGTGTCGTTCTTCGATACCCGAACTCGGGTAATCGCGTCGTGGGCGGCGTGTACTGCCGAGGTCAGCCGACCTGGATCGCGCCGTGCTTGACGGCGAACGAGACAGCCTCGAGCTTCGAGTGGACGCGGAGCTTGCCCAGGATGTTGCGCACGTGGGTCTGCACCGTCTGCGGACTGATGTACAGCTCGCGAGCGATGTCGTCGTTGCGCTTACCCTGCGCCAAGAGCCCGAGGATCTCGCGCTCGCGCTCGGTGAGGTCGCCGAGCAGCGCCATCGCGTCGCGTTGCTCTTCGCGTTGACGGGCGACCTGGGCGAGCAGCCGTGTCAGGGTCGCGGGGTCGATCAGGACCTCTCCGTCGGCAGCGGCCTTCGCGGCGGCGAGGATCTCGACGGCGGCCTCATCCTTCGACAGGAACCCCGACGCGCCGGCCTCGACCGCTTCCACCAGCAGGCGCTCATCGTCGTGCGCCGTCATGATCACGACGTTCGTCGACGGGGACGCCTCTTTGATCCGGCGCGTCGCGTCGATCCCGCTCATCCCCTCGCCTTTGAACACGATGTCCATCAGCACCACGTTCGGGAGGTGCTCCTCGGCGAGCCTGATCGCCTCCTCCGGAGTGTGGACGGGCGGCGCGATGAGCAGGAGCTCCTCGTCGAGACCGACGACGGTCGCCAGAGCATCGGTCAGCAGCTTGTGGTCGTCGCAGATCAACAAGGAGACGATGCGGTTCGTCGCGCTCACCTTTGCCTCCGGGGCAGCCGGATGCGCAGGATGGTACCCCCTTGGGGGGCAACCTCGAGCGTCGCGTCGCCCCCGTGTGCGCGGACGATGCCCCGGCAGATGAACAAGCCGAGCCCGCTCCCCGGGACGTCCTCGTATCCGGGGGGGCGCCATCGCGTGAACCGCTCGAACACCTGATCTCGCCGTTCGGCGGGCACGCCCGGGCCGGCATCGACGATCTCGATCTGCGCGGGTCCTCCATCCGTGCCCATGAAGGAGATCCGGATCGCGGAACCCTCCGGCGAGAACCTCGCTGCGTTATCGATCCCTTGACGGATCGCTTCGGCGAGCCACCGGATGTCGACGTCAGCCTCGACCCGTTGGGGGTCATCGACCGTCACGGGGTGTCCGCGCGTCTCCGCGTCCGTGAGGGCTAGCTGCACGACCGCCGCCAGCTCGTTCCCCGCCGGGTGAAGATCGAGGCTGCGGGCATCGACCTTCAGCGCCACCGACATCTGATGGACCACGCCGAGGATGTGTTCCGCCTCCTGTTCGATCAGGCCCACGAACTCCTGGCGTTGGGGGTCGGACAACCGGTCGTAGTTCGCGATCGTCGACGCCGCGATGCTCTTCACCGAGGAAACCGGGCCCCGGAGGTCGTGGGCGATCACGCTCGCGATCTCGGCCCTGCCTCCCAACACCTCTTCGGCTCGGTCCGATGCTCGTCGCATCCGCGACGTCTCGGTCCGTTGCGCGGACAGGAGGGCGGCGAACACGATCGCCGGCACGACCAGCTGGAGGATGTCGGCCCACTGGACGTAGGCCCGTCCTTGGGTCGGCGAACGGATGGCGCTCAGGGGGAGGGCCACGGCGGCGGCGAGCGCCACGCCTATCCACGGATGGGGCGGGTCACGACGACGGAACAGCTCCCGCCAAGCGGCAACCAGGAGCGCGACGGCGGCGGCCATGCCGAGCACCCATCCGAGCGTCGCGGGCTCGGCCGCGGCCCGGACCTGGAAGAGGTCCCCGGGCACCGGTATCCGCCGGTACCAACCGACGAGGAGCCGATCGATGAGGAGCACGCTCCCGGCGACGACGAGCGCCGCGAGCCACCCCCGGATCGGTCGATGGCCACGTCGATCCCACCAGGGCACGCCGAGGATGAAACAGATCCCCGCGAGGAGCCAGCCGAACTGGGACGCGTAGACGGGCGCCAGGCCCGAGAACGACCGCAACGGCTCGTACTGGACCGTGGTCGTCCCGATCGTGAGGGCATAGGCGACATCTTGGCCGTAGTGGATCGGCCACCAGACGCCGAACGCGAGCGACTGCGCAGCGATCACGGCGAACCCGATCGTGAGGAACACGGCGTGGGGGTCTCGGGCGGTGCGATAGCGCGCCCCGGCGAGCGCCGCCACGGCCAGCGCCAACGAAGCCGCGGCCGCCGACACCGCAACTTGGACACGCGGGGTGAACCACGCCTCCGGGAGCAAGAGGATGAGGCCTGCGACGAGGACGACCGCCGCTGCGATGCGGACCCGTTGGTTCACGCGGCGAGTGTATGGCGGCCCGCGGCGGCGCTCGGGAACTAGGAGTAGGTGTGCTCCTCGTCCGGGAACGCGCCCGTCTCGACATCGGCGACGAACCGCTCGACGGCCGTCGTGATCGTCTGCCGCAGGTCCGTATACGCCTTCGCGAACTTCGGCACCTTCTCATTGAGCCCAAGCAGATCGTTGATCACGAGCACCTGCGCGTCCGTGCCGCTTCCCGCACCGATCCCGATCGTAGGGATCTGGAGCTCTGTGGCGATCTCGGCTCCGAGGTCCGCCGGCATCGCCTCGAGCACGATCGAGAAGGCCCCCGCCTTCTCCAGAGCGTGCGCCTGGTCGAGGACCTTCGCCGCCGCCTCGCCTCTCCCCTGGACTCGGTACCCGCCGAGCCCGTAGACGGATTGCGGCGTCAGTCCGATATGGGCCATCACCGGGATGCCGATGTCGACGAGCCGATGGACAAGATCGAACTGGGCGCCCTCGAGCTTGACCGCATGGGCGCCTCCCTCCTTGACCAACCGTCCGGCGTTCCTGATCCCGTCCTCGATCGAGGCCTGGAACGACATGAACGGCATGTCGCCGACGACCATCGCATGCTCAACGCCACGAGCCACGGCACGCGTGTGATGGAGCATCTCCTCCATCGTCACCGGGAGCTCGTTCGCGTACCCGAGCACGTTGCGACCGACGGAGTCACCGACCAGGAGCACCGGGACGCCCGCTCGGTCGAGGATCTGGGCCGTCGGGAAGTCGTAGGCCGTGAGCATCGCCCAACGCTGGCCCGCGGATTTCCAGGAACGGAGATCATGGATCGTGACGGTCATCTGCTCGCACCTCCTTGGAGTGCACGGCGAACCACGGGGAGTCTATCGCGACCTTCCGCGACGTTCGTATGTCAGTACCGGTCGGTACGGTGCCCCTGTACGAGCAGGAAGCGACAGGAGGCGATCAGGATGACCGACACCGTGCAGCACGAGCCATGGGCCCAACTCCTAACGTTGGGGGATGCTCGGTTCGGGATCCTGGCGGGGGGTCCGTTCGATGGCCGCTGCTACCCGCTGTCCGAAGGCCCCATTCCCCGTGAGCTCGACGTTCCAGGACTCCCAGGGCCAGAGCAACCAAACATCGTTCGTTACGTGCTGCGAGACGGGCTCTACCGCTACGCCGGCGTCGCGCGCCAAGCTGCGCCCGCCGCCTGAGACGGACGTCCCGTACACTCTGGACAGCCCTCATCCTTCTGCTCCCCCTCGCGGGGGGCCGTCCAGCCCAGAGGAGGTGAATGTTGAGGGAGTACGAATGCATGTTCATCCTGCCCGCCGAGGCCGACGAAGCCACGGTGAGCACCGCGGTCGATCGCATCGCCAAGACCATCGCGCCAACCGGCGGGAAGGTCGACTCCATCGATCGCTGGGGCCGCAGGCGCTTCGCCTACGAGATCGCGCGCCAACACGAGGGGTATTACGTGGTGGTCCGTTTCGAGGCGGAGCCTTCGGTTCAATCGGAGCTGGACCACACGCTCAAGCTCGCCGATGAGGTGATCCGGCACAAGATCCTGCTCCTGCCCGACAAGGTATCCGAGAAGGAGAAGACAACCGCTTCCCCCGCCTCAACGGAGGCGTAAGAGACCCAGAAGGGGGACCCGCTCCATGGCGAGCGACAACCAGATCACGATCGTCGGCAACCTCACGGATGACCCTGAGCTGCGCTATACGGCGAACGGCGCCGCGGTGGCCAACTTCCGGGTGGCGTATTCCACCCGGATCCGCGACGCGGCCGGCAACTGGACGGACGGCGACACGTCGTTCTTCACGATCAACTGCTGGCGGAGCCTGGCCGAGAATGCCGCGGAGACGCTCACGCGCGGCAGCAGGGTCGTGGTGACCGGCCGGCTGAAGCAGCGTTCCTGGGAGAACCAGGAGGGCGAGAAGCGGACGGTGGTGGAGATCGAGGCCGACGACCTCGGCCCCAGCCTGAAGTGGGCGACCGCCAGCGTCACGAAGACCAGCCGCAGCTCGTCCGCGTCATCCGGCGGGGACTGGGGTGCCGCGGTCGCGGCGCCGGTCGGCGCGTCCACGGACAACGAGGAGACACCACTGGATGCCGGGTAAACCGCGGAAGCCAGAGCGCTCGTCCGCCCGCAAGAAGGAGAAGGACGCCGCGTGGCAGAAGAAGCAGAAAAGGAAGATCTGCATCTTCTGCAAGGACCACATCGACTACGTCGACTACAAGGACGTCATCATGTTGCGGAAGTTCGTGTCCGAGCGTGGAAAGATCCGAGCGCGTCGCGTCACGGGCAACTGCGTCCAGCATCAGCGTGACGTCGCGACGGCCGTCAAGAACGCCCGCGAGATGGCCCTGCTCCCCTACAGCGCGCGATGAAGGTCATCCTCCAGAAGTCCGTCGACAAGCTCGGGGACCCCGGAGACGTGGCCGAGGTAGCCGACGGCTACGCGCGCAACTACCTGATCCCCCGGGGCATGGCCATCAGGGCCGAGAAGGGCGCCGTCAAGCAAGCCGAGACGCTCAAACGGGGTCACAATGCCCGTCTGTCGAAGCAGAAGGTGGAGTTCGAAGCGCTCGCTTCCAAGCTCATCGCCCAAGGCGCTCTACAGATCTCCGCTCGCGCGGGTGAAGAGGGCAAGCTCTTCGGATCGGTCACCGCCGCGGACATCGCGGAAGCGGTGACGGCGCAGGCCGGCGTGACCGTCGATCGCCGTGATGTGCACCTGGAGGAGCCGATCCGTTCGATCGGGACGCACGAGGTGCGCGTCAAGCTCTTCCACGAGGTCGAGCCCGTGATCACCGTGGAGGTCGTCGCAGAAGGCTGATGTGGGGGCGGCCGAAGGCCGCCCCCCACACCCGTCACGTGAGACCCAGCACCGCCGGCAGATCGGTGGGTCGATCCGCCACCACGTCGAATCCACCGACGTCCTGCATCAGGTGCCCCCATCTCGCCGCGACCGCCAGAGCTGCGGCGTGGTGCGCCGTCTCGCCGTCCTGTGGCGAATCGCCGACGTAGGCCGTGCGGGCGGCAGGCACCTCCAAGCGTTCGCACGCCAGGAGGAGCCCGTCGGCAGCCGGCTTGAAGTTCGGTGCGACCTCGTCGGCGTCGACCACGACCGCGAACCGGTCCCGGAGACCCGCCGCCCCGAGCAGCACGTCAACGTTCCCGAGGTCGGCGTTCGTGAACACGCCCAACGCGACGGACCGAGCGAGCGCCTCGAGCGCTTCCGGGATCCCCGGATACGGCTGGACGCCACGACGTTCGGCCTCGGCCCGCAAGCGCGCGTGATACCCGTCGATCTCAGATGGCTCGACCGACCTGCCGAGGAAGTGCTCCATGATCGTTGCCGGCGGGCCGAGGACGTAGCTCGCGATCACCTCATCCCGATCGAGGGTCGAACCGCCCAGCTCCTCGATCGTGGCGATGAAGGCCGCCGGGACGACCCGTGAGGAGTCGATCAGCGTGCCGTCCATGTCGAAGACGACGGCCTCGAGCGGCGGCGCGTCCATGGCTGCGGAGGATAGGTCGAACCATGTCAGAGGCGCTATCCACAATTGTCCACAGAGGAATCCACATGGGGAAAACGCTGCTCAGGGGCGGAGTGACAAGGAAACTCGGGCGACGACCTGGCCTTCGTCAATCCACAGGGGTTGTCCACTGTCGCCCGGAGCCTCCTGAGCGTAGCCTCCGGCGTCGGTCGGAGTTGGGGTTCGGAAGGGGGGCGTCCAGGGGTGGCACGCGCGGCTGAAGAGGTCGTCCGCATCCCTGCCGGCCATCGCCTCCCGCCGCAAGACCTCGAAGCGGAACGGTCGGTGCTGGGGGCCATGCTCCTGTCGGCCGAAGCCATGGCCGACGTGGTCGAGATCCTCGATGCTGAGGACTTCTATCGCTCCGCACACGGCAAGATCTACGCTGCCGTTCGCGGGCTCTTCGGTCACGGCGAGCCGGTCGACGTCATCACCGCCGTCGATTCGCTGCGCCGGTCGGGCTTGCTCGACGAGGTCGGTGGCGCCCTCTACCTGCGGGACCTGGTCGACGAAGTTCCCACACCCGCCAGCGCGTCTCACTATGCGAAGATCGTCTCGGATGCGGCGCTCCGGCGCCGCTTGATCGGCGCAGCTGCCGACATCATGGACGTCGCGTACGCGGGGTCGCACGATGCCGACGAGATCGCCGACACGGCCGAGCAACGGATCTACGACGTCGCGCGCCGGGAGGACACCGAGGATGCCGCGGCCATCGGCGACCTCGTCAATGACGCCATGTCGGAGCTGGAGGCGATCCAGAACCGCGAGTCCGCCTACACCGGCCTCCCTACCGGGTTCCGGGACCTCGACGACCTCACCTCGGGATTGCAGGGCGGCAACCTCGTGATCATCGCGGCCCGCCCCGGGATCGGGAAGTCCTCGCTCGCCATGAACATCGCGCGCAATGTTGCGGTCACGCACGAGCCGGTCGCCATGTTCTCCCTCGAGATGTCGCGGTACGAGATCGGGATGCGTTTGCTGTGCGCCGAAGCCCGAGTGCCGTGGGACCGGATCCGCAACAAGCGGGTGGGGCCAGACGACTGGACCCGCGTCGTCTCGGCGGGCGAGACGCTGCACGACGCGCCTCTTTCCATCGTGGACTCCGGCAACGTGAACATCGTCGACATCCGAGCGAAGGCCCGCCGGATGAAGACCAGCAAGCAGGGCCTTTCGCTCATCATCGTCGACTACCTCCAGCTCATGACCAGCCCCGCGACCCGGCGCCAGGACAATCGGCAGCAGGAGGTGGCCGAGATCTCACGCTCGTTGAAGCTCCTCGCGAAGGAGCTCAAGGTTCCGATCCTGGCGCTGTCCCAGCTGAACCGGAACCCGGAGGCGCGCGCGGACAAGCGTCCGCAGCTCTCCGATCTGCGGGAATCGGGATCCCTCGAGCAGGACAGCGACGTCGTCATGTTCATCCACCGCGACGACTCCGATCACGAGAAGAAGCGCGAGGCCGAGCTGATCCTCGCGAAGCACCGCAACGGGCCGACCGGCTCCATCCGGCTCAGCTTCGAGCCGTCGCTCACGCAGTTCCGCAACGCAGCGCGCGGTCAGTCCGAGTAGGTCTCGTTCCGTACCATCCGGGGCGATGGACACGAACGCGACGCCTCGGCGTGTCCGAGCGATCCTCCGGCGGCTCGAACGCCGCTTCGGCCCACTGACGCCGCCGCGCGCCGCCGATCCGCTCGACGAGCTGATCCTCACCGTCTTGAGCCAGCACACGAGCGACGTGAATGCCGACCGAGCGTTCGCGTCGCTCCGAGCGTCGTTCCCCACGTGGGATCGGGTCGTCGAGGTGCCTGAGACCGCCCTCGCGGATGCGATCCGCTCGGGCGGCCTCGCCAACACGAAGGCGCCACGGATCCAGGTCATCCTTCGCGAGGTCCACCAGCGCGAGGGCGCCTACGACCTGTCGCGGCTCCGAGACATGACGGACGCGGAGGCGCGCGGCTACCTCACGTCGCTTCCCGGCATCGGTCCGAAGACCGCGGCGGTCGTCCTGTCGTTCGCCCTGGGCCGCGACGCGATCCCGGTCGATACGCACGTGCACCGCGTCGCCCGTCGCTTGGGGTTGGTTCCGGCGACGGCGAGCGCCGAGCGCGCCGACCGATTGCTGCACGATCTGGTTCCCGACGGACTCAGAACCTCGCTGCACGTGGGGTTGATCCGTCTCGGCCGCGAGATCTGCAAGGCGCCGACGCCCAGATGCGCGCTCTGCCCACTCAAGGACTTGTGCCCGACGGCTCCGCGATACCTTCCGCAACGTCGGCGGCGCCGGGCCCGCGACCGGATCAGGCCAGCGGGGTCGGATCCGTCGGTCGCGTCGGGGCAGACGTGATGACCTCGACGTCGATCGTGGCTTGCCCTCCCGGTCGCTCGGGGTCGAGCCATCCGACGTTCTCCTGGACGAGCGTCACGCTGAGTCGGTACCGGCCGGGTAACGAGGGGGCCGGCAGCCAGGCGCTGAGCCGACGGCGACGCCGCGCCGGCACCGGCACTTGCAGGAGCCCGCGTCGGGGTTCACGCCACTCGTCGTCCGGATCTCCCAGCTCCCGCCAGGAGAGGCCCAGATGAACGGGCGCCGGGTCGGCGCTCCGGAGTGTTGCCGACGACAGGTTGTCAACGCACACCTGCACGGTGACCGGCTCTTCGGGCGCGAACGGGCCGTTCGACCCCACACGTCTCGGTTGGATGATCGACACGCGATCGAGCTCTTCGCGGTCCATCGCGAACATCGCTTGGCCGTCCGACGGCACACGCGGGTGGCCCCAGACACTGGAAGAGAACCACGGTCCCACGTAGTGATATCCGACGTCTCCCGGAGCCGCCGCATCCGTGGTGGAGGCTGCGCCGGACTCCACGAAGAACGCGTTCACGCCGTGGGAGTCGCACGCCACCAACATGAGGCCTGATGACCTCGTCAGATCGGTCAGCGCATCGAGGCTCGCGCCATGGCGGAACGTTCCATCCCAGGTCCGATCCGCGCGGTAGCGCTGCACCCACCACTGCCCCGGCTGGAAGGTGGCGTTGTACTCGACGACGACGACGCGTGGGTGGAACTCGTGCAGCAACGCGTCGAGGACCCACCAGTCGTTCCCATCGATGTCGAGGACGAGAAGGTCGGGCGCCGGTGGGACGCCGGCTGCGTGGAGCAATCTGACGACGTTGTCGCGGCGAACGGCGGCAGCCAGCACGCGCACCTTCGAGCCAGCGAACGCCTTCGAAGCCTCCGCCTTGCGCGGATCGGCCTCGATCCACACACCGCTCCATCCGGATCCGACGAGTTGGCGTGTGCAGTTCTCGCGGCCGTCATCGGCCCCGATCTCCACGAATGAGCGATCGGTGATGCCGATCTGGCTGAACAGCGCTTCGATGATCCCGTCTTCACCGTTCTGCGAGTAGATCCGACGCTCACGCGCGACCAACGGATCTGGCGCTCGTAACCGCGTTCGCGTTTCGTCCCGCCACTGTCGTGCCGATCGCCGGGCGTTCAGGCTGTCGAAGGCCAGGGTTGTGTAACCAGTACGCAGGATCAGTGTTTCAAGACCGAGGAGCGCCCGCCGAGCCAGGCCACGAACCCTGGATATCGAGGGAACCCGCACTCACGCGATCATAGATCCCGCGTGGGCGCGGGGTATAGCGATAGCCCCATGTGTGAACACCTTCGGACGTTCACGATGAGATGAGGGGATACCGCGCCTGCCTTCCTAAGGTTTGTATCTGTCGAGACTGCCGTGAGAGGAGCACCGATCCGCCGATCGATCAGATCGAACTTTGCTGTCTAGCTTGGGGAGACCTCGCCCAAGCTGGCGAGCGGTGTCTACATCGACAGGAAGGGCGTGAAGAGAACCGGCACCTCGCCGCCGGCCAACTTCTCTCTCAGCTCTGCGCTCGGCTCGCCGAGGAGTTCGCCATGTACGACGGTGACCGTGGCAAGGACTGCCCCGAAGAGGTCGCCAAGGTTCGAAGCATGCTCGATGGCCGCCTCGGAGTCCCTGTACCGCTCCAGGACGATGCACTCGGACTGATCTTCATTGAAGTAGATGTCGTATTGCAGCGTGCCGGTGTCCTTCGTCCGCACGATCTCCATGGCTTGAGCGGACAGGCGCTTGAACTCCTCGAGCTTGCCCTCGTGAAACTTGAACCGAGCGATACCCCAAAGCTCACTCACTGCTTCGCCTCCAGTCTCTTGCGATCGTCCCGTGTTGTTATGTAGGCGACCATTATGGATTCCCCGGAAGCTGGTCCGTTCGCTTGTCCGGCATGGAAATGTCATCTGCCGCCCGCCGCGAGGTATGCACTTCTATAAGTTGGCGTGCGCCAAGGTCACTCGCTGCCGAACCTCATGACGGCGTAACCTCCCGGCATCTAGCCTGCGCAACGACGCAGACGAAGGAGGCGAGAGAGATGCCGAATGTCTCAAGGGACAGCGCGCCACAACGCCAAGAAGCTGGCCCGGTGGTGGACCTCCGCGACGATCTCGACGGCTACACCGTGACCTTCACGTCGCTCCTCGAGGACATCGACGCGACGCCCTTCATGAAGGGGCTTCCCGACGACCGCTGCCAGTGCCCGCATTGGGGCTACGTCATCAAGGGCAAGATGACCGCTCGGTACGCCGACCGTGATGAGGTCTTCGAGGCCGGCGACGCCTTCTACACCCCGCCCGGCCACGTCCCGGTGCAGAACGAGCCCGGCACCGAGTTCGTGTCGTTCAGCCCCAGCGAAGAGCTGCGCACGGCTGAAGCGGTCATGATGCAGAACATGCAGGCGATGCAGGACGGCTCAACGCCTTAGGCGAGGAGGTGCGCGGGGAACGCCCTCCTCAGGAGGACCCCATTGCACCGAGGATGACGTGTCCAGCTCACCCAGTTCGCGTGCGCCGTGCTGAGGCTCCCTCTTCGTGACCCGTGTTCATGGCCTGCAACATGTCGAGGGCCTCGCCGCCTCGGACCTCCCCTGCGATGATCCGGTCCGGTCGCATCCGGAGCGCGTTGCGCACCAGGTGACGCACCGTGATCTCGCCTCGGCCCTCGACGTTCGCCGGTCGGGCTCCGAGCGAGACGACGTGCGGCTTCGCGAGCCGAAGCTCGGCCGCATCCTCGATCGTGATCAGCCGCTCTTCGTCGGAGATGAACCCCGAGAGCACGCCGAGCAGCGTCGTCTTGCCGCTCCCGGCGCCTCCATCGCCTGGAGCATCGGGCGCATGATCGTGCACAGCATCCCCAAGAGACCAGCCGCGATCCCTGAGAAGAAGACAGTTACTGCAAGTGTCCATTCCTCGCTCGTCATGGGAATCCCCCTCCCCGCTGACTGACAGCGATTCTATGTCTCCGTCCGATGCCGGTCGAACGAGAGATCGCCAAGGTGCACGAGGGTTCGCGGATGTCACCCGACCGAGTGCCTTACGGTGTCCTTTGCGAGGACTGAAACCGCCGATCGGATACACGCTGGGGGATCACCGATGCGAGCAGACGAGATCCGCTTCCTGTTCGCCTACGACCGCTGGGCAACCCGCAGGGTCCTAAACGCCCTTGACGGTCTCGACCCGGCCGTGTGGGCGCGGGCGGACGTCGTGGGCGAGCGTGGTCTGGGGAGCATCCTCGTCCACCAACTCGGCTCATCTCAGCGCTGGCGGTTCCTTTTTGAAGCGCGGGCCACCGACGAAGGAGTCAAGGCGGAACTCGAGCCGTTGCCGACGATCGACGAGCTGCGCGCACGCTGGGAGGCCGAGTGGGTGGCGGTCGATGCGTGGTTGCAGACCGTGACGGACGGCTTCGTCGCGACCGTCCACGAAGGGGTGCCGGTCTGGCAGTTGCTCGTGCACGTCGTGAATCACGGGACGCAGCACCGAGCGGAGTCGGCGGCGCTACTCACCGTCGAGGGTCGATCGCCGGGGGAGCTCGATCTGTTCGACTACGCCGAAGAGCAAGCCGACGGCGGCAGCTAGCCATCGACACTCGGTTGCCGCAGGGGTGCGCGAACGTCGCCAGACGCGACCGTCTCACGCGGTGTAGACCGGTGCGATAGGAGCCGCCGTCTAGGCCTCGTGCCGCAACGCGCTATCGGACTCGGGCAGCGTCATAACCGTATCCCGGAAGATGGGGGAAGAAGGCCTGAACCCCTTCACGATGCAGTAGACGCTGAGCGACAGCTCCCAGAGGGCCTCGGGCACCGTCGCGATGGTTTGCACGGCTCCCCCCCGCTCGATCGCGTTGTACATGACCAAGATGCCGGTGATCATGACGAGCGGACCTCCGATGAGACCCAGCCACGTCATGCCGCGCGGCACCAGCTCGGATCGGTACATCAGATAACCGAGGACCACGCCGTTCGCGAGACCGGCGAAGAAGCCAGGTCCGACCAAGAACGCTCGGCGGTAGGTCGCGACGAAGGCCTCACCGAGAGCGGGAGTGGAGACCGCCGTGGCATCCTGCCGCATGAGCAGGAACGCCAGGGCGCTGACGATCCCGATGGCGATGAACATGGCCTCGACGAGACGGGCCGCCACGTAGCCGATCGCTCCCATCTCGCTCTCGCGCTTCAGGACCGGGTACGCCACCACCGCGGTGGCGACGTTGGCGATGATGAGGAAGACCTCCAGCGTGGCACCGGTCGCGATGCCCGTGGAAGGATCGGCGCCGTTCCCGGTGATCAGGCTGGGGGTCTCCAGCATCTTGGCGTAGCCGATGAAGTACGCCGGGATCGAGGTCACGAACGTGGCGAGGAAGAACCAGCCGAAGACCCGACCGATCGTCTGAGGTCGATACCCGTGGCGTCCATCGAGGATGGTGGTGGTCGTGGTTTCAGCCATTCCCGTCCCTCCCTCTCGCGCGGATCACGGCAAATCGTTAGGAGGTCGCATGCCCTTCCCACGGTTGCACGGCTCGCTCATCCCTCCAAATGATTCAACCCCGTTGGCCGGAGCGCAAACGCCGGCTCTCCAGACGGCCGACGAGGAGCCCTGATGGCGCTTTGGAAGAAGATGCCCGCCCCGGCTCGGGATGTCCTCCGGCGACCGGCACGAGCAGATCGGTGGGAGCGCGATGCGATCGCCTCTCGCCTGATGCGCTACCGCGACAAGACCGGTGACGACTGGGCCGACATCATCGACATGCTTGACGATGCATCCGGATGCGCGACGGCGAGTCGTGCGCTTGCTCAGGGGGACGATGCTTCGAGCGATCACGTACGGGGCACGGGCCGGAGGGCGCCTTCGCCTCGGTGTTCACACCAGGCGCTATCGGTATACCCCTCCCGCGTGGGCGTCTTCTGATCGGAGCGGGTGAGGGGAATCGAACCCCCGTTTCAAGCTTGGGAAGCTTGCGTTCTGCCATTGAACCACACCCGCGTGGTCCGGCCGCACCGAGCGACCGACCGAAGTCTAGCGAGCCCGCGGGGACGGCCGCACGCACCCGCTGCTAGCCTCCCGAGCCTCATGCCGGACCCCGATCTCTGGCCGGAACTCCTGCTGCGGCTCTCTCGCCGCGAGGACCTCGGGACCGAGGACGCGGCCGAGGCGATGCGCCAGATCATGGCCGGCGAGGCTACCCCCGCGCAGATCGGCGCCTTCCTGCTCGCCCTCCGCACGAAGGGCGAGACCGTCGATGAGATCGACGGTCTCGCCCGGACGATGCTCGAGTTCGCCACCCCCGTGAAGGCACCGGAGCCGGTGATCGACACGTGCGGCACGGGTGGGGATCGGAGCGGCACGTTCAATATCTCGACCGTCTCGGCCCTGGTCGTCGCTGGTGCCGGCGTCCCGGTCGCGAAACACGGCAACCGGGCCGCCTCCTCGCACTGCGGATCCGCCGACCTCCTCGAGTCGCTCGGCGTGAAGATCGACCTGGATCCCGCCGGCGTCGAGCGGTGCCTCGCCGATGCCGGGATCGGATTCATGTTCGCCGCCACCTTCCATCCCGCGATGGGCAACGCGGGGCCGGTGCGCCGCGAGCTCCGCGTCCCGACCGTCTTCAACTTCCTCGGTCCGCTCACGAACCCGGCATCACCGCACGCCCAGGTCGTCGGTGTCTCGGACGAACGGATGCTCCCGCTCATGGCCGAGGTTCTCGCGCGCCGAGGCATCCGCGCGAAGCTCTTCCGCGGCGAGGACGGTCTCGACGAGCTCACGACGACGGGCATCTCGACGGTCTTCGACGTGAAAGATGGCGCCCTCCGCGAGCGACACCTCGACCCGAGGAGCGTCGGGCTCGCGCGAGCGAGGCCGAGCGATCTGTCGGGCGGAGACCCGGCCGAGTCCGCGGACCTGGCACGAAGGATCCTGAGCGGCGAGACGGGGCCGCGCCGCGACGTAGTGGTCCTCAACGCGGGGGCCGCGCTCGAGGTGGCCGGGTTCGCGGCTGACCTGGCCGAAGGGATGGCGACAGCCGCCCGGGCGATCGATGAGGGCGACGCCCTGAAGACGCTCGACCGCTGGGTCGAGGTTTCGAACGCCGGGTAGCATCGCCCGCATGATCCTGTCCGACCGAGACATCCGCGCGCACATCGAGTCGGGACGCATCACGATCGATCCGTTCGACCCGGCCTGCGTGCAGCCGTCGTCGGTCGACCTGCACGTCGACTCCCAGTTCCGCGTGTTCGCCAACTCGCGCTACCCGTTCATCGACGTGCGGGAGGAGATGCCGGACCTGACGGAGCTGGTCGAGGTCAAACCGGATGAGCCGTTCATCCTGCACCCGGGGGAGTTCGTCCTCGGCTCGACCTTGGAACGTGTCGCGATCCCCGATGACCTGGTCGCACGGCTCGAGGGCAAGTCGTCCTTGGGTCGACTGGGCCTGCTGATCCACTCGACCGCGGGCTACGTGGATCCGGGCTGGGACGGCTACCTCACGTTGGAGCTCTCCAACGTCGCGAACCTTCCGATCACGATCTATCCGAGCATGAAGATCGGACAGATCTCCTTCTTCCGGCTGACCTCCCCGGCGGATGCGCCGTACGGCAGCGCTGGCAACAAGTACCAGGGCCAGCGAGGACCGACGCCGAGCCGTTTCTTCCGCGACTTCGAGGGCTGAGACGGTCAGTCGACGAGCAACGCGCCCGGCACCGGGCCGACGCCCATCTGCACGGCCATCATCGCCGCCTGGGTCCGGTTCGTGACGCCGAGCTTGCGGAAGATCGCGGCGAGGTGCGCCTTGACCGTTTTCTCCGAGAGGTAGAGCCCCTGCGCGATCTCCCGGTTCGAACGCCCTTCGGCGAGCAACGCCAGGATGTCGTGTTCGCGCTGGGTCAGGCTGTACTCGTTCCTGCGGCTGTGTCCGTTGGCGCCGACTGAGGTGTCCTGGTCGTCGAAGAGGTTCTGGATCACGCGCGGGCTGAGGACGTTGCCGCTCCCCGACATCGCTACGTTGATCGCCTGCGCCAGATCCTCGGGCGTCGCGTCCTTCAAGAGGTATCCCGCCGCACCGTCGGCCAGCGCCCGCTTCACGTAGGGCGCGTTCTCGTAGGTCGAGATCATGATGACGGGCATGTCGGCCCACTCGGCTCTGATCGCGCGCAGCAGCTCCAGACCGTCGAGGTCGGGCATCCGCACGTCGACCAATGCCAGGTCGAAGGCCGTTCCACCATGCAGGGCCTCCAATGCGACGGCCGAGGACTCCGCCTCGACCACATCCGCATCGGGGAAGCCCTCCTTCACCACGTAGTTCAGACCACGACGCACCAGCGCGTGGTCATCGACGATCAAGATCCTCATGTCATCCACCTGCTCTCTGGAAGGGGAGCACGGCCACCACCGTGGTGCCGCGTCCCGGGGTCGATCCGACGTCGAGGAACCCGCCGAGCTTCTCGGCGCGGGCCCGCATGATCGGCACTCCGAAATGGGGGTCATCGTCCTTCACCGCGACGATCCCCTTGCCGCGGTCTTCGATCTCGATGCGGATCTCGGCGACGCTGGCCGTTACGCGCACATGCGCTTCCGGGGCTCCCGAGTGCTTCGCGGCGTTCGCCAGCGCTTCGCTGACGATCGCATAGACCGCCTCGAGCACCGGCTCGTCGATCCCCTCCAGATCACCGCCGACTTCCACCATGACCGGGAAGTGCCACCGCACGCCGAGGTCGCGAACGAGCGCCGCGAGCGCGGGCTCGGCGGACGGCGGGTCTTCGTTCGTCATGTCGAACAGGAGCTCGCGGATCCGTCGCAGGTCGTCGCGGATCTGCAGCTCGACCTCCTCCAACGCCGCGGCGGCCCCTGCCGGGTCCGTCTCGATCCGGTGGCGGAGCGTTTGGAGCTCGAGGACGGCGGACGTGACCGACTGGGTGAGCCCGTCGTGGATCTGCATCGCCCACCGGGTGCGCTCTTCGAGCATGAGCACCTCAACGGCATGGCGAACCGTCGGGTGTCCACCCTGTCGGCGCTGCTCGGTCTTCTGCGTGCCGGAAGCGCGCACTCGTGCTCCTCCGTCCGTCCGGTCGTGGTCGTGGTCGTCGGTACTAGTTCCATTTCGGATTGACTGACGGTTGGCTTTACCCGTTGGGAGGAAGTGGCTCGCGGCGTTCGCCGAGGGTTCAACCGTCCGCCGATCCAGCGGTGGCCATCCTTCTTGTTGGGACGCAATCGGTCTGGGCTGTCGGCGATGCTGGAGATCCCGAAGTTGTCAATACCACACTCAACTTCTATGTTAGATGCGTACGTAAGCGGATCGGTAGCGCGGACCCCGCGCAGTCACCGGAAGGAGCATCCAGATGGCACGAGCAGTCGGTATCGACCTCGGGACGACCAACTCCGTCGTTTCCACCCTCGAGGCGGGCGAACCCGTCGTGATCCCTAACGCCGAGGGGTCGCGAACGACGCCGTCGGTGGTCGGGTTCTCGAAGAACGGCGAGATCCTCGTCGGGGAAGTGGCGAAGCGCCAGGCGATCACCAACCCCGACCGGACCGTCCGCTCCGTGAAGCGGCACATGGGCGACAAGTCGTGGTCCATCGACATCGACGGGAAGAAGTGGACCCCGCAGGAGGTCAGCGCCCAGATCCTCCTGAAGCTCAAGCGTGACGCGGAGGGGTACCTGAGCGACACGGTCACCCAAGCGGTGGTCACCGTCCCTGCGTACTTCGACGACGCCCAGCGCCAGGCCACGAAGGAGGCCGGCCAGATCGCAGGGCTCGAGGTGCTGCGGATCATCAACGAGCCCACCGCGGCTGCGTTGGCGTACGGGTTGGACAAGGGTGGGCAGGATCGGACCGTGCTCGTGTTCGACCTCGGCGGCGGCACGTTCGACGTCTCGCTGCTGGAGATCGGCGAAGGGGTGTTCGAGGTCAAGTCGACGCACGGTGACACGCAGCTGGGCGGCGACGACTGGGATCAGCGCGTCATCGACTGGCTCGTCAAGACGTTCAAGGACAACCACGGCGTCGACCTCGGCAACGACAAGATGGCGTTGCAGCGTCTGAAGGAGGCCGCCGAGAAGGCGAAGATCGAGCTGAGCCAGGTCGCCGAGACCACGATCAATCTCCCGTTCATCACCGCGACGGCGGATGGTCCGCTGCACCTGGAGCAGAAGCTGACGAGGGCCGAGTTCGAGCGCATGACCGAAGACCTCGTCGAGCGGTGCAAAGGCCCGTTCGATATGGCGGTGAAGGACTGGGGCAAGGACGTCTCGGCGATCGACCACGTCGTCCTCGTTGGTGGTTCCACGCGCATGCCGATGATCCAGGAGCTCGTCAAGAAGCTCACGGGTGGCAAGGAGCCCCACAAGGGCGTCAACCCCGATGAGGTCGTGGCGATCGGCGCCGCCGTCCAGGCGGGCGTGCTGCGTGGCGATGTCAAGGACATCTTGCTCCTCGACGTGACGCCGTTGTCGCTAGGCGTCGAGACGCTCGGCGGGATCGTGCAGCGGATGATCGAGCGCAACACGACCATCCCGACGAAGAAGTCCGAGATCTTCACCACGGCCGCCGACAATCAGACGCAGGTCGAGATCAACGTCCTGCAGGGGGAAGGCGAGACGGTGCAGTCGCCCGCGGTCCATTCCCTCGGGCGCTTCAACCTGGTGGGCATCCCGCCGGCGCCGAGGGGCGTCCCGCAGATCGAGGTCTCCTTCGACATCGATGCGAACGGGATCGTGAACGTCACGGCCAAGGATCTTGCGACCGGCAAGGAGCAGGCCATGACGATCACGGGCGGGACGGCGCTTTCGAAGGACGAGATCGACCGGATGGTGAAGGAGGCCGAGGCGTTCGCCGCCGAGGACCACAAGCGGCGCGAGGCCGCCGAGGCCCGCAACCAGGCGGACCAGCTCACCTACACGGTGGACAAGTCGCTCGGCGAGTGGGGCGACAAGGTCCCCGCGGGCGACCGGGACGAGCTGGTCAAGGCGACCGACGAGCTCAAGGAGCTCCTGAAGGATCAGGCCGCCACGGCGGAGAGCCTGAATGCTGCCTCGGAGAAGGTGATGGGCATCTTCAGCCGGATCGGTCAGTCCATGTACCAGCAAGCCGCCGCTGAGCCGACGGCCGGGGCCGCGGGCGGCGGCGAGGCCGGAGCCGAAGGTCCCGCCTCGTCCGGCGAGGACGAGGTGGTCGAGGGCGAGATCGTCGAGGAGGGCGGTTCGTCGTGACGGATGACCGCGATCGTGACGAAGCCCCGGTGATCAAGGTCACCGACAAGCGTCGGTTCGCGAAGCTCGCGGAAGCGGAGGGCGCGGAGCGGCCCTCCGCTTCCGGTTCGGACGAGCCCGGCGTGGAGGAGACGCCCGCCGGCTCGACCGATGAGCTGGCCGAGGCGAAGGCGAAGGCCGACGAATACCTCCAGCACCTGCAGCGCCTGCAGGCAGAGTTCGACAACTATCGCAAGCGCGTGATCCGCGAGCAGACGTCGACGCTCGAGCTCGCGGCGGAGCCGGTGATGCGCCGCCTCCTCGAGGTGCTCGACGAGTTCGAGCTCGCGTTGCTCCATGCCCATGAGGATGTGGATCGTGATCGGTTCCTGAAGGGCATCGAACTGGTCTACGCCAAGCTGATGGATGCCCTGAAGTCGGAGGGGCTGCAGCGGATCGACGCCGAAGGCGCGCCGTTCGACCCGAACCTCCATGAGGCGCTGATGCAGACCGGCGATGGCAGCGGCGAGCCACACGTCGCCGAGGTCTTCCGGCCGGGATACACGTTGAAGGGAAGGGTCCTGCGCCCCGCGGGCGTGCGGGTCGAAAGGACGTGAGCTGACCGTGGCCGAGGAGATCCGCCGCGAGTGGTTCGAGAAGGACTACTACGAGATCCTCAGCGTGCCCAAGAACGCGAGCGCGGCCGAGATCAAGAAGGCGTATCGGAAGCTCGCGCAGAAGCACCACCCCGATGCGAACGCGGGCGACCCCAAGGCCGAGGAGCGGTTCAAGGAGGTCTCCGCCGCCTACGACGTCCTGGGGGACGAGGAGAAGCGCGCCGCGTACGACCGTGTGCGCGAGATGGGCGCCGGCGGTTTCGGCGCCGGGTTCCCGGGCGCGGGCGGGACGGGATCCGAAGGCCCCGGTGGGTTCAGGTACGAGACCGTCGACGTCGGGGACCTCTCCGACCTGTTCGGCGGGATGTTCGGGGGCTCGCGAGGACGCGCACGCCGGCCGCAGGCGCGCCAGCGTCGTGGTGCCGACCTGGAAACGGAGGTCCGGCTCTCGTTCGACGACGCGATGGCCGGGGTGACGATCCCCGTCACGCTCGACGGGCCTGCGGTCTGCACTACCTGTCACGGGTCGGGAGCCGCCCCCGGCACGCAACCGGTCACGTGCGCGACCTGCGGCGGAAGCGGGCAGGTCGCGGTCAACCAGGGCTTCTTCCAGATGGAGCAGACGTGCCCTACCTGCTCCGGAACCGGTCGAACGATCGAGACGCCCTGTCCCACCTGCCACGGCAGTGGCGCCGTCAGGCGTTCTCGGACCGTGAAGGTGAAGGTGCCGGCCGGGGTGAAAGACGGCGCGCGGATCCGCGTGGCCGGCCGGGGGGAACCGGGAGGGCCCGGCGGTCAGCCGGGCGATCTGTACGTCCGCGTGCGGGTCGGCGAACACCCGGTCTTCGGCCGCAAGGGCGACAACCTGACCGTCGACCTTCCCGTGTCGTATCCCGAGGCCGCGCTCGGCTCGAACGTGAAGGTCCCGACGCTCAACGGTCCCGTGACCCTGAAGGTGCCGGCGGGCACCCCGAGCGGGAAGACGTTCCGGGTCAAGGGCAAGGGAGCGCCGAAACGTGGCGGTCATGGGGATCTCCTCGTGACGGTCAACGTCGACGTCCCCAAGAAGCTCTCGAAGCGAGAGAAGGAGCTGCTCGGCGAGCTCCGCGATGCAGAGACGGAGTCTCCGCGCGCGGAGCTCGGCGTGTCGTGAGGTGGAGGGTTCCCATGGACGTTGAAGATCGCTTCGACCGACCGGATCTGAGCGAAGAGGGCGCGGTGTACGTGATCAGCGTGGCGGCGAAGCTGGCCGGCGTGCATCCACAGACGCTCCGGATCTACGAGCGCAAGGGCCTCGTGCGACCCAAGCGGACCTCCGGCAACACCCGGCGCTACTCGAAGCGTGACATCGACCTGCTGCGACAGATCCAAGAGATGACGCAGGAGTTCGGGATCAATCTCGCCGGCGTGAAACGGATCATCGAGATGCAAGCGGAGCTAACCGCGTTACGCGCCAGGATGCAGGACCTCGAGGATCAGCTGCGAGCCGCGGAACCGCCCGGCCGCCGCGAGGGTCAGATCGTCCCGCTCCGAAGCGTGTTCCTTCCGCCATGGGTCGGCGGGGCCCGCCCGTGAGCGTCCGTATCGAAGGGGAGACCGTCCTGCTGCGGCCCTTCCGTGAGCCGGAAGCGGCGACGCTCTGGCAGCAGGAATCGACGGACCGCGGCGACTTCGAGATCCCGTGGCCCGACGACGAGGTCTCGCGTGAGCGCGTCCAGGCTCGCGTGGCGGCCTCGGGATCGTGGCGGGACCAGCATGTCCTGGACCTCGGCATCGAGACGAACGGTGAGCTCGTCGGCGACGTGCAGGCACGCCACTGCCCGCTCACCGCGCCTCCCGGGCTCTTCGAGCTGGGGATCGGGTTGTTCGCCGGCACCCGCGGACGTGGGTACGGCACCGAGGCCGTGGGGTTGATCACCCGGCATCTGTTCGACGAGGAGGGCGCGCATCGCGTGCAACTCGGGACCGACACCGAGAACACGGCGATGCGCCGCGCCGCGGAGAAGGCGGGGTTCCGACTGGAGGGCGTCATGCGCGGGTTCTGGCCGTCGCCGGACCGGGCACCTCGCGACTACGCCTTGTACGGCAGAACACGAGCCGACCACGAAGGTCGGAGTCGAGAGGGGATCTGACATGGACCTGGACAAGCTCACGATGAAGACGCGCGCAGCGCTCGATGGTGCGCATCAACAGGCGCTGGCGCGGAACCATCAGGAGATCGTTCCGGAGCACGTCCTGTTCGCCTTGCTCTCCGACCCGGAGGGGGTCGTCTACCCGTTGCTCCAGCAGCTGGGTGTCCAGCCGAAGGAGCTCCGTGACCGTGTCGGTGAAGCCCTGGACCGGATCCCGAAGGTGTTCGCGGGCGGACAGGTTGAGCCGCGGTTCGGCGCCGGCGTTTCGAAGCTGCTCCAGGCGGCGGGTGCGGAGGCCGACTCCCTGACCGACGAGTACATCTCGACCGAGCACCTGCTCCTCGCGATGCTCGACGACACCGGAAGCGGCGCGGGCAAGCTGCTCGCCGGCGCGGGCGTTACGCGCGATGCCGCGCTGGCAGCGCTCGCCGAGGTACGGGGCCGTCACCGCGTGACCAGCGAGAACCCCGAGGACCAGTATCAGAGCCTCGAACGGTTCGGTCGCGACCTCACCGAGCAGGCAGCCAAAGGGAAACTCGACCCCGTGATCGGCCGGGACGAGGAGATCCGCCGGACGATCCAAGTCCTTTCGCGCCGGACGAAGAACAACCCGGTGCTGATCGGTGAGCCCGGCGTCGGCAAGACCGCGATCGTCGAGGGCCTCGCGCAACGGATCATGGCCGGCGACGTTCCGGAGTCACTCAAGGGCAAGCGGTTGATCGCGCTCGATCTGGGCGCGATGCTCGCCGGCGCCAAGTACCGCGGTGAGTTCGAGGAGCGGCTGAAGTCCGTCCTGAAGGAGATCGCCGACAGCGAAGGCGAGATCATCACCTTCATCGACGAGCTCCACACGATCGTCGGAGCGGGCGCCGCCGAGGGCGCCATGGATGCCGGCAACCTTCTCAAGCCGATGCTCGCCCGGGGTGAGCTCCGAGCGATCGGTGCCACGACCCTGGACGAGTACCGAGAGCACATCGAGAAGGACCCCGCCCTCGAGCGCAGGTTCCAGCCGGTGCTGGTGGGCGAGCCGAGCGTCGACGACACGATCGGCATCCTCCGGGGACTGAAGGAGCGCTACGAGGTGCACCATGGGGTCCGGATCCAAGATCCTGCCCTCGTCGCTGCCGCCGTGCTCTCGGACCGATACGTCACCGGGCGGTTCCTGCCCGACAAAGCGATCGACCTGATCGATGAGGCGGCGAGCCGGCTGCGGATCGAGATCGACTCGATGCCGGTCGAGATCGACGAGATCGAGCGCCGGATCCGCCAGCTCGAGATCGAGAAAGCCGCGCTCCAGAAGGAGACGGACTCGGCCTCGAAGGATCGCCTCGAGCGCCTCGAGCAGGAGCTCGCCGACCTGAACGAACAGAGCGCGGGGATGAAGGCGCATTGGGAGCGCGAGAAGGAGTTGATCGGGCGGATCCGGACCACGAAGGAGCAGATCGAGGCCGCACGCATGGAAGCCGAGCGAGCGGAGCGCGAGGGCGACCTCCAGCGCGTCGCGGAGATCCGCTACGGCACGCTGGTCGAGCTCGAGAAGGAGCTCGAGGCACGGAACGCCGAACTCGACGAGCTGCAACGTGATCGGAAGATGCTCAACGAGGAGGTGACCGAGGAAGACGTCGCCGAGGTCGTGGCGAGCTGGACCGGGATCCCGGTGGCCCGCCTGCTGGAAGGCGAGATGCAGAAGCTCGTGCATCTCGAGGAGCACCTGCACGAGCGTGTCGTCGGACAGGACGAGGCGGTCGATGCGGTGGCCAACGCGATCCGCAGGTCGCGCGCCGGGCTGCAGGATCCGAACCGGCCGATCGGATCGTTCCTGTTCCTCGGACCGACCGGCGTCGGGAAGACCGAGCTGGCGCGCGCGTTGGCCGAGTACCTGTTCGACGACGAGCGCGCGATCGTTCGCGTCGACATGAGCGAGTACCAGGAGCGCCATACGGTCTCGCGACTCGTGGGCGCGCCTCCCGGATACGTGGGGTACGAGGAAGGCGGGCAGCTCACCGAGGCGGTCCGTCGCCGTCCGTACAGCGTTGTCCTGTTGGACGAGATCGAGAAGGCCCACGCGGACGTGTTCAACATCCTGCTCCAGCTGCTCGACGACGGGCGGCTGACGGACGGTCACGGACGGACGGTCAACTTCCGCAACGCGATCGTGATCATGACCTCGAACCTCGGATCGGCCGTCTTCCAGGACCCATCGCTCGCACCGGACAAACGGCGTGACGCGATCCTCGAGGATGTCCGCGCGTACTTCCGGCCGGAGTTCGTCAACCGGATCGATGAGATCGTCGTGTTCGAGCCGCTCACCCGCGAGGACCTTCGGAAGATCGTCGACATCCAGGTGCGCGGCCTGACGGCGCGGCTCGCCGAGCGCAAACTCACCCTCGAGCTCTCCGCCGCGGCGTACGACCTGCTCGCGAGCGAGGGCTACGATCCCGCGTTCGGCGCGCGGCCGCTTCGGCGGCTGCTCCAGCGGGAGCTCGAGAACCCCCTCGCGGTCAAGCTCCTCGCCGGCGAGCTCCACGAGGGCGACACCGTGCGGGTCGACGTCACGGACGGCGCGCTGACGATCGAAGCGGCGTAGCCTGCTTGCGTCGAGCCTCTCGGTCGGCCAGCCTCCGGTCGTGACGCTCGAGCTGCTTTCGATCGTCGTGGCCAGGAAGCACACGCCGCGGCCTCCGGCACCGCCGCCGGAGGTCTTCCCGTCCCCCGGCGTGCCGTGGGCGTTGATCCTGATCCTGGTCGGTGGAGTAGCCCTGGTCGGCCTCATCGGGTACCTCAGCTATCTCTCGACCAAGCGGCGGCGGCTCGGGTTCCAAACGATGGCCCGACAGCTCGGTCTGTCGTACTCGCTGGAGGACCCGTTCGGCGTGCTCGGTGAGCCGTTCGCCCTGTTCCAGAAGGGTGACGGGCGGGGCGTGGAGAACGTCCTCTCGGGGGTTTGGCAAGGCCTCGATCTCCGGGCGTTCGACTACTGGTACTACGACGAGTCGACAGACTCTGAGGGCCGGACCAGCCGCTCGTACTATCGGTTCGACTGCGCGATCGTGCCGATCGGAGCCGCGTGTCCCGCGCTCTCGATCGGCCGCGAGACGTTCTTCACCCGGATGGCGGGCGCCCTTTCCTTCCATGACATCGAGTTCGAGGACGAGGCCTTCAACCGGGCGTTCAACGTCCGCGGGAACGATCGCAAGTTCGCGAACGACCTGGTGGACGCCCGGATGATGCAGTGGCTGCTCGAGCACGGGGCCGACTACGGCGTCGAGGTCGTCGGGAACCGGGTTCTGGTGGCGGGATCGAAGATCCCCCCGACGGAGCTCGTCCAACTGATCGGGACGGCCAAAGGATTCATCGACCACGTGCCCGAGGTGGTGCTCTCGCTGTACCCCGTCTCGGGCTAAGCTGCCGGGGTCGCATCGACGTCAGGTCCGAGGGAAGGAGCCTGCATCGTGTGGGTCTGGATCGTCCTGCTCGCCGTGATCTTGCTGGTGGTCTTCGGCGGGATCGCGAGCTACAACCGCTTCGTCTCACAGCGGAACCTCGTGCGGGACGCGTGGGCGAACATCGATACGGAGCTCCGGCGCCGATACGACCTCATCCCCAACCTCGTCGAAACCGTGAAGGGCTACGCCTCCCATGAACGCGAGGTCTTCGAGAACGTCACGAAGGCTCGTGCGATGGCGACGGCCGCCACCGGCTCGCCCGCCGAGCAGGCGGCGGCCGAGGGCCCGTTGGTGGCCGCCCTCCGCCAGCTCTTCGCGGTCGCCGAGAACTATCCCGACCTGAAGGCCAACCAGAACTTCCTGGCCTTGCAGGCGGAGCTCTCCAACACCGAGGACCGGCTGCAGACCGCCCGTCGCTTCTACAACAGCAACGTGCGCGACTACAACCGCCGCGTCCAGTCGTTCCCGTCCAACGTGATCGCGCGCTCGTTCGGGTTCACCGAAGAGCAGTTCTTCGAGGTGGACGAGTCGCTGCGTGGCGACGCCGGCGTACCCCAGGTCGACTTCGTCGGTGAGGCGCCGGGCGTGACGTTCGGCGGGCAGCCCGGAGCCTCCGCTCCCGGAGCCGCTCCCGCTCAGTCGGAGCCGGGTGACGCGCCTCCTCCACCGCCGGCCCCGCCGTCGTAGCGCTACTCCACGGCGAGCGTTAGCGGGGCGACGGGCTCGCTCGGTCCATCTCCGCACCCCTCGAAGATCGGCGTGGCGCGCACATCCCGTGTCAGGAACCACCACAGCGCGGCCCATGCGAGCGCCAGGCCGCCCACGATGACGACGGCCGTCCGCGGGCCGATCGCGTCAGCCAACGCCGACGCGATGAGGCTCGACACCGCGAGCGACAAGGTGATCAACGCGAAGTCGAAGGCGAAGATCCTGCCGCGGATCCGGTCGGGGACCAGCCGCTGCAAGCCGTAGCTCGACAGGACCCACTGTGCGCCACCGCCGAGATGGGCGACGAGGATGCTGAGTCCCGCCAGCCAGAGGGTCGGCATCGCACCGAGCGCCATGTATCCCAACCCGAACACGGCTAGGGCCGCCGCGATCGTCGGCAGCAGCCGCTCGTGGTCGCGGCCGGCGAGCCGGTGACCGAGGAACGGACCGATCAACGCGCCGAGTCCGCGGCACGCCATCAGGAAGCCGAACCCGACATCACCGCCGTGGAACACCTGCCGGGCGAAGACCGCCACCAACGCGAGCACACCGGCGGCGAGTCCGAACCCGGCCTTCACGGAGATCAGCGCTCGAACGCGATGGTCTCGTTGCGCGTATCGAGCCGTCTCGGCCGTGGCCCGGACGATCCCGACCCGCTCCTCGCCGGTGCGGTCTTCGGAGAATCGGCGGTGGATCCCGGCGAGCAAGAGCGCCGACAACGCGAACGACACGGCGTCGACCGTGAATGCGGTGTCGCGTCCGAAGACCGTCGAGACGATCCCGCCGAGGGCCGCGCCGACGGCGAGCATCGTGCCCCAGAGCGAACCGCTCAAGGCGTTGGCGGTCGGCAGGTCCTCTGGCTCCACGACGTTCGGGATCGATGCCGACGACGCCGGGTCGAAGACGGCGGCGAACACCGACAAGGCCGCGAGCAGGACGTACGCGAGCCAGAGGTTGTTCGGCCCGACGGCGAGGAACGCGATGCAGAGCGCCGTTCGCGCGATGTCACACGCGATCATGAGACGGCGTCGATCGAAGCGGTCCGCCAGCCACCCCGCCCACGGCGTTGCCAAGAAGATCGGCAGTTCCTGCGCCATGATCAGGACGCCGACCGCGAAGGCCTCCCCCGTCACCTCGAGCACGAGGCCGCCGAGCGCGACGAACAGGAACCAGTCGCCACCGAGCGAGATCACCGATGCGAGGAACAGGCGCCGGAAGTCGCGGTTCCGCCGCAACAAGGAGGCGGCGGCGCGGGCACCCGTCGCGCGCTCCCGGTCAGCCCGTTCCGTCATGGCCTGCAAGACTACCGAGCGTTCCCGAGTTGGAGGGAGACGGCATGCTCGAGCCCATCACCTGGTTCCGGCAAGCGGCGCTCCGGTGGCGAGATGCCGAGCGAACGATCTACATCGACCCGTGGGGAACACCGGCCGATGCACCGCCGGCGGACATGATCTTGATCACGCACGCGCATCACGATCATTTCCAACCCGAGGAGATCGACCGGCTCTCGACGACGTCCACCAAGCTCGTCGCGCCGCATGATGTTGCGAGGGAGTTGACCGGAGACGTCACGCCGGTCGCTCCAGGCGAGTCGCACGAGGTGGGCGGCCTTCGGTTCACGACGGTGCCCGCCTACAACGTGGTCGAGCACCGGCTCCAATCGCACCCCAAGGAGAACCGGTGGGTCGGTTACATCGTCGAACTGGGGGGTGGGACCTACTACCACGCCGGCGACACAGACCACGTGGCGGAGCTCGACGCGGTCAAGGCCGACGTCACGTTCCTCCCGATCGGCGATGGCCCCTTCACGATGGGTGCGGAGGAGGCCGCCGGGCTGGCGAAAGTGATCCGGCCGCAGATCGCGGTACCGATGCACTACGGGTTCGTGGTGGGCTCGCGAAGCGACGGCGAGCGGTTCCGCGACCTCGCGGCGCCCGTTCGGGTCGAGTTGTTGACGCCGGAGAACCCGTTCGAACGTTGACGGGAACGCTACCGGTCAAGCCTCGATCAGCAGCCCGCGCCGGCGACGGATCCTCCGGTCGAGCTGGCCGAACAGCAGGTAGTCGACGGCGACCCCGATCACGACGATGACCGCGAGCGCAGCGAACAGGGTCGGGACGCTCGCACCTCGGCGCGGGTCGAGCAGGTGCCCCAGCCCGGCGTGGGCCGCCGCGACGATCAATTCC
>Ga0307287_10000077_pt1 | contig 33512 bp, 29 predicted proteins | sample ER_DNA_141_FD_194485 | JGI IMG/M metagenome (GOLD analysis project Ga0307287, IMG submission 194485) | Bulk soil microbial communities from the East River watershed near Crested Butte, Colorado, United States - ER_DNA_141 | ecosystem: Environmental > Terrestrial > Soil > Floodplain | place...
ACCGCTCGATCGTGTCCAAGACGGAACGCCGTTGGGACGACGATCGCGGGACCGAGCGCCTCGCCGGGAAGCGCTTCCTCGCGGTCGGTCCCGGGCCTATCGGGCGGGCGGCGGCGCGGCGCGCGCGTGACCTCGGCATGTCCGTGGCGGCGGTCGGGCGCGCGCCGCGCCCCGACGATCTGTTCGAGCGGATCGGGGGGCCGGGCGACCTCCATCCGATGCTCGCGGAGGCCGACGTGGTGCTCGACGCACTCCCGCTGTCTCCGGGAACGCATCACTTCTTCGACGCGGCCGCCTTCGCGGCCATGAAACCCACCGCGCGCTTCCTCAACGTCGGTCGCGGGGCGACGGTGGACGAGGGGGCGCTCGTCGCCGCCCTGGAGCGCGGCGGGATCGGCGGCGCCGCGCTCGACGTCTTCGAGGAGGAGCCCCTCCCGGCGTCGTCGCCGCTGTGGACGCTCCCGACGGTGATCGTCTCGCCCCACATCTGCGGGGACTTCGATGGCTGGGAGCGCGCGATCGTCGACGTGTTCCTCGACAACCTCGGTCGGTTCGTGCGGGGCGAGACGCTCCGCAACCGGGTCGACACGCGAGCGGGCTTCGGCATCGGGTAGGGTCGATCGGATGAGCGACCGCGTCGTCGACGTGCACGATCTCCGCAAGAGCTACGGCGACCTCGAAGCCGTTCGGGGGATCTCGTTCCACGTCGATCGCGGCGAGGTCTTCGCGATGCTCGGACCGAACGGGGCGGGCAAGACGACGACCACCGAGATCCTCGAGGGGTACCGGCCCCGGAGCGCCGGCGACGTGACGGTGCTCGGCCACGATCCGGCGAAGCGCGAGCGCTCGCTGAAGGAGCGAGTCGGCATCGTCCTCCAGTCGACGGGCATCGACCCCTTCCTCACCGTCACCGAGACCATCGAGATGTATGCCGGGTACTACCCGTCGCGCCGGCCGACCGACGAGGTGATCGAGGTCGTCGGACTCGCGGAGAAACGGGACACGCGCGTGAACAAGCTGTCCGGCGGTCAGCAGCGTCGGCTCGACGTCGCGATCGCCCTCGCGGGCGATCCCGAGCTCCTGTTCCTCGACGAACCGACGACCGGGTTCGACCCGAACGCGCGGCGCAACGCGTGGGAGGTCGTGAAGAACCTGATCTCGATCGGCAAGACCGTGTTCCTCACCACGCACTTCATGGACGAGGCGCAGTACCTCGCGGATCGCGTCGTGGTGATCGCCGGCGGGCTGATCGTCGCCGAGGGTCCGCCGGCGAGCATCGCCGGTCGCGAGCAGATGCGGACCCGGATCCGGTTCCGGCTTCCGAACGGCGCCCCCGACCTCGACCCTCGGCTGCGGCGGCTCCCGGACGGCACCTCGGAGTTGCAGGTCGAGGCGAACGAGACGACGAAGAGCGTGCACGATCTGACCGGCTGGGCCCTCGACCACGGCTTCGAGCTGGAAGCGTTCGAGATCACGCTGCCGACCTTGGAGGACGTCTACCTCCAGCTGACGGGTGCGGAGGTGGGCACGTGAACGACGTTGCGCTCACCGCCCGGCAGGTGCGCTATACGAACAGGGCGTTCTGGCGGAACCCGCAGGCGGCCTTCTTCACGTTCGCGTTCCCGCTGATGTTCCTCGTGATCTTCACGGCGCTGCTCGGCGGCGGAACCGTGATCCGCAACGGGCTCGAGTTCAACCAGTCGACGTACTACGTGGCGAGCATGTCGGCGTTCGCGATCATCACCGCGTGCTACACGAACCTCGCGATCAGCGTGACCTTCCAGCGGGACGCCGGGATCCTGAAACGAACCCGCGGCACGCCGTTGCCCGGCTACGACTACCTCACGGCACGCGTGACGCATGCGATCGGCATCGCGGTGCTCCTGGTCGTGATCTGCAGCGCGTTCGGGGCGGCCTTCTACAACGCGTCGATACCCTCCGGGGTGTCACTGTTCAGGACGATCGTCGTCGTCCTCGTGGGCGCGGGCAGCTTCGCGGCGCTGGGCCTCGCCCTCACGGGCGCGATCCCCAACGCCGACGCCGCGCCTCCGGTCGTGAACGCAACGATCCTCCCGCTGCTCTTCATCTCCGGCGTGTTCATCCCCATCGGAGACCACGCTCCGAAGTGGGTCGACGTCGTCGGGAACATCTTCCCGGTGCGGCATCTGGTCGATGCGTTCTTGGGCGCCTACTACGGCAAGCCGTTCTTCGATTTCTCGTGGACCGATGTCGGGGTGGTCGCGATCTGGGGGGTTGTAGGACTCGTGGCGGCTGCCCGGACCTTCTCCTGGGAGCCTCGGAGGTAGACCGACCGCCAAGGACCCCGTGCTAGGCTTCGCGCGTTTCTGCCGGTTCCGGGGAGGGAGCATCGATGCGCAGACCACTGTTGGGGCTCGCGATCGTGGCATTGGTCGCCGCCGCCTGTTCCAACTCCAGCACCACCGCTCCTCCCGCCGCGACCGGCAGCGCCACGCAGACCGCGCAACAGTGTGCCGCCGGCGCGACGCTCACCACAGACGGGAAGCTCACGGTCGGGACGGACAGCCCGGCGTACGCGCCGTACTTCCAGGGCGGAACCGAGAAGGGCTCGCAGTGGGACATCAACGACCCGAACACCGGCAAGGGGTTCGAGTCGGCGGTTGCGTACGAGATCGCGAAGCGCATGGGGTTCGTGCCCGACAAAGTGACGTGGGTGGTCGTTCCGTTCGCTCAGTCCTACGCTCCGGGCCCGAAGCAGTTCGACTTCGACATCAACCAGATCTCGTACTCGGCCAAGCGCGCGCAAGAGGCGGACTTCAGCGATTCCTATTACGACGTCAACCAAGCGCTCGTGGTGGTGAAGGGAACCCCGATCGCGAGCGCGACCAGCATCGCGGATCTCGCTCAGTACAAGTTGGCGACGCAGCTCGGCACGACGAGCGCCGACCTGATCGAGAGCTACATCGGCGGGACGGCGGGCACGTATCAGACGCTGCGCGACGCGGTGGCCGCGGTGAACGCCGGCCAGGCCGACGGGATCGTCGTGGACTACCCGACCGCGCTCTACATGGCCGACCCATACGTTCAGGAGGTGAAGAACAGCACCGTCCTGGCCCAGTTCCCCACGGATGCGGTGCCGGGCGGTGAGCACTTCGGCACGGTCCAGGCCAAGGGCAGCGCCTTGACGCCCTGCATCGACCTCGCCCTCCAAGAGATGAAGGCCGACGGAACGTTGCAGGCGATCACGAACCAGTGGCTGTCGAAGAAGACGAACGTGGGCCAGGTTCCGCTCTGGTCGAAGTGAGTCGCGGCCCCCGCCTACCTCGGTGACCCAGCCCGGCGATCGCGCGAGCGACGGTGGTGCGAAGGAGCGCCGTCGTTCGCGGATCCTGCGGGGGTTCTCGCTGAAGGAAGAGGGCGCGAAGGCCGTCCTGATCGCGACCGTGAGCACGCTCGTCGTCCTCGGCCTGCTGGCGTACGCCGCCGTGAGCTCACCGTACTGGCCGGAGTTCAAGGATGAGTTCCTGAACCGTCAGGTCTTCGCGGAGTCCTTCCCGGATATCCTGCGAGCGTTCAAGCGGAACATCTTCTATTTCCTGACCGCGGAGCCCGTGATCCTCGCCTTCGCGCTCATGCTCGCGGTGCTCAGATCGCTCCGGGGCCCGGTCTTCTTCCCCCTCCGGGCGCTCTCCACCATCTACGTCGACCTCTTCCGCGGGATCCCGACGGTCCTTGTCGTGTTCGCGCTGGGGTTCGGGATACCGACCCTCCGGATCCCCGGGTTTCCGGTCGAGGGGTGGTTCTGGGGATGGGTCGCCCTGATCCTGAGCTACTCCGCCTACGTTGCCGAGGTCTATCGCGCCGGCATCGAGTCGGTCCACCCGAGCCAAACCGCGGCGTCGCGGGCGCTGGGGCTCTCTCGCTGGCAGTCCCTGCGGTCGGTCGTGATCCCGCAGGCCGTCCGTCGTGTGGTCCCGCCCTTGATGAACGACTTCATCTCGCTCCAGAAGGACACGGCCCTGATCGCCTTCGTGTCCGCCTTCTCGGCCGAAGCCTTCCTCAAGGCGCAGCGGATCAGCGCCGGCGACTTCAACTTCACGCCGTTCGTCGGCGCGGCCCTCTGCTTCCTGATCATCACGATCCCGATGACGAGGTTCACGGACTGGCTCCTCGAGCGTCAGCGCAAGCGTCGGATGGCGGGTGGGTTGGCGTGAGCGAAGCGATCCGGCTCGAAGGCATCCACAAGTCGTTCGACGGACTCGAGGTCTTGAAGGGGATCGACCTGACCCTGGACGAGCACCAGGTTGTCTGCCTGATCGGCGCGAGCGGATCGGGCAAATCGACGCTGCTGCGCTGCATCAACCTTCTGGAGCAGGTCGAGGCGGGACGGATCTGGATCCATGGCGCGGAGATCACGGTCCAAGGCGTCGACCGGAACGCCGTACGCCGTCAGGTCGGGATCGTCTTCCAGGCGTTCAACCTCTTCCCGCACATGACCGTCCTGGGGAACGTGTCGCTGGCGCCGATCAAGGTGCTGAAGCAAGGGCGGGCTGCCGCGGAGGCCAACGCGCGGGAGCTGCTCGCCCGGTTCGGTCTGGCCGAGAAGGCCGGCGACTATCCCGATCGACTCTCCGGCGGGCAGCAGCAGCGCGTCGCGATCGTCCGAGCCCTCGCGATGGATCCAGATGTCCTCCTCCTCGACGAGATCACGAGCGCGCTCGATCCCGAACTCGTCGCCGAAGTGCTGGACGTGATCCGCGGGCTCGCCGAGCAGGGCATGACCATGGTGATTGCGACCCACGAGATGAGCTTCGCCCGCGATATCGCCGACCGGGTGTCCTTCCTGGACGAAGGACGCATCCTCGAAGAGGGTCCCCCCGAGCAGATCTTCTCGGCTCCGACCCAGGAGCGAACCAGGCGCTTCCTCGATCGGATCATCGCCGCCGGAAGGATGTGAGCGAGCGGCCCATGTCGGGAGGCCCGCTTAGACTGGGTGCGTGCCCCAGTTCCGCGTCGTTTCCGACTTCGAGCCCGCCGGCGATCAGCCCTTGGCGGTCGACCAGCTGACCGCGGCCGTCCAGGCCGGCGAGCCGCACGTCACGTTGCTCGGCGCAACCGGGACGGGGAAGACCTTCACGATCGCCCACGTGATCGAGCGGATCCAGCGCCCGACCCTGGTGATGGCGCCGAACAAGTCGCTCGCGGCCCAGTTGGCCAACGAGTTCCGGGAGTTCTTCCCGGACAATGCGGTCGAGTACTTCGTCAGCTACTACGACTACTACCAGCCTGAGGCCTACGTTCCGCAGACCGATACGTACATCGAGAAGGACAGCTCGGTGAACGAGGAGATCGAACGACTCCGGCACTCGGCCACGGCCGCCCTCCTCAGCAGGAACGACGTCCTGATCGTCGCCAGCGTGTCCGCGATCTACGGCCTGGGCTCGCCGGAGGAATACGAGGGCCAGCTGTTGCGCGTCTATCGCGGGACCGAGGTGCCCATGGAATTCGCGATGCAGCGGCTCGTCGACATCCAGTACCAGCGCAACCAGGTCAGCCGCGCTCGCGGGACGTTCCGCGTCACCGGCGACACGCTCGAGGTCTTCCCACCCTACGAACAGGCCGGCTACCGGATCGAATGGTGGGGTGACACGGTGGAGCGGATCAGCCAGTTCGATCCCACCACGGGCGAGATCGTCAAGGACGACATCGTCGACCACACGACGTTCCCCGCATCGCACTACGTCGCCAGCGAGGACCGCATGAAGCAGGCGATCGTGACGATCGAGGAGGAACTCCACGAGCGACTGCGCTGGCTCGAAGACCAGGGGAAGATGCTCGAGGCCGAGCGCCTGCGGATGCGGACCACCTACGACCTGGAGATGCTCCGCGAGGTCGGTTTCTGCAGCGGCATCGAGAACTACTCACGGCACATCGACGGGCGGGGGCCGGGCACCGCGCCGTTCACCCTGCTCGATTACTTCCCCGACGATTACCTGGTGGTGCTCGATGAGTCCCACGTGACGGTGCCGCAGCTCCACGGGATGTATGAGGGGGACGTCTCGCGGAAGACGACGCTCGTGGACTTCGGGTTCCGGCTCCCGTCCGCGATCGACAATCGTCCGCTGCGGTTCGACGAGTTCCAGGAGCGCGTGCATCAGATCGTCTACATGTCCGCGACCCCCGGGCCGTACGAGCTCCGCGTGACGTCGACGGTGGTCGAGCAGATCGTCCGGCCCACCGGGCTCATCGACCCCGAGGTTGAGATCCGCCCCACGAAGGGGCAGGTGGACGATCTGATGGGCGAGATCCGGAGACGGACGGACCAGGATCAACGCGTCCTGGTCACCACGCTCACGAAGAAGATGGCGGAGGACCTGACCGACTACCTGGTCGAGATGGGGATCCGTGTCCGGTACCTCCACTCGGAGGTCGACACGTTGCAGCGGATCGAGATCGTGCGGGATCTCCGACTCGGCGAGTTCGACGTCCTGGTTGGGATCAACCTGCTCCGGGAGGGCCTCGACCTCCCCGAGGTTTCGCTGGTCGCGATCCTCGATGCCGACAAGGAGGGGTTCCTCCGCTCCGGGACCTCGCTGATCCAGACGATCGGGCGGGCGGCGCGCAACGTGGACGGGACCGTCCTGATGTACGCGGACAGCGTGACCGATTCCATGAAGGCCGCCATCAGCGAGACCCAACGCCGACGTCAGATCCAGCTCGCGTACAACACCGAGCACGGGATCGACCCGCAGACGATCCGCAAGAAGGTGACGGATATCCTCCTATCGCTCCGCGGCGAAGATCAGGCACCCACCACGCCGAAGCGCGAGCAGCGCCGGAAGATCACGCACCCCGAGATGCCCACCGAAGAGCTCGAGCGGTTGATCCAAGGGCTCGAGGAGGAGATGCATCAGGCCGCGAAGGACCTCCGGTTCGAGTACGCCGCGCGGCTCCGCGACGAGGTCCAGGAGCTCCGCAAGGAGCTGCGACAGCTCCGCGAGGCCGGCGTGGCGTAGCCTTCGCCGCGTGAGCAACCTCAGCATCCGCGCACCGCTCGCGTGGCTCGGGGCGGGCGGGCTCACGCCGGACGTCCAGATCGATCTGGACGGGGGTGTGATCGCGTCGGTCGGGCGGGTCCATCCGGTTCCGGACGACACAGAGATCGTGGCCGCCGACGGCATCGTGATGCCGGCGGCGGCCGACCGGCACGTCCACATCGGGCTCGCGGATCCAGCCGCGGTCCTTGCCCGCGGCGTGACCGCGGTTCGCGACCTGGGGTGGCCCCCGGACAGCATCTTCCCGCTGGCCGAACTCTCCGAGCTCCCGACGTTCGACGGTCCGTTGATCCGAGCCGCGGGGCCGATGCTGACAGTCACCGACGGCTATCCGATGGGATCTCCTTGGGCGCCGCCCGGGACGGGACGCGCGATCTCCGGTCCTGAGGGCGCGGCCGCCACCGTCAAGGAGCTCAGCGCGCGGAGCGCCACCGCGATCAAGGTTTCGCTTAACGCCGAGACCGGCCCGGTGCCGTCGGACGCGGAGCTCACGGCGATCTGCGACGCGGCGCACGAGGCGGAGCTCCCCGTGACGGCGCACGCGCAGGGGGAGGGGCAGGTGGAGCGCGCGCTGGGGGCCGGCGTCGACGAGCTCGCCCACACGCCATGGACCCATCACCTGTCGGAGGACGTGGTCGCGCGATGCGCGGCGAGCATGCGGATCGTGTCCACCCTCGACATCCATGGGTTCGGGCGGGACACGCCCGCCCTCCGGACGGCGCTGGACAACCTCCGGCGTTTCCACGGCGCGGGCGGGACGGTGATCTACGGGACCGACCTGGGCAACGGTTCGATCCCGGCCGGGATCCACACGCGCGAGCTGCGCCTGCTCGCTCAGGCTGGGCTCACCAGCGACGAGATCGTGCTCGCGCTGACCCGCGCGCCGATCGAGCCGGGTGCCCCCGCCGACCTGATCGTTCTGGGCGACGATCCCCTCCGCGATCTCGCGGCGTTCGATGACATACGGCTGGTCATTCGCGCCGGCAGGGTTGCGCCGCAGCCGGCCTTCGGATAAGCATCGGCCCCATGACCGACTCGCCGCTGGTCGATGACCGCAACGTCACGCCTGAGGAGCTGCAGCTCGCCGCGCGGAACCACGGGATGCCGCTGGAAGGTCTGCGGTACGACGTGACGCCCGCGGGGATGCACTACCTCCTGATCCATTTCGATGTGCCGGAGACCCGGCCGGACGGGTGGCGACTCACGGTGGATGGGCGGGTGCGCTCCGCACTCGATCTGGGGCTCCGCGACCTCCAAGGTCGCGAGACCGTGACCCGGCGGGTGACGCTCGAGTGTGCGGGGAACGGCCGCGCGAGGCTGGCTCCTCGCCCGCTGAGCCAACCCTGGTTGCTGGAAGCGGTCGGCAACGCCGAGTGGACGGGCACCCCCCTCGCCCCGCTCCTGGAAGAGGCGGGCCTGGACGACGATGTCGTCGATCTGGTGTTCACGGGCGCCGACCACGGCCTCCAGGGCGACGTCGAACAGGACTACCAACGGAGCCTCTCGGTGGAGAACGCGATGCACCTGGACGTGATGCTCGCCTGGGAGATGAACGGCCAGCCGCTGCTCCCGCAACACGGTGCGCCGCTCCGGCTGCTCGTGCCCGGCTGGTACGGCATGACGAGCGTGAAGTGGCTGACGCGGATCGAGGCCGTTCCGGATCGGTTCGAGGGCTTCCAGATGCTCGCGTATCGCAAGCGCGACCAGGCGGACGACGAAGGGATCGACGTGACCCGGATCTTCCCGCGGTCGCTGATGATCCCACCCGGGTTCCCGGAGTTCTTCACCCGAACGAGGATCGTCGACGCCGGCCGGATCGAGCTCACCGGCCGCGCCTGGTCCGGATGGGGCCGCATCGTCCGAGTGGAGGTGAGCACGGACGGCGGGACGGATTGGCAGGACGCGACCCTCGGGGAGCAACCCACGCCGATCGAATGGGTTCCCTGGAGGGTGGCGTGGGAGGCCGAACCGGGCGCGCACGAATTGGTCGTTCGTGCCACGGACGATGCGGGGAACGCCCAGCCGCTCGATCAATCCTGGAACCATCACGGGTTCGAGAACAACGCGGTCCAGCGGGTGCCGGTCACGGTTCGTTCCGGCCGCTGATCACCCCGGCCGAACGAGCGTCGAGAGCTCGGCGAAGCAACGATCGACGTCGTCCTCGTTCGTGAAGAAGTGCGGACTGATCCGCAGCCCGTCGCCGCGGAAGTCCGTGCAGACATCGCGCGCGAGCAACGCGTGGCAGATCCGCTCGGCGTTCGGGCCGACCCGGACGTTGACGACACCGCCTCGATCCCGGCGCTCCCGAGGCGTCCTCACGTCCAGGCCCAGCCGGTCGGCATGCTCGATGACCCGTTCCTGGAGCTCCCACTGTCGTTGCCGGATCCGGTCCACGCGGACCTCCGCGACGACGTCGATCCCGCCCTGCGCGATGAAGAAGACGGGAGCCGGCGGGGTTCCGTGCTCCAAGCGGCGCGCCGTCGGGTGGTACGTCAGGTGCTCGGTGTCGAACGAGAAGGGGTCCGCCGTCGCGAACCACCCGGTGACGGCGGGCTCCAGCGATGCGAGGAGGTCGCGACGGCAATAGAGGAAGACGCACCCCGGGCCACCGCACAGGAACTTCAGCGTTCCGGCGACGTAGAGGTCGCACCCGAGGTCGTGAAGGTCGAGCGGGATGACGCCGATGCCGTGGTAGTCATCCACGAGGCTCAGGGCACCGCGCTCGCGGGCCAGCGAACAGATCGCCTTCGCATCCATGACCGCGCTCGATCGGTAGAGCACGCGGTTCACCATGACGAGCGCGGTCCGTTCGTCGATCGCGTCGTCGTACCGCTCGAGCGGGATCGTCATGCGGTCGGCCGAGCGCAACCAGACGAGCTCGGCTCCGGTCTTCGCCGCCCATGCCTGCCACACCTGTCCGTCCGTCGGGAAGTCCAGCTCTGAGAGGACGATCCGGTTCCGCTCGCGCGAGAGATCGAGGGCGGAGGCAACCGTGGAGAGGGCGATCGAGACGTTCGTCGTGAGCGCGAGCTCGTCCGCCCCGCAACCGCACAGCTCGGCGAAGGATCGCTTCAGCCGGGCCATCGCGGGGAAGATGTCCTCGAACCAGACGTGGTCGGGCGCTCCCTTGGTGGCCCAGGCCCGGATGTAGTCGTCGAGGTACCGACGGGAGCGATCGCCGACCGGACCCAGCGACGCGCTGATCAGGTACGCCTTGCGACGGACGACCTCGAACTCGTCGCGGTAGCTCGCGAGGTCACGAACCGCCGGCGGGCTGCCGGTCACGCCCTGGGGCGAAGCCTCACTCGCCCTTCCCCAAGAGGTAGTCGACGTAGAGCGGCCGGAGGGCCTCGCCGACCGCGCCCGAGTCCGAGTCGTACAGGAAGTCGTTGATCAACGCCAGCGGGCGCACGATGTCCACCTTCGAACGCTGGTCATCGCCCGTGACCTCCTCGGCGACCGGGAGGGCCTTCACGATCTCCCAGAGGAACCCCACGTCCACATGCTTCCGGGCCGTTTCCATCGCCAGGTCGTGCAGCTCCTTGATCGGCATGGCATCGAGCTCCGCGCGCGTCAGCATCGCGTGAGCCTAGCGCACGACCTCGAGCACCAACCCGGCGAGCCCGCCGACGAGCGCCACCCACGCGACGTTGACCCGGAACCGGCGGATCGCGACGAAGGCCGCCGCCGCGATCGCGGCGCTGGCGACGTCGATGGATGACCAGACCGGCCGGGGGATAGACGCGAAGAACGGGCGAGCGATCTCGACATCGTCGAACAGCACGTTCGCGGCCACGGTCAGCGCGAGGCTCGCGATCACGCCGACGACGGCGGCGGTCACGGCAGCGAGCGCACTTCGCAAAGCGCGGTTGGCTCGGAGCCGTTCCACCCACGGCGCGCCGAGGAAGACCCAGAGGAAGCACGGTGCGAACGTCGCCCAGACGGTGACGGCGGCGCCCAGCGCCCCGGCGACGGCGGGCGTCAGCGTCCCGGGGTTCCGGTAGGCGGCGAGGAAGCCGTAGAACTCCACGACGAGGATGAGCGGTCCCGGCGTCGTCTCGGCGAGGGCGAGCCCGGCCACCACGTCGTCGGCGGACAACGCGAAGCGCCGGACCACCTCGTGCCCCACGTATGCCAGAACGGCATACGCGCCACCGAACGAGATCACCGCGACCTGTGAGAAGAACAGCGCTTCCTGGGAGTAGATCGAACTCGTCCCGGTCAACGCGACGACGGCCAGGACGGGGATCCACCAGGCGGCGAGTCCGACGGCCAACACCAGCACGGTCCGGCGCGGTCGGGGTCGCGGTCGTGGGATCGGGGACGCCGAGGCGTTCGGCCCTTCGTCGAACGTGACGCCGAGTCGCTCGGGTCCGAGCACGAGGCCCGTCCCCGCCGCGGCGAGCACGACGAGGGGGAACGGAACGCCGACGACGAAGATCGCGAGGAACGCCGACCCCGCCACGACGACGGCCGCTCTGCCGCGCAGCGCGCGTCCGCCGATGCTCAACATCGCGGCGGCCACGATCCCGACCACGGCCGCCGCCAGCCCGTCGAACACCGAGGAAACGATCCGCAGGTCGCCGCCCGCCGCGTAGAGCCACGCCAGGCCGGCCATCAGGACGGCCGCCGGCGCGACGAACAGCACCCCCGCTGCGATCCCTCCCGCGGTGCCGTTGAGGAGCCAGCCGGTGTAGATCGCCAGCTGTTGGGCCTCGGGACCGGGAAGGAGCAAGCAGAAGGACAACGCGTGGAGGAAGCCGTCGTCCCCCAGCCACCTGCGCCGGCCGACCAGCTCCTCGTGCATCACGGCGATCTGTCCGGTGGGGCCGCCGAAGTTGACGAACCCGAGCTTGAGCCAGAATCGAAAGGCCTCGCCGAAGCTCGGCGCGACCGGCCCCCGCAGCTCACGTGCCATGCCGCGCAAGCCTACGCGGTCGTCTCGGTGTGGTGTCCGAAGACGCCGGTACACTCGATCGACGTGGCCCAAGACACCCTCGTCATCCATGGCGCCCGGGAGCACAACCTCCGCAACATCACGCTGGAGCTTCCTCGGGACGCCCTCATCGTCTTCACCGGGTTGTCCGGATCCGGCAAGTCGTCGCTCGCGTTCGACACGATCTACGCCGAGGGCCAGCGGCGCTACGTCGAGTCCCTCAGCTCCTACGCGCGACAGTTCCTCGGGCAGATGGAGAAGCCGGACGTCGACTTCATCGAGGGCCTGAGCCCGGCCATCTCGATCGATCAGAAGTCGACCTCGCGGAACCCGCGCTCCACGGTCGGGACCATCACGGAGGTCTACGACTACCTCCGGGTCCTGTTCGCGCGGGTCGGACACCCTCATTGCTACAACTGCGGGCGGCCCATCGGGCGACAGACCCCGGAGCAGATCGTCGACCAGGTGATGGAGCTGCCCGAGGGGACCCGCTTCCAGGTGCTCGCGCCGGTGGTGCGGGGCCGGAAAGGGGAGTACGAGAAGCTCCTCCAGGATCTGGCGCGCAAGGGGTATCCCCGGGCGAGGATCGACGGCGAGGTCCGTGACCTCTCCGAGCCGATCCGGCTGCCGAGGAACTACAAGCACACGATCGAGGTCGTCGTCGACCGGTTGGTCGCCAAGCCCGACATCCGCCGACGGGTCGCCGATTCGATCGAGCAGGCGTTGGAGCTGGCCGAGGGGATAGCGTCGGTGGCCGTCGTCACGCACGAGGGCCACGAGGAGGTCCAGACCTTCTCGCAGAAGCTCGCGTGCACGTATTGCGGGCTGTCGTTCGACGAGTTGGCGCCGCGCAACTTCTCGTTCAACTCACCGTACGGAGCCTGCCCGACGTGCGACGGACTCGGAACGCGCTTGGAGGTCGACCCCGAGCTCGTCGTCCCGGACTCGGATCTGTCCATCAACGAAGGGGCCATCGCACCCTGGGCGTCCAACAGTCTCGAGTACTGGTACCGGGTCCTCCAGGCCGTGGGCGACGCGCACGGGTTCGACCTCGACACACCCTGGAAGAAGCTCCCGAAGAAGGCACGCGACATCCTCCTCGAGGGCTCGGACGAGTCGATCTACGTCAAGTACAAGAACCGGTACGGGAGGCAGCGCGCGTACTGGACGACGTTCGAAGGCATCCTGCCCAACATCGAACGGCGGTACCGCGAGACGGAGTCCGACGCCGCTCGGGAGAAGCTCGAGCAGTTCATGCGCGAGATCCCCTGCCGCGCATGCAAAGGCCAGCGTCTCCGACCGGAGACGCTGGCCGTCACGATCGGCGATCGCAACATCGCGGACGTCACGGATCTGTCGATCCGCGACGCCCTCGCCTTCACCGGTGACATGGGTCTCAGCGAACGCGAGGAGATGATCGCCGCGCGGCTCGTCAAGGAGATCCGCGCGCGGCTCGGGTTCCTCGTCGACGTCGGCCTCGACTACCTGACGCTGGGCCGCGCCGCCGGCACGCTTGCCGGCGGCGAGGCCCAGCGCATCCGGCTGGCCACGCAGATCGGCAGCGGGCTCGTCGGGGTGCTGTACATCTTGGACGAGCCTTCGATCGGTCTGCACCAGCGAGACAACCGCCGGTTGCTGGACACCTTGATCAGGCTTCGCGATCTCGGGAACACGTTGATCGTCGTCGAGCACGACGAGGCGACCATCGTCGAGGCGGATCATATCGTCGACATCGGGCCGGGCGCCGGCGAGCACGGCGGCGAGATCGTCTATTCGGGGAAGCTGAAGGGGTTGCTCGAGTGCAACGCGTCGCTGACCGGCGCGTACCTGTCCGGGCGGCGGACGATCCCCCTTCCCGAGGTCCGCCGCCAGCCCGGGGAACGGGTGCTTCGGCTGGAAGGGGTGCGGGAGCACAACCTGCAGAACGTGAACGTCCAGATCCCACTCGGTCTTCTCGTCTGCGTGACCGGGGTCAGTGGGTCCGGGAAGTCGACGTTGGTGCAAGACGTCCTACTGCGGGCGCTGATGCAGAAGGTGTACCGGTCGCGGCTGCTCCCCGGCAGGCACAAGAAGCTCGTCGGCTGGGAGCAGATCGACAAGGTGATCGACATCGATCAGTCGCCGATCGGCCGAACGCCGCGGTCCAACCCGGCCACGTACACCGGGGTCTTCGATCATGTCCGAAAGCTCTACGCCCAGGTCCCGGAAGCGAGGATCCGCGGGTTCCAGCCGGGGCGCTTCTCGTTCAACGTCCGCGGCGGCCGGTGCGAGAACTGCGCGGGGGACGGGCAGATCAAGATCGAGATGCACTTCCTTCCCGACGTCTACGTCACGTGCGAGGTGTGCAAGGGTCGGCGCTACAACCGCGAGACGCTCGAGGTGAAGTACAAGGGTCGCAGCATCAGCGACGTGCTCGCCATGAGCGTCGACGAAGCGCTCGAGTTCTTCCAGAACATCCCGCCGATCAAGCGGCAGATGCAGACGCTCTCCGACGTCGGCCTGGGCTACATCAAGCTCGGACAACCCGCGCCGACGCTCTCCGGAGGAGAGGCGCAGCGCATCAAGCTGGCTTCGGAGCTCCACAAGCGGGCGACCGGCAACACGATGTACGTGTTGGACGAGCCGACCACCGGGCTGCATTTCGAGGACATCCGTAAGCTGCTCCAGGTGCTCCAGCGTCTGGTGTCGGCGGGCAACACGGTCATCGTGATCGAGCACAACCTGGACGTGGTCAAGACCGCCGACTGGATCATCGACCTCGGTCCGGAAGGAGGCGACCAGGGCGGGAAGGTCGTCGCCGTGGGAACGCCGGAGGAGGTTGCGGCCGACCCAGATTCGCACACGGGCCGCTTCCTCGCCGAGGTCTTGGGGAGCCTTCCCCTCACCACCGCAGGAGCTGCGCGCGGATCGACGACGCGTTGATCGGCGTTGGTAGTATCCGCGCCGACGTGTCGAAGCGACCCTTCGCCCTCGTTGCGGGCCTGGCCATGCTGGCCGCCGCCTGTGCCTCCAATCCCACCGCAACCTCGGTCAACTTCGGCAGCGGCGTGAGGTTCGTTCCGGTCGTCGCCGATTCCCTCGACAACGTCGGTTTGGGTTCATCGGTGGCGCTGACCGCCGACGGTTTGCCATACGTCACCTACTTCGGCTTCCCGGCGGTGGTGAAGGAGGGCGAGATCCCGATCCCGAGGCCGATCGGGTCGCCCTTCCTGCCCGGCGTGTTGTTGAGCTCGGTGGACACGAACGGCGTCTGGACCCATGGGGCGATCGAGCAGGCCAAGCCGAAGGCGGGACTGCCGAGCGGCATCACGGTTCCGTTCGGGCCCGTGACGACGGAGAACCTCCAACTGACGGCCGACGACTCGAACGGCACGGCGGTCGCGCTCGGGTCGGACGGCACGGTCCACGCGGCATGGACGACGCGCGACGGCGTCTATTACGGGACCACGAAGACCGACGGGACGTCAACGGTGCAGCAGGTCTTCAACTACGGCACGGCCGTATCGCTGGCCGGCCCGATCTCGGCACCGGGGATCGCGCTCGACGCCGGCGGGAACCCCTGGGTCGCGTTCTCGGTGCTCGGGTCGGGCGGGCTGGAGGTCCACGCCGCGACGCTTACCGGCTCGAAGTGGAGGGACCAGGTGATCGCGACCTCGGGACCGTGCGGCGGATGCCCGGAATCGGGCCCGACGGGGATCGCGGTGCTCCGCGGGAACCCGGTGGTGGTGTTCGGTGATGCCGCGAAGGATTCGGTGGAAGCCGCGACCCTCCAGGGATCGAAGTGGGTCGTGAACGTCGTCGACACCAAGGCACAGGGGTTGGGGCTGTCGGTGTCCGTGGCCACGTCGGGGAACACCGCGTACGCGTCGTATTACACGGGCCACGGGGCGATCCGGGTCGCGCTGCTCGACGACCACGCACCCACGACGATGGAAGTCGCGAAGGCTCCGAACCCGAGCCCGTCCAAGACCGGGAACGCCGCTTCACGCACCGCGGTCGCCGCGGGCACGGACGGCACGATCTACGTGGCCTGGGACGACGAGACGAAGGGCCTCCAGTTCGCGTCCGGAACGGACACGTTCACGCCTGTCGAGCTCGGCAGCACGGCGGCCGGCGGACAGCATCCGGCGCTCGCGGCATCGGACAGCGGGGTCTATCTCTCCTGGTACGACAGCGTGAATCAGAACCTGATGGTGGGCGTCCAGGGGGACGTTCAGAACATCCTCGTCGCGAACCCGCCCCCGTCGATCGTCCCGAGCTTCGGTGCTTCGAGCAGTGCGAGTTGTGGTCAGGACAAGAAGGTCCTGTTGAACATCTCCGCAACCGGGACATCGTTCGATACGACGTGTCTGGTCGGTCCTGCATCGAAGGGATTCACGATCGACTTCGACAACAAGGCCACCGGGATCCAGCACAACATCGATGTCTTCGACAAGCAGGGCGGCACATCGCTGGAGAGCACCCAGGTAGTGACGGGACCAGCCCAGCAAACCCTGGCCGTGCAGCCCCTCGATGCCGGTAGTTACTACTTCCAATGCGACGTCCATCCCACGCTGATGTTCGGGACCCTCGCGGTCGTGAAGGGCGCCTCGTAACAGCAGCTCCCGGTCACGTCGCGAGCCCGCGCTAGCATCGATGCCGTGAGCGTCGTGCGCCCGGCACCTTCGAGCATCCCCGACGCGGCCGGCGCCTACCTCTTCCGGGACGGCGACGGGCGCATCATCTACGCCGGCAAGGCGCGTTCGCTCCGGAAGAGGCTCGCCTCCTACTGGGGGAAACCGCTGCACCCTCGCACGGCCGCGATGACCGAGGCGGCCGAGTCGGTTGAGTGGATCGTCGCCTCGGGCGAGGTCGACGCGTTGATGCTGGAGTACAACCTGATCCAGCGCCACCGGCCTCGCTTCAACATCCGGTACCGCGACGACAAGTCCTACCCGTACCTGGCCCTCACGGTGGGGGAGAAGTGGCCGCGGGCGCAGGTGCTCCGTGGAGCGAAACGCAAGGGTGTCCGTTACTTCGGGCCGTACGGCCACGCATGGGCGATCCGCGACACGCTCGATGCCCTCACCCGGGTCTTCCCGGTCCGGACCTGCTCGAACGCCTTCTTCGACCAGCGCGCCCGCGCGGGACGCCCGTGTCTCTATTACGACATCGGAAGGTGCGCCGGGCCGTGCGTCCCCGCCACCACCGGCGCGACCGAGGAGAGCTACCGGGAGCACGTCGACGCGATGGCTGAGTTCCTCGCCGGAACCACGCGACCGGTCCTCCGGCGGCTCGAGACACAGATGCGGGCCGCGTCCGAGCACGAGGAGTTCGAGCAGGCGGCGAGGTTCCGCGACCAGCTGTTCGCGGCGCGGCGGGCGCTCGAGAAACAGGAGATGGTGCTCTCGCCGCCGCAGGACCTGGACGTCGTGGGGCTCGCCGAAGACGAGCTCGAGGCGGCGTTCCAGGTCTTCTTCGTCCGGCGTGGAAGGGTCCTTGGGCGCAAGGGCTGGGTGGTCGATCGCGTGGAGGAGCTCGACCGGTCCCAGCTGATCGGTTCGTTCCTCGAGCAGCTCTACATGGAGCGGCAGGAGGTCCCTGCGCGCGTGCTGGTGGCCGCCGCGCCGGCCGATCGCGACCTCCTGGAGACGTGGCTGACCGGCCGGCGCGGCGGCCCCGTCCGGATCGCCGTTCCCGAACGAGGCGCGAAGCGGAAGCTCCTGGAGGTCGTGACGCGCAACGCCGAGGAGGCCTTCCACCGGCACAAGCTCCGCCGGGCCTCGGACTTCGGGGCGCGTTCCCGTGCGCTCACGGAGCTGGCGGATCAGCTGGGCCTCCAGCAAGCGCCGCTCCGGATCGAGGCCTACGACATCTCCAACCTCGGACCGACCGACAAGGTTGGATCGATGGTGGTGTTCGAGGACGGATTGCCCAAGCGTCAGGATTACCGGAAGTTCACGATCAAGGGTGTGGTCGGACAGGATGACTTCGCGTCGATGGACGAGATGCTCCGCCGGCGGTTCACCCGGCTGTTGGACGAGCAGAACCGACCGAGGGATGGCCGCGCGCGTCGGTTCTCGTACCCCCCGGCCCTCGTGGTCGTCGACGGCGGGCGGGGACAGCTCGCGCAGGCGACCCGGGTCCTGGAGGATCTCGGCCTGTCGATCCCGCACATCGGCCTGGCGAAGCGGCTCGAGGAGATCTACTTCCCGGACCGCCCGGATCCGTTGATGATCCCGCGCGGGTCGGAGGCGCTGTTCGTCCTGCAGCACATCCGGGACGAGGCGCACCGGACGGCCGTGCGGTTCCATCGCCAGACCAGAGAGAAGCGCGCGTTCCATTCGCCGCTCGACGACATCGCCGGGGTCGGACCCGCTCGCAAGAAGTCGTTGCTCAAGCGGTTCGGGTCGCTGACCCGGCTGCGGGAAGCCACGCCCGAGGAGATCGCCGAGACGCCCGGGATCGGGCCCGACCTCGCGGCTTCGATCTCCGAGCGCCTGCACGCGCAGCCGACGGCGGATCGGAGGGCGACGGCGTGAGCGAACTGGATGAAGTGGTTCCCGTCACCGGGTTCACCATCATCACCGGCCTCTCCGGTGCAGGCCGCTCGGAGGCGGCGCATTGCCTCGAAGACCTCGGGTACTTCGTCGTGGACAACCTCCCGCCGGCTTTGCTCCCGAAGATGGCCGAGCTCACCACGCGTCCCGGGGGACCGGCTCGGGTGGCGATCGTCGTCGACGCGCGAGGCGGCGTGTTCTTCAGCGAGCTGTCCAAAGCGTTGGAGGAGCTGAAGAAGCTGCATGCCGACTACCGCATCGTCTTCCTGGAGGCGTCGGACGACGACCTGGTGAACCGGTACGAGGCGACGCGGAGGCGTCACCCCCTCGCGCCCGCCGACCGGGTGGTCGAAGGCATCAGGAAAGAGCGGCACATCCTGGGCGAGCTACGCGGCCACGCGGATCTGGTGATCGACACGTCCGGGCTCACGCCGCACGAGCTCCGCGACCGGATCCGGGAGTCGTTCGCCGATGCGCCCCCGGAAGAGGGGATCCAGGTCTCGGTTGTGTCCTTCGGGTTCAAGTTCGGGGCGCCTCGGGACGCCGACATGCAGCTCGACGTCCGGTTCCTTCCGAATCCGCACTGGGTCCCCGAACTCCGAGCACTGCCCGGGACCGACCGGCGGGTCAAGGAGTACGTTGAGGCACAGGACGCGTACGGCACCTTCATCGAACGCGTCACCGCCCTCCTGGACGCGACCGTTCCCGGCTTCATCGCCGAAGGGAAGTCGTACCTCACCGTTTCGATCGGGTGCACCGGCGGCCATCATCGGTCGGTCGTGGTTGCCGAAGCCCTCGGCAGGTACTTCCGGGATCGCGGCCTCCCCGTCGTCGTTGTGCACCGGGACGTGGATCGAGGCTGAAGGGGCCGGAACCGGTCTCGGGGCGAATCGCTAGCATGGGTTCCTCACGTGCGAGGGAGGATCCCATGACGATCAAGGTCGGCATCAACGGGTTCGGGAGGATCGGACGCAACTTCTTCCGCGCCGCGAAGGAACGTGGCGCGGACATCGACTTCGTAGCGGCCAACGACCTGCTGTCGGTCGAACTGATGGCTCACCTCTTGAAGTACGACACGATCCTCGGGACGTATGACGGTGACGTTGAGCTCGTGGGCGACGGCATCAAGGTCGACGGGGACACGCTCAAGATCCTGGCGGAACGCGATCCGACGGCCCTGCCGTGGGGCGAGCTCGGCGTCGACGTCGTGGTGGAGTCGACGGGCCTGTTCACCAGCAGGGACAAGGCGGCGCAGCATCTGGAGGCCGGGGCGCCGACCGTCATCATCTCCGCGCCGGGCAAGGACGTGGACGGCACGTTCGTGGTGGGGGTGAACGACGACACCTTCGACCCGGACCGGCACAAGGTGATCTCGAACGCGTCGTGCACGACGAACTGCTTCGTCCCGATGGTGAAGGTGCTCGACGACGCCTTCGGTGTCGAGAAGGGGTTGATGACCACCGTCCACGCGTACACGGGGGCGCAGGCGCTGGTGGACGGGCCGTCCAAGGACCTCCGCGAAGCACGCGCGGCCGCGCTGAACATCATCCCGTCGAGCACGGGTGCGGCCCGCGCCACCAGCCTCGTGCTGGAAGCGATGAAGGGACGCCTGGACGGACACGCGTTCCGGGTCCCCGTGGCCGACGGATCCATCACCGACTTCACGGCGATCCTCGGACGGGACGTGACGGTCGCGGAGGTCAACGATGCCTTCCGTGCGGCGTCCGAATCCGGCCCGCTCTCCGACGGCCTGCTGGTCTACTCCGAGGAGCAGATCGTGTCCTCGGACATCGTCGGGTCCTCGGCCTCGTGCACCTTCGACGCCCCCCTCACGATGGCGTTGGGCAGCCTCGTGAAGGTGATGGGGTGGTACGACAACGAGTGGGGCTACTCCAACCGGCTCATCGATCTGGTCGAGATCGTCGCGTCGAAGCGGTGACGGCCGGCAGGCTCCGCACGCTCGAGGAGCTCGGGGACGTCGCCGGGACCCGGGTGTTCCTCCGCGTCGACCTCAACGTGCCACTCGCCGACGACGGCTCCGTCGCCGACGACAGCCGGATCGCGGCCTCGATCCCGACGATCGACGAACTCCGGGAACGGGGGGCGGTGCTCGTCCTCGCGTCGCACCTCGGCCGGCCGAACGGCGTGCCGAAAGATGAGCTGCGCACGCGGGTCGTCGCAGACGCCCTCGCGGGACTGCTCGCCGGCCGTGCCTCGGTCCAGGCGCTCGGCATGCCGGGCGAGCAGGAGACGATCGATGCGGTCGGGCGCCTCGTCCCCGGCGACGTCGCGATGCTCGAGAACCTGCGGTTCGATCCGGGCGAGGAAGGGAACGATCCGCGTTTCGCCGGCACGCTCGCGGAGCTCGCCGACGCGTACGTGAACGACGCGTTCGGAGCAGCGCATCGGGCGCACGCCTCGGTCGTTGCCCTCCCCGAGCTGATGCTCGCGAGCGGACGTCCCGCGGTCGCCGGCCGACTCCTCCAGAAGGAGGTCGAGATCCTCGGCAGTTTGCTCGAGGGGCCGGAGAGCCCCTACGTCGCCGTCCTCGGAGGAGCGAAGGTCTCGGACAAGCTGGGCGTGATCGAGGCGTTGATCCAGCGCGTCGATCACATCCTGATCGGCGGCGCCATGGCGTTCACCCTGCTCGCGGCCGAAGGCGCGTCGGTCGGCCGATCCCGCGTCGAGGAGGACCGCATGGAGGAGGTCCGCGGCATCCGCCGGACGGCGGAGGCTGCGGGAGTCCGGATCGAACTGCCGACCGACGTCGTGGCGGCGGCGGAGCCGGCGCTCGACGTCCCACGCACGACGGTCCCCGCACGCGAGATCCCGGATGACCTGATGGGGCTGGACATCGGGCCCGCGACCGTCGACGCGTTCGCGCGTGTCATCGCCGACGCGAAGACCGTCCTATGGAACGGTCCGATGGGCGTCTTCGAGCTGGAACCGTTCAGCGGCGGTACGCGGGGGGTCGCGCTCGCGATCGCGCGCGCGAACGCCTACAGCGTGGTCGGCGGTGGCGATTCGATCGCCGCCGTCCGACAGGCCGGGCTGGAGGGCTCGTTCGATCACCTCTCGACCGGCGGGGGGGCGTCCCTCGAGTTCCTCGAGGGACGCCCCCTCCCCGGCATCACGATCCTGGAGGACTAGATGGCCGAACGGCGACCGATCATCGCGGCCAACTGGAAGATGCACAAGACCCACCTGGAGGCGATCCAGGCGGTGCAGAAGCTCAGCTACCTGCTGGATCACGGCGACGCCGAACGGGTGGAGGTGGTCATCTGCCCACCGTTCACGGCGCTCCGATCCGTCCAGACGCTGATCGACTCCGACAAGCTGCCGTACGGGCTGGGCGCTCAGGACGTGCATCCGGAGGAGCAGGGCGCGTTCACGGGCGAGGTATCGCCGCTGATGCTGCAGGCGCTCAAGGTCGCCTACGTGATCGTCGGACACTCGGAGCGGCGGCAGCTCTTCGGCGAGGACGACGTCCTCGTGAACAAGAAGCTGCGGTCGGTCTTCGCGCACGGCATGACGCCGATCCTGTGTGTGGGGGAGACGCTGGAGGAGCGCGACGCCGGCGGCACCGAGTCGACCGTGACCCAGCAGGTGCGGCGGGCGTTCGATGGCGTCGAAGCGTCGTTGGCGCGATCGGTCGTGATCGCGTACGAGCCCATCTGGGCGATCGGAACGGGGCGGACCGCCGAGCCCGGCGACGCGGGTCGGGTCGTGGAGCTGATCCGCGGGATCCTCGCGACGAGGTACGACGACGGGCTGGCCGAGGCGATCCGGGTCCAGTACGGAGGGAGCGTCAAGCCGGGCAACATCCGCGAGTTCATGGCGCACCCGGAGATCGACGGGGCACTCGTCGGCGGCGCGAGCCTCGATCCGGAGGAGTTCGCGTTGATCGTGAAGTACCGATGACGACCTCGCTGCTGTACGTGTGCTTGGACGGGCTGGGGGACGACCCCATCCCCGCGTTCGACGGGCGCACCCCGCTCGAGGCCGCGGACACGCACAACCTCGACGCGCTCGCGACGCGCGGTCGGACCGGGACCGTCCTGACGGTCGGACCCGGGATCGCGCCGGAATCCGACATCGGGGTCTTCGGGATCTTGGGCTACGACCCGCACGAGGAGCACCCTGGCAGGGGCGTGCTCGAGGTGCTCGGGATCGGCATGGACTTCCGCGACGGCGATCTCGCGTACCGCGTGAATTTCGCAACGGGGGAGGGTTCGGAGATCGTCGATCGGCGGGTGGGACGCGACCTCTCGTCCGACGAGGCCGCGCAGCTCGCCGATGAGGTGAACCGGACCCTCGTACTTCCCGGCGCCTCGTTCGAGCTTCGCGCCACGATCGAGCACCGCGGAGCGCTCGTGATCCGCTCGGACGACGGGGCGCCGCTCTCGGCCGAAGTCACGAACACCGATCCCGCGTACCGACGGGAGGGCAACCTCGGCGTCGCGCTCGAGACGTTCGAGCCGCGCGTGGTCACGGCCGAGGCCCTCACGAACAGCGAGGCCGCTCGCCGAGCCGCGGCGCTCACGAACGCGTTCGTCGAAGGGTCGGCGGCGGTCTTGGAGGCTTCGGCCGTCAACGCCGAACGGCGCGCGGAAGGAACGCTTCCGGCCAACCTGATCCTGACGCGCGACGGCGGGGATCGTCGGCCCACCCTCCAGCCGATCAGGGAACGGTTCGGCCTCAGCTGGGGATGCTTCGTCGAGATGCCCGTGGAGCGCGGCATCGCCCTGGCGCTCGGGATGGAACCCGTCGACGCGCCGCGCCTCGTTCCGCCAGGGTTCGGATCTGCCGCCGGCGCTTCGTACGCGGCATGGGCGGAGCTCGCGGCGGACGCACTCGGCGGGTTCCAGGCTCTCTACGTCCATATCAAGGGGCCCGACGTCCCTGCCCATGACGGCCGCTTCGAAGACAAGCGCGACGTCATCACGACGATCGACCGGGCGTTCTTCGGGGAGCTGCTCCCGCGGTTCGACCCGTCTCGCACCGTCGTCGCCGTTACCGCGGATCACTCGACCTCGTGCGTCAAGCGTGCCCACACCGCCGCCCCCGTCCCCTTGCTGATAGCCGGAGAACCCATCGACCCCGACGGCTCGTCCGCCTTCGGCGAGCGAGCCTGCGCCGACGGCTCGCTCGGCCTCCTCCGCGGGGTCGAGATCATGCCCCGACTCGTCGCGCTCCTGGGATGAGATGCCCAGCGCCGCCGGGTATCCGGGCTCGAGCCGCTCGTTCTTGTGTTGTCCGCGGATGCGTTCTGCCCTACACTTCGGCGGTCGTGAACAGGGGTAGCGGCGTGTGAGCCAGGTCCAACAGACCGAGCCGGCTATCGAGGTCCTCGTCCCGCTCGAGGGCGCAACCGAGAAGGTAGAAGGCCGCACCCCGTGGCAGCTCTTCTGGACTCGCTTCAAGCGGGACCGCATCGCGGTCGGCGCGGCCGTGGTGGTCCTGATCCTGATAACCCTCGCGTTCACGGCGCCGGCGTTCTCGAAGTTCATCGTTCACCGCGGGCCGAACGACCTCAACCAGGATTACACGAGCGATATCAGTGTGCCCCTCCTTGGCCCGAGCAAGGTCGCGTGGTTCGGTGTCGACAGCCTCGGTCGCGACATCTTCATCCGGACGCTCTACGGTGCGCGGACGTCCCTGCTGATCGCGATCATGGCCACGGGGATCTCGCTCGTCATCGGGATCGCCCTGGGACTGATCGCCGGGTTCCGCGGTGGAAAGCTGGATACCTTCATCTCCCGGCTGATCGACATCGTGCTGTCCCTGCCGCTCCTGTTGCTGGCGATCGGCGTCGGCGCCGCCTGCGGCGCGTCCGTGACGGGCTGTCTCGGTGGTCTCGTCAAACCCGGGATCCCCCTCGTGACGGGGATCATCGCCTTGTTCGGATGGCCCTACGTCGCGCGTATCGTCCGGGGACAGACCCTGTCGCTCCGGGAGCGGGAGTTCGTCGAGGCGGCTCGCGCGACCGGTTACGGCAACCTCCACATCATGTTCCGGGAGATCCTTCCGAACATGGTCGCCTCGATCATCGTGGTGGCGACGCTGCTGATCCCTCAGAACATCCTGTTCGAGGCCGCGCTGTCGTTCCTCGCCGTCGGGGTCCCGGCGGGCACGCCTTCCTGGGGCGGGATGCTCTCGGACGCAACCAACGGCGCGCTGTATCGGATCGCGTGGTGGATGCTGTTCTTCCCCGGGATGTTCCTCGTGATCACGACGCTGGCCTTCAATCTCCTGGGAGACGGCCTCCGGGATGCCCTCGACCCGCGCGCGGGGCGCTGACCGCTCGAGGAAGGGGAGGGTGGAGGGCGAAGCCACGAGGTGGTCCAATCCCGTATAACACGGGCGGAAGAGGTTTGGGGCGACAGGAAGAAGGGAGTGAAGTCTGTGATCGGTCGCAAACGACTTGCGGCTGCCGCATTGGGGGTAACGTTCGCCCTGGTAGCGGTTGCCTGTAGCAGTAGCAGCACCGCCGCATCCAGTTCGGGCTCCGGCGCGCCGACGACCGGTGGGACGATCCGCGAGGAATCTCCGGAGTTCGGATGGACGGACGCCTTCGATCCGACCGGTGAGTACCTGGGCACGGCCTGGGGCATGATGGACCAGCTCCTCATCCGCGGACTGATGACCTACAAGCACGTGGACGCCGCCCAGGGCGGCGACACGCCGGTGCCGGACATCGCGACCGGCCCGCCGACGGTCTCCGCCGACCAGCTGACGTACGACTTCACGTTGAAGGACAACGTGATGTGGGCGCCGCCGCTGAGCCGGGCGGTGACCGCGGACGACGTCCTCTACGCGTTCCAGCGGATCAACGACAAGAAGCTCGTCGCGCAGTACGGCAACTACTACTGCGGCGTGATCAAGGGCATGGACTGTGCCGCGAAGGATGACAACCAGGCGATCTCCGGCATCACCGTCACCGACGCCACGCACATCTCCTTCACCCTTGACCAGCCGACGGGTGACCTGCTGTACCGGCTCTCGATGCCGGCGGCCAAGCCCGTTCCCACCGAGGTCCGGGGATGCTTCCCGAACCCGGGCGACTACGGCGTGGACCTCATCTCGTCGGGCCCGTACATGATCATGGGCCAGGACAAGCTGAACCTCTCGTCGTGCAGCACGATCAAGCCCATCTCGGGCTACAACGTCGACAAGGGCATGACGATGGTGCGGAATCCCAACTGGGATGGCGCCACCGACGACAACCGTGCCGCCTACGCGGACGGGATCCAGATCAAGATCAACAGCAACGTGGATGACAGCTTCAACGCGTTGCAGAACGGTGACCTCGACGTGGTCCAGGGCACGCCCCCCGTGGCCGTGCTGCAGGACTTCGAGACCAACCCGGACTTCCAGGGTTGGCTCCACGCCGACCAGGGTGACCGGACGTGGTACGTCACCATGAACCTCCTCGCTCCACCGTTCGACGACATCCACGTTCGCAACGCGGTCAACCTGGCGCTCGACAAGGCGGGCATCCGGAAGGCCTACGGCGGTGACAAGCGTGGCGAGCTCGCCACGTCCGTCGAGCCACCGACCGTCCTGCCACAGAGCCAGGACATCAACACGTTCGCCGCGAACACGGGAGCGGGTGACCCGACCTCGGCGATGGACGAGATGAAGCAGTCCCGCTACGACACCAACAAGAACGGCATCTGCGATGACGGCGGCGCCTGCGACAACATCCTGTTCCTCGGGCGCAGCACCGACCCGTGGCCCAACATGAACCAGGTCGCGGTCGCATCGCTCAAGCCGATCCTGCCGGGCCTCGACCTGAAAGAGGTCGACACCAGCACGGGATACACGACGCTGCAGCAGGTCAAGAAGCTCATCCCGATCTCAATGGTTCCTGGGTGGGGCAAGGACTATGCCAGCCCCTACGGGTTCGACTTCTTCATCTTCGACAGCGCGGGCATCGCGTGCACGGCGGCGGTCAACTACTCCTTGGTGGGGATGACCGAGGCGCAGGCGACCGAGTGTGGTGTGAAGCCCGAGTACGACGCGTACGTGCAGAACAACGGTCCCATGCCGAGCGTCGACGACAAGATGAAGGAATGCGTCGCGAAGCCTGCGGATCAGGTGGATGCCTGCTTCGCCGAGCTGGACACGTACCTCATGACGACGGCGGTCCCATGGGCACCGTGGTTGTGGGCGACGCAGTTCACGTCGACCAACCTGAACACGGTGACCTCATACGCGTTCGATCAGAACGCAGGGATCATCTCGTACGTGAACACCTCGGTGAACAACGGCCTCGCGCCGGTGAACGTCGCGTAAGGAGGTTGCGGAAGGATCGGGGGGCCGCCGGAACGGCGGCCCCCCGATCCGCCGTTCGAGGGGAGGAACGTGGGCAGGTACATCATCCGCCGGCTCTTGTGGGTGGTGTTGGTCCTGGTCGTGATCGTCGTGATCACGTACTCCATCTTCTTCCTGCTCCCCGGCGGCGGCTCGGACGCCATCGCCAACCGGTTCGCCGGGAAACAGCCCAACCCGGAGATCGTGGCGGAGGTCAAGCAGCAGTTCGGACTGGACAAGCCGATCTACGTTCAGTTCTACATCTTCACCCGGAACCTGTTCCTGGGTGATCAGTACGGCTGGCCCGGACTCGGGAAGTCCTTCGTGCTCCGCGCGCCGCTCAAGCCCGTGCTGATGGAGCGGATGTGGGTCACGATCCAGCTCGCGGTCGGCGCCGCGATCATCTGGCTGTTGGTGGGGATCCCGATCGGGATCCTGTCCGCCTTACGGCCTCGATCCATCTGGGACCGCGCGGCGATGACCTTCGCGCTGATCGGGATCTCGATGCCCGTCTTCTTCATCGGGCCGCTCGCGCTCTACGTCTTCGTCTACAAGTGGCATATCTTGCCCGGGTCGGGCTATTCGCCGATCGGGGAGGATGGGGTGTGGCAGTGGTTCAACCACTTCATCCTCCCGTGGAGCGTGCTGGCACTGCTCTACGCCGCGTTCTACGCGCGTCTTTCGCGGGCGAACCTCCTGGACGTGATGGGCGAGGACTACATGCGAACGGCCCGGGCCAAGGGACTGAACGAACGTCAGGTCATCGTGAAGCATGGGCTCCGCTCCAGCCTGACCCCGCTCGTGACGGTGTTCGGGCTGGACCTAGCGGGTCTCCTGGCCGGCGCGGTCATCACGGAAACGGTGTTCAACTTGCCGGGGTTGGGCCAGTACGCCGTCCGCTCGGTGTTCTCGCTGGACCTCTACGCGATCCTCGACGTCACCGTCATCGCAGCCTTCTTCGTCGCGATCGCCAACCTCGTGGTGGACATCGTCTACGCGTTCCTCGACCCCCGGGTTCGGTACACGTGATCCAACCGCTTTCGGATCGAGGCGCATCCGTTGCCTGAGCCGCTGCTCGAGGTGAAGGACCTGCATGTCTATTTCCCGACCGAAGACGGCATCGTCAAGGCGGTCGACGGCGTCTCGTTCACGATCAAGCCGGGCGAGACGCTCGGCGTGGTGGGGGAGTCTGGCTCGGGCAAGAGCGTGAGCTTCCTGACCGTCATGGGGCTCATCAACCGGAAGTCGGCCATCGTCGAGGGCGAGGTGATCTTCCAGGGCCAGGATCTCCTGAACGTTCCGAAGGAGGAGCTCCAGGCGATCCGTGGGAACAAGATCGGGATGATCTTCCAGGACCCGATGACGTCGCTGCACCCGTTCTACAAGGTGGGTGACCAGATCTCCGAGACGATCCTCGCGCACGAGGACATCTCGAAGAAGGAGGCGGGCGCGCGCGCGGTCGACATGCTCAAGCGGGTCGGGATCCCCAGACCCGACGAGCGCGCCCGCCAGTACCCGCACGAGTTCTCGGGCGGTATGCGGCAGCGCGCGATGATCGCGATGGCCTTGTCGCTCAACCCGGACCTGCTGATCGCGGACGAGCCGACGACCGCGCTCGACGTCACCGTGCAGGCGCAGATCTTGGATCTGATCGACCGCCTCCAGTCCGAGTTCAACACCGCCGTTGCTCTCATCACGCACGACCTCGGCGTCGTAGCGGAACACTGCGACTACATCCAGGTGATGTACGCGGGCCGGCTCGTCGAGATCGGGACGGGCGATGACATCTACTACCAGCCGATGATGCCGTACACCTGGGGGTTGCTGAAGTCGATCCCCCTTCTGACGGCGCAGGAAGAGCGTCTGCACCCCATCCGGGGGCTCCCGCCGTCGTTGATCAATGTGCCGGAGGGATGTCCGTTCAATCCACGCTGCCCGTACGTGTTCGACCGGTGTCACGTCGAGGTGCCCCAGCTCTTGCCGGTCGACGGGTTCCACGCGGCCGCGTGCCACCTCTCGCTGGAAGACCGGCAGCGGATCGTCCAGGAAGAGGTGCTGGAGCGGACGTGAGCACCACCGAGACCATCTCGACGCCACCCCCCGCGAAGCGGACGGTCGAGCCGCTCGTTCGCCTCGAGGGCGTCAAGAAGCATTTCCCGATCACGAGAGGGATCATCTTCCAGCGGAAGGTCGGCGCGGTGCACGCGGTGGACGGCGTGGATCTGGAGATCTTCCCGGGCGAGACGCTTGGGCTGGTCGGTGAGACCGGGTGCGGCAAGTCGACGCTCGCTCGCGTCGTGATGCGCCTCCACACCTTGACGGAGGGCAAGCTGTGGTTCGACGGCCGCGACGTGACCAACATCAAGGGCCGCGAGCTCCGGGATCTCCGTCGCGACATGCAGATGGTGTTCCAGGACCCCTACGCGTCCCTCAACCCGAGGAAGACCGTCGGTTCGATCATCGGCGCCCCGTTCCGCCTCCACGGGACGATCCCGAAGAACCGGGTCAAAGGTGAGGTCCAGGAGTTGATGGAGCTCGTCGGGCTGAACCCCGAGCACTACAACCGCTACCCGCACGAGTTCTCCGGCGGTCAGCGACAACGGATCGGGGTCGCGCGCTCGCTCGCGCTCCGCCCCAAGTTGATCGTGTGCGACGAGCCGGTCTCGGCCCTCGACGTCTCGATCCAAGCGCAGATCCTCAACCTCCTCGAGGATCTCCAGAACGAGTTCAACCTGACCTACCTGTTCATCGCGCACGATCTCTCGGTGGTGAAGCACGTTTCCGACCGCGTGTCGGTGATGTACCTCGGGCAGATCGTCGAGACGGCGGAGCGGGACTCCCTGTACGCCCAGCCGCGACACCCGTACACCGGTGCGCTCATGTCCGCCGTGCCGGTGCCCGACCCCAAGCTGGCAAAGGCGAAGCGTCGGATCATCCTAGAGGGTGACGTTCCGTCCCCGATCGATCCACCGTCGGGGTGCCGCTTCCACCCTCGTTGCCCACGGACACAGGCGCTGGCGAAGGAGCAGGAGCTGAAGGACGAGTTTGGCGCTCCGCTCCGGTTCGTGCCCCGATGCCACGACGAGGAGCCCCTGCTCACCGACCAGGGACCGGGGCACACGGCCGCCTGTCACTTCCCGCTCGACGTTCGTATCATCCCGATGGACGTCGATCCCGAGGAAACAGGAGCCTCCCCATGATCAATGCGGTCGTCATCGTGCTGCTCGTGCTGTCGTCGCTGTTCCTGATCATCACGATCCTGATGCACTCGGGACGGGGGAGCGGGCTGTCGGACATGTTCGGTGGCACGAACACCCTCGCAGGAGGAACCTCGCTCGAGCGGACGCTCGACCGGATCACGGTCGTCACGGCCATCGTGTGGGGCCTCAGCGTGTTCTGGCTCTCGTGGAAATGGAACCCGTAAGGCGCGTTCGATCCGATTGCTAGAATCGCGTCCCTCGTCGGAGTGGCGGAACTTGGTAGACGCGCTAGGTTGAGGGCCTAGTGCCCCTTACGGGGCGTGCGGGTTCAAATCCCGCCTCCGACACTCAGCTACCTGCAACGATTCTCACCGCCTGACGAGCGCGGGGTCATCAGGACGAGGCCGTTTCCCCAAGATTTCCCCAAGAGCCTCGGCGCCCGTCGCAGCAGCGTCGTCTGGGTGGCCGTACACGTCCGCGGTGACCGCGAACTATGAGTGAGGATGCCGGCCTCCGTACCGTCCTCGAGACACTTGGCCCTCATTCCCCCGCGACACTCCGTCGCGTGCTGATCCACGACCAGGCCGACCGGGACGCGATCGCCTCGTAGCTGCTCCGTTACCGCGACGGGCGAGGCGACGATTTGGCCGACATCATCGACACGCTGACGATGCATCCGGGGACGCGGCGCAGAGTCTTGAGGTTGCTTGGGGAGATTGAGGCAGGGACGTCCTAGAGGGCGTTGGTATCACGCATCGGCGATAATCTTCTGAGCGGGCACTGACTCGGAGTGGCCGGCAGCTCTCCTCGGCGAAGTGCCCCCGAAGCGTGTCGCGGACTCCTAGAATCGCCGGGATGCGTATCCGTTCCTCGTTCATCGTGCTCGCGCTGACCCTGCTCGCCACTGCCTGCGGCGGATCGAACTCGGGCGGCTCGAACCTCGCGCTCAACACCGGGCCGGCTCCCTGGCCGAACCCCGACAACGTCGCGGACCGCATCGACGCCGCAGGGCTGCCCTCCTCGTCCACCGAGTCGCTAACCGTGCACTACCACTCGCACGTGGACATCTTCGTGAACGGGAAGTCCGAGCCCATCGCCTCGAGCATCGGGCGGGAGGACCAGAGCCTGTTCTCGCCGCTCCACACGCATGCCACCAGCGGCTTGATCCACATCGAGGCTCCGGAGGACCAGCACTTCACCGTCGGGATGCTGTTCACGGAGTGGGGCGTGCGGCTGACGAACGACTGCATCGGGGGTTACTGCAGCCCGGACACGAAGCTCAAGGCCTACCTGGACGGCACGAGCTACACCGAACCGATCTCGACCATCATCCTGGAGAAAGGCGAGGAGATCGCGATCGTGATCGGCTCGCCACCCGCGACTATCCCCTCGAGCTGGGACTGTCTGGCCAACATCGACCCTACGATCGAGAATCCGGCGCAGTGCGCAGACTTCGGCCAGCAGGTCCCTGCGTGAACCGGATCGCGTCGCGGCCCGCTTGACCTCGAACCGGAGACCGCTGGGGTCTACGGACAAGGTTTGTTTTCGGCGGATCGAGATGGTGCCGGATCGCTTACTCGCAGAGGGGGAGCCGGTTCATCGAGCGGATCGTCGGGCCGCTGGGTGTCAGGGTTGATACGCGGCCCTACATCGGACCCCCGGCCGGGAAGGGGGATTGGGCCCACATTCGTCACGGTGAACGTCGTGGTATTGGCGGGCAGCGTCTCCGCGGATCCGGCGCAGCGCCGGATCCCGTCCGGCGACGAGGTCGCTAGAAACTCCGCCCTCTCAAGGAGGCGAGTCCACAGATGACTGAGTCCTTTCGGGAGGGTGACCGCGTGGAATGGATCGGGGCGCGGGACGGGGAGCGGCTCAAGTTCCCGCAGACCGGGGAACGAGGCTGGATCGAGCAGATTGACCCCATGGACGACATCGTTGAATGGGAAGAAGCCGGTATCGCGGCGAGTGACTTCACTCGGGGCGCGCCGATTCGCCGCGTTGACGATCGGAACGAGCCGGATCCGGCGAAGCGCCTGCCTGGGGATCCCTTCGATCCTCATACGACCTCGTGAGTATCTCGGCTCACCGACCTCCGGCTCTCCGCTCCGTGCAAGCGCCGCCATGCGCTTCCCGATCGCCGCTCGGCATGTGACGTCGACGCACTTAGAGCGCTGTAGGAGGAGAGCAAAGTCGGTCGTGAACGCCTCCGCTTTGCCGTGCGCCATCGTGCGCCCACCGCCTACAGGCCGGACGCCTGAGCAACCCTCCATAGCTGTACCGAGCTGCACAGACTTGGACGAGTGCGAACGGAGCTGTACGGGGGGCGGAGGGCAACGTGCTCAAGGTGACTCATGCGGTCAACTTCGGGACGAAGCCGGTCGGGTCCTTCACCGTCAAGACCGCGACCGTGACCAACACAAGCTCCGAACCGATCGATCTGGACATCGATATCGTCCGTGACTGGGATGACTTCTCAACCGGTCTCACTGGGACGACGTGTTCCTTCTTCGAGCCGCAGCTGCTCGCTCCCGGCGAAAGCTGTGTCCGGCTCGTGGGATTCTGGCCGAGTGAAGACTTCGTGGGACTGAAGCAAGATCAGATACTGCTCGTGACAGCTACGGACCCGGCAACTGACGCGGTCCTGGACTCTGTTCGTCTCACCTTCTTCGGCAGGGCTAGGTGAGCCCTAGTTTCTTGCAGACCTGGACCGTATCCGCGAGCCGGAGCGGTCAACGTCCGCGCCTCACGGAGCTCCGGCGGCGGGCGCGCGACGGCACGCTCACGCTCGTTTCCTCCGCTCGAGACACAGAGCATAACGACGCTGTCGTTCTCGCCGAGGTCGTCCGCCGAGGGCTACCACTCGAGCGTGACAGGTCGTGACCAACGGCTGTTTGACCCTGATGACGTGCGCATATGCGAAGCGGAGCAGCGGGGAATTATGCTGATCCGACGAACGTCGGGAGGGGGCCAACATGAGGCTTGGCGATGTCGTCCGAAGCTCCGTTGTTGCAGGGGCCGTGGTGCTGTCGGGGTGCTCATCGGACGACACCTCGGCAGGTGAACCGACCGCGTCGAAGACTTCCGTCCCTGGGACCGTGAACGTGAGGGTGCAGGAGTTCGCGGTGATACCCGACACGACTTCGGCACCGGCGGGTGAAGTCACCTTCACGGTGACGAACGCGGGACCGGATGACGTCCACGAGTTCGTGGTCGTCAAGACGGACCTCGCTCCGGAGGCACTCCCCACCGAGTCGAACGGGTCCGTCGACGAGGCGGGGGAGGGGATCGAACCGGTTGATGAGATCGAGGACATCGCGGTCGGCGACACGCAGACCGTCGCGGTCGACCTCGACGCCGGCAGCTACGTTCTGATGTGCAACATCTACGACAAGGCCGAGAAAGAGTCGCACTACCAACAGGGGATGCACACCGCTTTCACGGTCACCTAGGGCGGCGATCCATCCTGCGCCGTTCATGCAGGGGGCTA
>Ga0307287_10000079_pt1 | contig 33406 bp, 29 predicted proteins | sample ER_DNA_141_FD_194485 | JGI IMG/M metagenome (GOLD analysis project Ga0307287, IMG submission 194485) | Bulk soil microbial communities from the East River watershed near Crested Butte, Colorado, United States - ER_DNA_141 | ecosystem: Environmental > Terrestrial > Soil > Floodplain | place...
CCGGTCGCTGCGATGAGCTCGGCCTGCACGCCGGCTTGAGCGAGGAGGACGGCGGCTTGTTCCAGGACGGCCTGCTGCTCTGCACGCGCCTCGTCCGACACCGTTTGGAGCCGTGAGCCGATCGACTGTGCTCGGACGACGTTGACGACCGCGACGCGCCCGCCGCGGCCGGCCACCCGGGCGGCGTGAAGGAGCGCGCGCCGCCCCGTCTCGGATCCATCCCACGCAACCAGCACTCGCCCGCGACCTTCGTGGTTGAGCACGCTCATGGTAGGTGGTACGGGACACTCGAAAGGATGATCCCGGGTTCAAAGAGGAGAAGACGCTTGAGATAGAACGCCCGCTGGTTGTGGAGAAGGGCGCGCCAGCCCGAAAAGACGAGCTCAGGCATGACCACCGACACAACGGTGTCGGGATCGCCGGTCAGCGTTCGTAGGTGGCGGAGGAGCGGCTCGCCCAGGTCACGATAGGGCGCACGGACCACCTCGAGGGGGATCCCGACTTCCTCGCGCAGCCACACCGCCCGCATGCGCTGCTCCTCCTCTTCGTCGAAAGCGAAGAAGAGCGCCTTTGTGTCGTCCAGGCCTAACGTCTCCACGTAGCGAATCGCCCGGAGCGACGCGGCCTGGACGCCGGAGACGAGCACGCGCCCCACGATTCGGCGGCTGGCGGGTGAACTCAGCATCGCGTTCCCGTCGACCATCGGAACATCGGTGACGACGATCCCCGGCTCGGTGCGAAGACGTAGCTTGAGCGAGAACGTCGTTCGTCGAGTGATCGCCTTTGCAAGTGAGGCACGGTCGAAGTTCTCGGGCACGATCAGCGTCACGAACCGCGACTCGCCGTGCGGGAGCGACCAGAGGTAGTCGAGCACGGCGTCGGCGCGGCTGTCCCGGGCCTTGAGTGTTTCGAGTCGACAGCCGCCGATTGGCCACCAGTCGCCGCGCGGGTCGGGCATCCGGCGGGTGGGATCGGGAACGTGGACAGCTCGAAGGTCACTACCGGCGATTCGCCGGCCGTACCAGGCGGCGAGCTCGGTTGCAGGGTCGATGGCCTCCACGTAGATGACGGCCGTGTTCGAGGGCGGCGGTTCGGCGCGGACGGCGGCCGCACCGGCGTGGAGGCGCCGCGCGACGACTCGGTAGTGGCGATGAACGACGAGGAAGAGGAGGACGAGGATCGGGATCGCGATCGTCACCATCCAGGCGCCGTCGAGGAACTTGGTTTGGATGACGAGCAGGGCGACAAGGCCGGTTGCGAGAGCGCCAAGGCCGTTTATGGTCGCCCGCCGTTGCCATCCGGGCCCTCGTTCGGCGCGCCAGTGGCGGACCATGCCGGCCTGAGAGAGCGTGAAGGCGGTGAAGACCCCGATCACGTAGAGGTGAATAAGTGAGATGACGTCGGCATGAAAGGCCCAGATGAGGAAGGCCGCGATGCCGGCGAGGACGACGATGCCGTTTGAGTAGACCAGCCGGTCGCCGAGATTGACGAACTGGCGTGGAAAGTAGCCGTCGCGTGCTAGCACGGCCGCGAGGCGTGGGAAGCCTTGGTAGGAAGTGTTGGCGGCCAGAACGAGGATGCCAAACGTGAGTGCCTGGACGACGTAGTAGAGGAATCCGGTTGCCGACGATTCCGGAAATGTTGTGCGCGCGATCTCCGAGAGGACCGACACGCTGCCGCTGGGGCGAGCGCCCATTTCGATGGCGAGGTAGGAGACGCCGAGGAAGAGGCTGATCGCGATCAATCCCATCGCGGTGAGCGTCTTGGCTGCGTTTTCGCCGCGCGGCTGTTTGAATGCGCCGACCCCGTTCGAGATCGCTTCCACACCGGTGAGGGCGGCAGCGCCTGAAGCGAAGGCGCGCAGAAGAACGAGGATCCCGACCGCACCAACGCCGGCCGGAAGGGCATCAGGCACATGCGCTTGCGGGCATGTGCCGACCGCGCATTTGCCCACGCCGATCGCGACCATCACGTACATGACCGCGACAAAGGCGTACGTTGGGATCGCAAAGAGCATGCCCGATTCGCGCACGCCGCGCAGGTTCGCGAGCGTGAGCAGGAGGACGAAGCCAAGCGAGATCTCGACCTTATGACTCTCGAGCCCGGAAGCCGCAGAGGTGAGCGCAACGACCCCGGCGGTCACCGAGACGGCTACGGTGAGGACGTAGTCGACCAGGAGCGCCGCGGCAGCCACCAAGCTGGGTGTGGTTCCGAGGTTGTCACGGGCGACCACGTAGGCGCCGCCGCTCGTCTCATAGGCACGAACCGTCTGGCGGTACGAGAGGACGACGATCGCGAGCAGCACGGAAATCGCGATCGAGATCGGTAACACCAGGTGTGCCGCCGTCAGGCTTACTGCGACGAGGACAACGAGCGCTGCCTCGGTTGCATAGGCGACCGACGAGAGCGGATCGGAAGCGAAGATCGGAAGCGCGAGCTTCTTCGAGAGAAGGGTCTCCCCAAGGTCGTCGCTTGACCGGGGCGACCCGATCAGCACCCGCTTGAGCGCCGCCCCGGCCGGACGCTCGGATACCTCCGTCATTCCGGCCCACCAAGGTCGGAAAAGATCCGGGCCAGCCGTTCGTTTCGCTCCTGAGCTCGCAACCCGTAGTCGCGGAAGGGTGGGTCCTCCTGCAGAAGTGCCTCGAGCGCAGCAACCCCGCGTGGCTCAAGAGGGAGGCGGCGGTTCTCAACGCGGCGCGCAAGCTGGTCGTACAGCTCCAGGCGGGAGTGCATCACTGCGAACTCGACGACTCCCGCGCGGTGACCGTGGTCGCGCTCCTTCTGAGCAAGCCGCCGGACCTGGCGAGCGAGCCGGCGCCTCGCAAGCGTCTCCGCAACGATCATGGACCGACCGTAGAGCCGGCCGAATCAACCCCGGCTCAGGATTTCCGCCTAGCAGCTCAACGGAAGCTCAAGAGCCACTCGGGGCCACGAGCCGATAGCCCGAACCGGGCTCGGTCAGCACGTACTGCGGGCGTGCCGGATCGTCTTCAATCTTTCGGCGAAGCTGCGAGACGTAGACGTGTAGGTAGTGCGACTCCTCCTGATACGCATTGCCCCAGACAGCGCGCAGAATCGCCGCATGCGTGAGGAGGCGGCCCTCGTTTCGGGCCAGATACGCCAGCAGTCTGAATTCGATCGGCGTCAGACGAAGTCGTTCACCCCGCAGGATCGCCGCCCGCTTTTCAAGGTCGATCTGGAGCTCGCCCACGACGAGCTCCGGTTCGCCCGGCGGCCCGGAGCGTCTCAAGACAGCCCGCAGGCGTGCCAGCAACTCGTCGATCCCGAAAGGCTTGGTGACGTAGTCGTCTGCCCCCGCATCCAGAGCATCGACCTTGTCAGCTTCATCACCGACCGCAGACAGGATCAGAATCGGAGTCGTCGTCCACGTACGCAATTCGCGCGCCACCTCGACGCCGCTCTTGCCTGGTAAGACCAAGTCAAGGACGACGGCGTCAGGCGGCCGGGTTGCAGCGAGGATCAGAGCTTGTTCCCCCGTGCCTGCTGTGGTTACCTCGTACCCGGCCCCGCGAAGCGTGGTCTCGAGCGCGTGAAGGATCTGCGGCTCGTCGTCGACGACGAGAACGCGCTGCCCGCTCAAACCTGACCCTCGACCACTGCCGCCGAAAGCGGAAAAGCAAGCATGAACGATGCCCCCTTCCCACTTTCGGACTCCGCCCAAATGCGGCCGCCGTTGACTTCCGCAAACCCTCGGGCGATCGCCAATCCCAGCCCGGCTCCCTGACGCGCCTCGCCAGGTGTCAGCCGCTCGAACGGCTCGAACACGCGCGCCAAATCGTCCGCGCCGATTCCCGGACCCTCGTCGCGAACGCTGAGCACGACCTCATCGGCTGCCGTCCAGACCGAGATCTCTACGTCGGAGCCGGGCCGCGAATACCGAAGCGCGTTCTCCAGCAAATTGACAAGAGCTCGCTCGACCTGAACCGCATCTACCTCCAGGAGCGGCACGTCCTCCGGCAACCCCACCACGACTCGTGTCTGCTCGGGAGCAGGTACTTCTCCAAGTGCCTGGGCAACCAGGTCATCCGCCGCGACGAGCTCACGCCGCGGCGCCGCGGCGCCGCTCTCCAGGCGCGAGAGGTCAAGGAGGTTCGCTACGAGCCGGTCGAGCCGCCGCGCCTCCGTTCGGACCGTGTCCAGCTGATGGCGTCGGTCGGCCTCGTCAAGCTCAATCGCGGGCGAGACAAGACTCTCCGCAGCGACCCGCATGGCTGTGAGCGGTGAGCGAAGGTCGTGGCTGACTGCCCGCAAGATCGTCGTCTTCAAGGAGTCGCTAACGCGAAGGCGCTCCGCTGCGAGCGCCTCCTGCTCGAGCTGAGCTCGGTCGAGCGCGATCGCGACCAGGGAGGCAAGCGCCGGCAGGAATCGACGCCGAACCGCCTCATCCCCCTGAGCGTCCTCGTCGAGAAAGAGCATCCCGACTCGCCGCTCCCCAGCGACTAAGGGCACCGCCACGTCGTGCGGGTCCGGCCGGGCCTCACCAAGCGTGATCCGGGCGCTCGGCACGCTAAGCACGCCGGCCAATGCTCTTCCGAGACGATCGAGTTGCTCAGTCACATGCTCGCCCTGGAGCAGCGCCAATGACATCTCGGCGAGGAGCGTCTCTTCCCGCTCCCGCTGTTCCGCCTCCGCGGCTCGGCGACGCGCCTGGGCTGCCCGATCACTCACCACGAGAGCGGTCACCACGTAGACGGCAAGCGCCAACCAGTTCGCCCGGTCCGCCAGCTGGAACGTGTGTCGCGGCGGGAGGAAAAACCAGTTGAAAGCGAGCATGCTTGCGATCGCGACAACGACTCCCCACGCCCGCCCCCAGAGAAGGGCGACCGGCAAGACGGCGAAGAGATAGAGAACTCCGAGGCTCAGGACGGGCACAGCCGTTCGGAGCCCGAACACCGCGGCGGTTACAAGCACAACCGAAACGGCGCTTCCGACAACGGGGGCCAGACGCGCGGCACGCATGGACCAAGCATGCCGCTCCCGGCTAGATCTGGCGAACATTCACGCTAGGCGCGTTTTTGGTCGAGACAGAGGAGATGGAAGCAGGACGCCCCACGGCCGCGTTCAGAATCCCCTTGACTGCGGTTGGATGCATCGCGGCGGCGTATCGGTTGGCGCCACCGAATTGCTAGCCCAGCCCAACCCCATCCCGGAGCGGCCTTCGGCGGGGCGAGTCCGTTCACTGATTCTGGCCGGATCGTTTATCGCTGCCGCCGCCCTCGTCATGTTCGCGGCGATCATCGAGGCTCCACTCGGCGTGCGGCTGATGCTGCATTCGGTCGTGCTGGCCCTCGGTGCGGCCTTCATCGTCCGAGGCTGGCTTCAGTCGCGTCAGGAGCGGGCCCTTCTCGACCGAGAACGACTCGCACGCACCGCGCTCGGCGAGAGCGAAGAGAAGTTTCGAACGCTCGTCGCCAACGTCCCCGGCGCTGTCTATCGATGTGCCGCGGATCCCGCGTGGACAATGGCCTTCTGTAGCGACGAGATCCAAGAGATCACGGGGTTCCCGGCCTCGGACTTCATCGGGAACTCTCGTCGCACTTTTGCCAGCATCATCCACGAGGACGACCGCTCCGGCGTCGCGGCTAACGTCGCCGCCGCTCTGTCCTCGGGGCTGCCGTACACGCTCGAGTTCAGAGTCGTCCGCGCCGACGGCACCATTCGCTGGGTCTACGAGAAGGGCCAGGGAGTGCGGAGCCCCGCCGGGGATCACGTCTGGCTGGACGGAGCGATCTTCGACATCACCGAGCGTACCGAGGCGCTGCAGCAGCTCCGTAAGTCGCACACCCGGCTCGAGCTCGCCGGTCTCGCCACCGGAAGCGCCGTGTACGAGTGGGATCTCAGAACGCGCGACACCGTCTGGACCGAGAGCATGACGAGCACGTTCGGCTATCCCTCCGAGGTGATCGAGCCTTCGTACGACTGGTGGCGTGCTCACGTACACCCCGAGGACCGGACGCGAGTGGATGACGGATTCACCCATGCCGTATCCACCCCGGACACGCTCGGGTTCACGCAGGAGTACCGCTTCGAGGCGTTCGACGGGTCCTGGCGGTCGGTTCTCGACCGAGGCATACTCGTCCGCGCCGAATCCGGAGAGGCGACGCACGTGGTCGGCGCCATGATCGACCTCACCGAGACGAAGAAGCTCGAGGAGCAGCTACGGCAATCGCACAAGCTCGAGGCGATCGGCCAGCTCGCGGGGGGCGTCGCACACGATTTCAACAACATGCTGACGGCCATTAGCGGCTACGCGAACTTCCTCGAGGCGTACCCGGCTTCTGACGATGTCGTGAAGCGGAACGTGGCGGGGATCAAGGGAGGCGCCGAGCGAGCAGCCTCGCTCACGCGTCAACTGCTGGCCTTCACCCGGCAGCAGGTCCTGGAACCGCAGGTCCTCGAAGTCAATCGCATCGCCCGAAACGCACACGAGCTGATCGGCCGGCTGATCAGGGAAGACATCGTCGTCACACTCCAGCTCGACCCCGCGCCCGCAAGGATCAAGGCTGACCCGAATCAGATCGAGCAGGTCCTCGTCAATCTCATCGTGAATGCCCGCGACGCGATGCCTGAAGGGGGCAAGGTCGTGATCTCGACCCGGAACGTTTGGTTCGACGAGGAGCACCTGGAGCAGGGCATCCCCGTGCCGGCGGGCGACTACGTGCAGCTCATGGTCGAGGACGACGGCCATGGCATGGAGGCGGAAGTCGCAGCCAGAGCCTTCGAGCCCTTTTTCACTACCAAGGCCCTCGGAATCGGTACCGGACTGGGACTCTCGACCGTCTACGGCATCGTGAAACAGAGTGGTGGCTTCATTTTCCTCGAGAGCACCCCGACCGAAGGCACGCGGGCGCGGATCTACCTGCGCGCCAGCGAGGAGGCCCTGACGGTCGACGTGCCCCAAGCGACCACCGACAGGAGGCACGCCCCGGGACGAGGAAGCATCCTGGTTGTAGAAGACGAGGAACTCGTTCGAAGTGTGCTCGTCGAAGCTCTCGAGAGCCAGGGCTACGAGACCTTGACCGCCGGGACAGGCGCCGAGGCGCTCGAGCTCGCCGACCTCTACGTCGGCCCGATCGACCTTGTCCTCAGCGATGTCGTCCTGCCGGGTATCACCGGACCCGTGGTCGCCAGGGCGCTTGCGGGAACGCGTCCCGAAGCCAGGATCCTCTTCATGTCCGGCTATACCGAGGCGATCATCCTCGACCAGGGCGTAGAGGGCAGCGCCCCGTTGCTCGTGAAGCCCTTCTCGATGCAACAGCTGTACGAGCGGATCGAGGAAGTTCTAGACGGCCCGCCACGGCGAATGAGTCCCTTCACCGACGGCGTGTCTGCCGAAGATCATCCAGGCACTGGCAGGTACCAGCTCCACGTAACGGCCTGAGCTCAGTCCCGCAGCGGAGGCGGTAGCGGCCGCCGAAGCCTCACCACCGGGGACATTTCGATCGGCCGCCTGGAGTCGACCGTGACGCCCATCTGACTCGGCGAAGGGGCAAGCGCCGCGCGATACGGAAAGGCGAAAGAACGGTTGCGCTCGCGGCCTGCGAGAAAGCGACCGGCGGGTGACCCGCATCCTTACTCCGGTAGATCGAGAGCTGCGCCGGTCGCCGGTGCCCACGGCTTCGGTCGCCTCGGTTCCCGAACGAGCGAGTCCGCCGGGGGCTCGCCCAGCAAGAAGTCACCACATTTCTTGAGCTCGCGCCGGAAGCGCATCACGGCGATCAGCCGTCGGAGAGGGCCAACTGATGAGCGAGTGTTAATGACGGTCTCTCGAAGCGTGAACCGAAGCATAGTAGCCGCGACACCCGCTCCTCACGATCTGGCCGATACGCTCCGCAGATTCCGTGAAACGGACGCCGGCACTATGGCTCGACCTCGCGGTGAAGCTCTCGCTCGTAGCATTGCTCGCCTTCGGTGCCTTTTCCGGCCTCGACCGCTTTGCGGGGAAGGCATTCGGCTGGCGACTCGTCGGCTACTCAATCGCAGCTCTCGTTGTGCCCGCGATCTGGGCCGCGCGCGGACGGCGTCCGCCCTATCCGTTCGTGGCCGACACGCTTTTCGTCCTCCCATTCCTCATCGACACGATCGGTAATGCGCTCAATCTCTACGACACCGTCGGTTGGTGGGACGACGCAAACCACTTCGTGAATTGGGCGCTCTTGAGCGGTGCGGTCGCCGTGGCTCTGCTTCGGGTCGACATCAAGCGAGCCGAGCTCTTTTGTCTCGTCGTCGGTTTCGGCGGCGTAACAGCGATCTTGTGGGAGCTGGGTGAGTACTTCGCCTTCATCCGCAACTCGCCGGAACTCGCAACGGCCTACACAGACACGCTCGGCGACATGGCGCTCGGACTGAGCGGCGCAACGCTAACAGCCGTGATCACTGTGGTCGCTGCGGGCAAGCTGCGGAGTCGCGCGACGGGATAGCCGGCTCGGATGAGATCGGGGTGAAGTGCAACGTCGCTCAATTGCACGAGTGCTAGTGTGGTGCCTCGCCTTGCCCAGCCCTCGGCGGCGGGCAGATATTTCCGGCTCCAGCACTCTGGCCGGCGTAGCACGTGACCTCGTTTGCGTTGCGCGGAACCTTTAGCCTCGGGACCCGCCTATGTCCGTCTCGTCTCCGTCCGGACAAGCAACTCCCCCGAAAGGAGCACGCATGTCGACATATCCAACCACGGCAGAGCAGATCGATCAGTGCAACGAGACCGGTCGTACCCCGGTCGTGTTCATCCACGGCCTCTGGCTGCTGCCCAGCAGCTGGGACCGCTGGGCTGCGCTCTTCGAGGAGGCCGGCTACACGGCCCTGACACCAGGATGGCCGGATGACCCCGAGACAGTCGAGGAAGCAAACGCCAACCCAGAGGTCTTCGCTGACAAGACCATCGGACAGGTGGCCGACCACTACGCCGACGTGATCGGCAAGCTGGAGCACAAGCCGGCCGTGATCGGACACTCCTTCGGGGGCCTCCTCACTCAGATAGTCGCCGGACGCGGTCTCTCGGCAGTGTCGGTGGCGATCGACCCGGCGCCTTTCCGCGGCGTGCTGCCGCTGCCGATCTCGGCCCTGAAGTCGGCGTCCCCCGTCCTCGGCAACCCGGCCAACCGCCACCGCGCCGTCCCACTCACGTACGACCAGTTCCGCTTCGGCTTCGCGAACGCCGTCAGCGAGGACGAGGCCAAGGAGCTGTACGAAGCGTTCGCGGTGCCGGCATCTGGAGCGCCGCTCTTCCAGGCGGCGAGCGCAAACCTCAACCCCTGGACAGAGGCCAAGGTCGACAGCAAGAACCCCGACCGCGGACCACTACTGATCATCTCGGGCAAGAAGGACAACACCGTCCCTTGGTCGATCGCCAACGCCTCCTACAAGAAGCAGGAGCGAAACGAGGGCGTGACGGAGATCGTCGAGATGCCGAACCGCGGGCACGCGCTCACGATCGACAGCGGCTGGCGCGAGGTCGCCGACAAGGCCCTCGCTTTCGTGAAGCGCTTTGCGCGCGCTGACGACCCTGAACGGAATGCGGCCAAGCACGAGCATGCGGGCATGGCCAGCGACAGAGCGTAGGAACCGAAGAGGCGCCCTTGCCCTGTCGCCGCGTGCGCCAGGGCGAGGGCGCCGATCCACCATTGACGCTTGACCTCCTTCGTCGGCGTTCTTGGCTCTAGCGGATAAGGCTCGAGCACACGTAGACCAGCACGGCCACGAGAAGCCAAGGGATAAGGGTGACGGCGAAAAGCGCTGCCACCCCTCGCCGGTCGAGCGCTGGCAAATCCGTCCTCGGCAGAGCGGAATCGCTCCGGACGCTGTGCCGACTCCGTGGTTGGTTTCGTAGGTACCGAGGAAGGTCGCCCATCCAGCCGGAGGCAGTGAGGCTCTCCTTGCTCAACTCGGCGCATAAGCGTCTGATGTCGGACGCACGGGCGTCCAGGAGTTCCGCTTGCTCGACCAATTCCGCCTGCAAGCACTCCTGTTCGGACGCCCGGGGCTCGCTGATCCTGATCGCACTCGCACGACGCTCTAGGGGATGGAAGGTGATGTTTCCATTCATGCGCTCACCACCCTCGCCGAGAAAAGATCCGGGCCACTCTTGACCTGACCTCCGGTTCCGACGGGGCTCAGGAGTCGTGACCGCCGGACGGCGCTGGACGCGTAGCTCCTTGCCTCTGCACGTCTCTCCCAGAGCTCCCGGCACCGGAGTACGAGCTCGTCCCAGTTGATCTTGTCCACAGCTACGACGCCGAGGTCGTCGCAAGTTGCCTTTAGCTCATCGACGAGGTAGGCGGTGAAGAGGATCGTCGGCAGCCTGATGCCCTCGAACCGGAGGGACCGGGCCACCTGCAGGCCGTTCATCCCCGGCATCATGTAGTCGAGCACGGCGACGTCGAACGACTCGTGACGGCAGCGCTCGAAGGCTTCGTCTCCTGACGCCGCTTCAGCAACTACCCATCCCTCGGACTTGAGGCACATGACCAGCATGCTCCGGATCTCGTCCTCGTCGTCGGCTACCAGAACGCGTGGGGCTTCGGCGTTCGTGGCCAGGTCAGTGGTCATCTCAGACTCCTTTTGTCGTCGGTCTCGGTGAGCGCTCGCGCCGCATACGAGCGTCCGGTGAGGCCAGGGGCCGCCTTCCGCAGAGTCCTTGGTCGATCGGGCGGGGTTCATGTCCAGGAAGAACGAGTGCGGACACAAACCTTGCAGCCGAAACCCGAAGATCACCCCTTTGAGTGACGTCCACCGGCAGGCGCGGTTCCACACTTAGTGGGCCCCAGAGGGCATGTAGCAGATGGCTGCCGCACCATCAATCGGTCGTGCTACCGGCGTCGAGGCTCCCGCCGCCGCGCCAGGCTCACTGGCCGTCCAAACGCTCTACGAGCACCACGCTGACCGCGTCCTCGCATACTGCGTCTACCACCTTCGCGACAGGAACGAGGCCGAAGATGCGCTCCAGACCACATTCATGCATGCGTTCCGAGCCCTTCAACGCGGAGTTGTCCCCGAGATCGAGCTGGCCTGGCTTCTCTCGATCGCGCGGAACGTATGTCTGACACGCTGGAACACGAATCGCCGCAGAGGCGAGCGCGAGGTTGCACGCGATCCGCACGTTCTCCAGGAGGTGGCCCCGGGTCGAGAGCACGAGGGCGGGGAGCTCTTCCGGCTCCGCGAGGCGCTTGAAGCAATGCCTGAACGGGAGCGGAGGGCAATCCTCCTCCGAGAATGGCAAGGCTTGTCTTACCGGGAGATCGCCGCAGAGCTTGGACTCAGCCAGTCGGCGGTCGAGACGCTCATCTTCCGGGCCCGCAGAGTGCTCGCGAACAGTCTGCGCGGGGTCCCGGCGCCGAACAAGCGCCGCGCTGCTCTCGGGCTCGATCTCAGCTCGCTGCTCGGGGCGCTCAAGTCGCTCTTCGGTGGAGCGGCCGTCAAGGTCGCGGTGGGTGCAGCCATCGTCGCAGCGACGGTGTCCGTAGGCGCGCTCGAGCTGACGGCGAAACGGCCTACTACCCCGCCGAGCCCTCGGGCAAAGACGATCCCAGCGGCTTCGTCTCCGCAAGACGTCTTCGACTCGACCCGCCCACTGGCCCCGCGCCCTGGCGGGAAATCCCAGGAAGAGGCTGAAGCCGGGAACCCCGAGCACGCAGTCGCGAGCTCCGGAACGGACACTCACCACTCAGGAGCTCAACTCACGTACACCGCTGGTGGCTCGGAACAGGTCGCTTCCTCACCAGTCCCGCGACCGAGATCGCCGGTGGAGCCCCCTCACTCGCAGACACGGTTGTCCCAGTCGTGGAGCAGGTGGCGCCTGCCGTCCTTCCGGTCGCCGTCGAGTCCCCGACCGCCGTGCTGCAGCTGGGCGAGCAGGTGCTTGCTCCCCTCCCCGGGCCTCCGGTCGTCAGTCTTCCTTAGCCCCCGGGAGGAATAGACGCGCCAACCGGACGAGCTGGCTCTAGAGGCAAACCTCGAGTACCGGAAGGAGCGCTCTTTCGATTCGGGAACGTCGCAACCGGTGATCAGCCGCCATTTGGCTCAGAGCCTCGAATCGCTCGGGCCTTCCCTCCGTCCGCATTGCCGGCGGGACTCAAACCCGAAAGCTGGGAACCCGTACGCACCGCAAGACGCCTGGAGGGCGGGCGGCTCCAAAGGGGATAGGAACCGCCCGAGCCCTCCTGTCCCTGCCCCTAATCCTTTTGATCCCACTTGACGTGAAAAACTTTCTCGTTGTCCCGACACACGGCCTTAGGCATGAGGCGGCGGCGAACACGCAGACCTAAATCCAGCTCGAGGCGGGACACTCGCAGGATCAGAAACCCTCCGGTTAAAAGTCACCTGTTGTCTGATTTGGTGAAGCTGAACCGGCATGGTTCAGTAGCCCCGATCAGCTGAGACCAGCCTAAATCAGCTCAGCCGGGCAAAAGTTCGGCAAGACTTCGCTCCTTGAAGCTACTCTGTTCCGTGGAGCGTTAGCTCCACCTTATGCGGACCTGCTGACCCGATACGAGACGCTCTCGTCCCTTCGGTAAGGAGGTGGTCTGCGCATGCAGCGCTACCGCGGCACGCTCCTCGCGCGCAACATCGCGAAGTCATACGGCGACACGGTGGTTCTCCACCGCCTCTCGCTGACCGTTACTCCGTCCAGCCGCGTCGGCGTCGTCGGACCGAACGGGATTGGCAAGTCAACCTTGCTCCGCGTGCTCGCTGGGCTCGAGGAGCCAGACTCGGGGACGATCAAACGGGAGCCGCCAGACCTTAGCGTCGCCTACCTCGCACAGCAGCTCGACGTGGCCGGCCTTTCTGGTGGCGAGGCCGCCCGCCGCAAGCTGGAAGCGATCCTCACCGCCGACGCAGAGGTGCTCCTGCTTGATGAGCCGACGAACGACCTCGACTTCGCCGCGCTGCAGTCACTCGAGCACTTCGTTCAGAAACATCGCGGCGGTCTCGTAGTCGTCTCGCACGACCGCGCGTTCATGGAAGGGATGACCAGCATCGTTGAATTCGAGGCGGAGACGCGCTCTGTACGCGAATACACCGGCGGCTGGAGCCAATTCGCACGGCAACGTGCCGCCGCGAGAGCCCGCCAGGAATCGGCGTACGCGGACTACCGCGTCGGGCGGGAGCGGATCGAGGAGCAGGTTCGGCGGATGCGGCAATGGGAGGAGCGCGGGTACGGGCAGGGTCGAAAGAAAAAGAAAACGAAAGACGTCAAGAAGGCGGGAGAAAAGAAGCTCGCGCGCCTTGAGCGTGTAGAGAAACCATGGACGCCTTGGCGCCTCCAACTCACCCTCGCGCCAGAGCAACGCGGCGGTGACGTCGTCGCCAGGCTTGAGCGGGCGATCATCGCGAGGGACGGATTTCGACTCGGACCGATCAGCCTGGAGCTGCGCCAAGGCGACCGGCTGGCACTCCTGGGCCGAAACGGGGTCGGCAAAACGACGCTCCTAAAGGCACTGCTCGGCGAGCTGCCGCTGGCGTCAGGCCGGCGCTGGGTCGGACCTAGCGTCGTGCTGGGCGAGCTCCCTCAAGGGGAGGGGCAGTTCGGCGGAAGCCAGCGCCTGCTCGACAGCTTCGTCGACCTGGCTGGTCTCTCTGTCGACGACGCTCGCTCCCTCCTGGCGAAATTTGCTCTTGGCGCCGGCGACGTTCTTCGACCAGGAAGGTCGCTTTCGCCCGGCGAGCGCAGCCGCGCCGCGATCGCCTTACTTGCGGCTCGCCATGTCAATGCACTCGTACTCGACGAGCCAACCAACAGCTTGGACTTGGAAGCGATCGAGCAGCTTGAGTTCGCGCTCGAAGATTTTCAGGGAGCCCTCGTGTTAGTCACGCATGATCGCCGCTTCCTCGATGCTTTCGGAGCAACCCAGACGATCGAGCTTTGAAGGCTCGGCGCCGCCATTAGCGGGTTGAAGACGGCCGACGCTCAAACTGTGCGCGAGCCAAGGCCAGACGAAATCTCGGACGACCGTTAATTCGCCAAACCCTCTAGTAGGTGGGGGCTTGAGAAGCGGACTCTAGGTTCGCCAACCGGCTCGAAACGAGCCGCGCCTCGTCGAGCTCGCACTCGCACGGTCTCGAGCCATCGGGCGAGAAGACGAGGGTGTACTGATGGGACCCGATTGCCCGGCCAATCTGAAAGTTCAGGAGCTCGACGGGATACATGTATCTCGTTCCGTCCGAGACCGTGATCACGTAGCCGACTAGGTAGATGGCCGTCTGCGACCCGATCGCTGGCTCTCGCTGAAGCTTCGCATAGCGGACGCGAGGCTTCAGACCTCTTCCTTGCAACCAACTCTTGATGCCCTCTCGGATGCACCGGAGGTACGTCCGGTTGTTGGTCGCCTCGAAACTGAGAGCGGCCTGACCCGCGTTCTTATACAGGGTAACCCGTGACTCCGTCAGGGCGCCGACGCCAGACTTGAATATCGAGCGGCCCTGGCCCGTGATCGTGAACCTCGACCGATCGGGGTTGTTTTCCGGACAAGCGTGGCCGCCGCTGAGTGGAGCGGGGATAGGGCGCCAGATCGAATTGACGTCATTCGGCTGCAACACAGCCGCACGAGCGATCGCCATGTCTGCGGGAACCAGGTGCTTGTGCGGCTCATGCGAGCCGGAGCCGGACGTCGTGCTCTTAGCGGCTTTCGGAGCCTTCTCCGTTTCCACGCCCTCAGCCGTCGTGCTCAAGAGATTGGCGTCGGCGGCGCGAGCTACCGGCTCTGCGGTCGGAAAAATCCTCGTGCCACCCCAAACCGCGCCGGCGAACAGGATCGCACAGGCGGCGACAGCTATGAGGAGGCGCATCTACCGACTAGATCGGTCGAGGCCTGCTAGCCCTGGACCCTCGCGTGGGTGAACTTGGGCCTCGTGATCACCGATCTCGCGAACGCGATGCCAGAGCAGCTCTGCTCTAGTCGGGGGTTGGCCCTTCCGCCAGCCGGCTCTAAGGAAGGCGGCACGTCTCAGCGGACTGGAACCGGGCTTCGCCCCTCCGTCTCGTCTTACATGACGGCCCGGAGGAAGGACCCGCCGTTTACGACCTTGCACGGCAGAAGCGCAAAGCTGGACGGCGGCCGTGAAGGGCAGCCGTCAGCTGCCCCTCACGAAAGGCCCTCAGTCGCAGGCCACTGACGGCTGGGTCGGAGGATATGGGTCGACGCCTTCGAGCGCCCACGCGAACACGATCGCGATGCCCGCGAGGTCGCACTCCGACAGCGTCGGCACGATTCCGTTGCTCCAGTGCCAGCCGTAGCCCATAAGGTCCGTCGAATCGGTCAGCGGCTGGGCATGCCCGAGGCCCAGCGCGTGGCCGAGCTCGTGCATCGTCACGTAGTACAGGTACTGCGGTGAGTACGTGTGCCCGATCGGCTTCGGCAGATCCGAGCGCACGATGACGTTCGGACACGAGTTCGCGCCGCAGATCGCGTAGCCGCCGAACACAGTCCCGCCCGCCGTGGGGTTGTAGTGCAGCACGATGTCGGCCTTGTGCTTGGCCGTGTACTGGTCGGTCACGTCGGTGAGCGTGATGAGCCCGCCGAACTCCTGCCGCAGCGCGTAATCCCAGTCGGCGATCGCCTGATGCACGGCCGCCAGCGACTCCTCGTCGACGCCCGGGTGCGCCTGCACCGCCACCGTCAGGTGGGTGTGGTCCCACCAGTAGCCGGGATAGTTGAACGCGCCGTGCAGGATCAGGACGCTCTCCGTGTCCGGCGGCGTCGGCGCCGGCCGTAGCGGCGTCACCGCTCTTGCAGCAGCCGCCGTGACCGCGGCCACGAGCAACGCGAACACAAGCAAAAGCACCTTCTTCTTCATGCTCAGCCCTCCATCTCGGGATTCGACGGGCTACACGTGCCCCGAGCCGGAACATGTCAAACGAGCGCCAGGCGCCACCTTTCCCCTTCCACGCACGCCCCGCAAGACGAACCCCCACCGGCACACCCACCGCCCTGAGCAGCTACTTCGCACGGGACTACTACGCACGCCTTCGCGACCTCACACGGCTGATGCTCCGGTAGCCGCCACCTCACCAGGGACACCTGCGTCGCCTGGGCCAGCGTTCCGGACTGACGCCCGGCGAGCGTGGTCGGATGATCCCACCGCTATCTTTGACTCATGCCCCGCCACGTTCGCTGGCACAGGCTCCGTGTTGGGTTGGTGGTCGCGCTCATTCTCATCTTCGCTGGCGTGGTGACCGACTCACTCCTCAGCGCCAGCTGGGCTCTGGATGATGGCCTTCTCCTAGTGGCGGCGGCAGGCATCGCGTTGGCGCTTCTCCTGACACGCGGTCGTGGGCAGGCCTGAGGCGAGATGATCGAGGACTACCCCAGTGTTCGGCAATGACGCCAGAGCGTGGTGAGCGGACGGCTACTTGCCGCTCAGGACTCGTCGACTGCAAGCGACGACGACAGGTCGCGGTACGCATCGACCTGCGCCAGCAGCTCGCGCGCCTTCTGCTCGACCGCGGCGACCGCGTCAGCGCCTGCAACCCAGCGCAGCGGCGGCGGCTCCTCGTCTGCGATTGTGACAAGAGCATTCGCGAGCTTCGCGGGATCGTTGGTTTGTTGACCACTCATCGCTTCCCACGCGGGCCGGGTTTCGGCGGTGCGCTCGGCGTAGTCGTCGATCGAAAGGGCAGCGTAAGCGGTTGATTCCTTCGTGAGCAGTTCGGTGCGGAAGAAGCCCGGCTCGACGATCGTCGTGTGGATGCCGAACGGCTCGAGCTCGAATCGCAGGGACTCCATCCACCCCTCAACCCCGAACTTCGAGGCGGCGTAGGCCGAGCAGAACTCCTGGCCCACGATGCCGGCGGTCGAGGAAATCGTGATGATGTGACCGGAGTGCTGCTCGCGCATCACTGGCAGCACCGCGCGGGTGACGTTCAGCGGGCCGCCAAGGTTCGTGGCGAGCTGTTGCTCGAACTGCTCCGGTGACAGCTCCTCGAAGAAACCCGCAAGGAAGTTTCCGGCGTTGTTGACCAGCACGTCGATCCGGCCGAAGCGGTCAACTGCGGTCCGCACTGCCGCCTCCGCCGACGCGGGACTCGTGATGTCCAGCTCCACGACAAGCAGGTCGTCTGCCTCGCCGACAGCCTCGGCGACGCCTTCGATGTTGCGGCCCGTCGCAACGACTGCGCGGCCCGCGGCGAGCGCCGCCCGCGCTATGTCGACGCCCATCCCGCGCCCGGCGCCGGTGATGAACCAGATCTTCTTGTCGGCCATTGACCCGGAGGTTACGGGAGCATCGCTTGGCCCAGTGTCCGGGAATGTCCCCTGAAAGCCTTTGCCCGGAACCGGATACCGCGAGCTGACTCCGAAAAAGGTCGTACGATCGCCTTCAACGAAAGGAGCACGGATGGGCACATGGGGCACCGGGCCGTTTGACGATGATGGTGCGTCGGACTGGGCGTGGGAACTTCAAGAGGCGCACGACTGGAGCGTGGTCGATGTCGCGCTGCGAGGGGCGGCGGATGTTGGTGCCGATGCGTATCTGGAGGCGCCGGACGGCCAAGTTGCTTGGGCTGCCGCTCCCGTTGTCGCGGCGTCCGACGATCCTTCAGCCCTTAGCCTTCCTGATGAGGTCACGGAATGGCTCGACCATCATCGAGAGGCGCGGCCTCCCGCTACGCGTCAACTTGCGTGGGGAGCTGTTCACCGAGTGCTCGCCGACAACTCGGAGCTCGTGGAACTCTGGCAGGAAGCCGGAGAGCCTGGCTCGCCCCGAGCCTCGTCCATAACTGGTCAGATCGGTTAGCCGGTATGGCTGAGACTCTCGATCCAATCGACGACGGCATCTGGCGCTGGACGGCACGTCACCCCGAGTGGCACCCGTCCGGGTTCGGGGACGAGGTTGCCTGTTTTGCCGTGAAGACCGATGCCGAGCTGCTGCTGATCGACCCGTTGCTGCCAGCCGACCCGGCGCCGGTCCACGAGTTCGTGGATACCCAGGGGGGTGACGACGGGATCGCGGTGCTGATCACGATCCCGTACCACGTGCGCGACGCGGAGCGTCTGCGCAGAAAGCACGGCAAGCGCTGCACGATCTGGGGACACGGAGCCTGTGCGAGCCGCCTCACCAAGCGCGCCGGCTTCCACCCGATCACGCCCGAGACCGAGCTTCCCGCCGGCGTCCGCGCCCACGCGATCGGCAGTCCGCGTCGGCAGGAGCAGCCGCTCTGGATCCCCTCACACAAGGCGCTCGCCTTCGGCGACGCGGTGATCGAGACCGGCGATCGACTGCGGGTCTGGGAGGATGACCTCGACAGCGAGCAGCGCACGCACTGGTACCGCGAGCGCTTCATCCCGACGCTGAAGCCGCTGCTCGACCTCCACCCAGAGCGGGTGCTCGTCACCCACGGTGCCCCCGTGCTCGGCGACGGACGCGCGAAGCTCGCCTCCGCGCTGCGCTCGAAGCCGTGGAATCGCCGCAGCGCGTCCGCCTGACTAGCGGCCGCGGCGTGGGGAAACGAGGTCGCGGCGTGAGTGAGCGGCTCCTGACGGCACCCGAGGTCGCCGAGCTTCTCGCCGTGCCCAAGTCGTGGGTGCGAGAGGCAACGCGCGACGGACGTCAACCAACAACGCTCCGGACAAGCCGCCGGAGCATCAACCCTTGACGACTTCGATGTGCCGTACGAGCTGCTCATCGAGGAGGAGCGTCTGAGGGCGAGCCCGAACAGCCGCAAACGCGTAGCGCAAGAACGAAAGCACCGAGCAACCCGCTCCTGCGCGAGCCAAAGATTGGGCAAACTCTTCGCGCCAGAAGTTCACGGCAGACGTGGAAAAGGTGTGTTGTGCAGGTCTTATTCGAGCTCCCCGGGCTGGACTCGAACCAGCAACCCTCCGGTTAACAGCCGGGTCTGACGGGGTTTGCTCAGGCGAGATTGGCTTGTTTAGGCGCTTTTAAGTGCGCTCAGGCCACCTGAGATTCGGCGGGACCAGTACTAAATCCGGTACCAAAAAACCGACAGGAGGCCAAGCGCTGAACGACATGGACAAGGCTCCCGAGCCATCCCCAGACGACCCCTTCATGCCGATCGTCGAATCGCTCCTGCAATCCGGCTTCGAATGGACGCGAGGTCGGCCTCCGCCCTCGGTCTTGGGAGCGGAGGCCGACTGTGCTGCGCGAGCGACGAGGGCGACCTAAGGGGTCGGCTCGCCGTAGATGAAGTCGTCCATGACCACCAGGTCGCGGCCTCGCCTCTCGTTCGCACCGAGCCTGGTGCTACCGCTCGTGATCCTCACCATGGCTACTCGGTCCTCGAGGAAGCGGACCCCGAGGAACGACAGGGTCTCGCTGCCCGGGCTGATCGGAACGTCGAACCTCGCCAGCCTGCGGCCCATGGCGTCGAAGTAGGCAATCTTCGTCCCGGGCCGATCCACGTCAGTGAACACAGCACCGAAGCCGCTCGAGGTGGCTGGCGTTGTCGAGCCGGGCACGAAGAACCGGACGGTGAGCCTCTTGCTGCCAAGCGCGGTGAAAAGCCGCTGCGGGCTGAAAATCGTGAACAGGCTCGAGTAGGTCGGGTTGATGTTGTCGAACTCGATCGGCGCCACCCCGGCGTTAGCGCTGACCTGGAATCCCGACCCATTCGTGGTAAAGACGACACCCCGGGGCGAGTTCACGTTGAAGAAGTCAGCCGGCATAAGGTTCGGCGCGGAAAACGCGTCCGGCACGCCATCCCAGTTGATCTCACGCCGCCCGGATCCGAAGGAGCCAGGAACGTTGGGATTGAGCGTGCCCAGGTCGGCGCGATAGGCGTCGACCGCCGACTGGATGGCAGCGGCGCTCGTGCCGGCCGCCTGCTGGACATTGACGGGCGGGGCACCGCGGGCCTGGGCGGCAGACGCCACCGCAGTCAACACCGCGAAGGCTACGACAAACAAGAAACGGAATCTTCTCAGCATGGGACGCACCTCCTTGGGTCGTTGTCCCTCTGGAAGACGCGCGAGTCCCAAGGACTACAACGCGCGAGTACACGCAAGCTAGCAAGCAAACGCAAAGCGGGGCTCGAAGCTGGCCTCCTCGAGCAGCGTCGAACTCTCAACCCCCGGTTTTGGAGGTCTGTGGGGCGGCGCAGGGCAGGGCACGAACCCGCTTTATTCAGGCGTTTTGTGTTCGCTCAGGTTGGCTGAGGTCACCTCAGATCGGTACCAAAAGCGGTACCAACTTTTGCCTAGCCGTCGGCGTCACTCGTCCAGTGGCCCTGCGCATCCATGATCGTGCCTCCTTTTATGAGTGGGAAGGATCCTTCGCCGCCGGCGCTTGGAGAAACCTGATCAGCTCACCGACCGTGTGGTGGCGGTGTTGGGGATGGCGAAGCGGGAGCTCGCCGTGGAGCTCGTACCGGTTGCGGCGTCCGTCCCGCGTCTTCGTGAGGTAGCCGGATTCCTCGAGGTCGGTGACGATGTGCGCCGCGCTTCGCTCGGTGATTCCGACCGTGGCAGCGATGTCTCTGAGTCGCGCATTCGGGTCGTCGGCGATGCACGCAAGCACGTGGGCGTGGTTCGTGACAAAGCGCCACAGATGATCTTGTTTACCAGAAATTGTATTCATGAATCCATGTTACTCTAGCTGTCCCCCTCCGGACACGCTCGAATCTTCAAGGAGTAGGTAGCACGCCCATGAATCGAATTGAACTCGATACAGCGAACGGCAAGCTGGCGGACGAGTCCTCGTCGCGGCGCTTCCAGGTCATCGTGATCGGCGCCGGCCAAGCCGGTCTGGCGATGGGTTACTTCCTGACCCAGCAAGAACGGCACTTCAGCATCCTCGAAAGCGCGCCCTCGATTGGCGCAGCTTGGCGAGCCCGCTGGGACTCGCTGACCCTCTTCACGCCGCGCCGCTACGACAGCCTCCCTGGGCTCGAGTTTCCCGGCGATGCCGACGGCTACCCGACCCGCGACGAGGTGATCGAGTACCTGGAGCGCTACGCGGAGAACTTCAAGCTCCCGATTGCGCTCGACAACGGCGTCCAGTCGCTCTCTTCCGCCGGTGACGGCTTCGTCCTCGAGCTCGAAGACGGATCTTCGATCGAGGCCGACCACGTCATCGTGGCCACCGGCCCCTTCCAGGTCCCGCGCGTCCCTACGTTCGCGGTTGACCTGGCGCCGGAGGTCTTCCAGACGCACAGCACCGGCTACCGCAATCCGAGCGACCTTCCGGAGGGAACGGTCCTCGTGGTCGGCGGCGGCAACACGGGCTTCCAGATCGCGGAAGAACTGGCCGCGACCCGTGAAGTGCACCTCGCGGTCGGCTCACGCCAGCTCCCGCTTCCGCAGCGTTTTCTTAGTCGCGACCTCTTCTGGTGGCTCGGGAAGTCCGGGGTCCTCGATAAGACCGTCGATTCCTGGCTGGGGCAGCGCATGCGTGAACGCGACACGCTGATCGGCTCAAGCCCGCGCTCAGCCAAGCGGCAGGGCGTAAACATGAAGCGGCGGGCGGTCGGCGCGTCCGGGCGGACGGTCAGCTTCGCCGACGAGAGCACGCTCGACGTCGACGCCGTCATCTGGGCGACGGGCTACCGCTTCGACCTTTCATGGATCGAGCTTCCCGTCGCCGACGAGCACGGAAGGGCGCGCCAGAGGCGCGGGGTCACCGATGTGCCCGGCCTTTACTTCCTCGGTGTCCCCTGGCAGCACACGCGAGGGTCCGCGTTGCTCGGGTGGGTCAAGGACGACGCCGAGTTCATCGCCCACGAGATTGCAAATTTCACAACGGATCGAAGCCCGGTCCGAGAAGGAGAGCTTGCTCATGCGAACTGAGAATTTCCCCACCGAAACCGTTGGCCTGGCCGAAGTCGGCGAGGCCCAAATCGTCGAGCTCGCGGACGGCGACGAGTTCGAGCTCCGGATCGCTCCGGTCACGAAGGAGCTCGGAGGCGGGACGGTTCGCATGCTCGCCTACAACGCCTCGATCCCAGGCCCGACGCTGAAAGTGCGCCAGGGGTCCGAGTTCGTGGTCAACGTCGTCAACGAAGGCGATCTCGAGGCCACCGTCCACTGGCACGGGATCCGAGTCGAGAACCGCTACGACGGGACGCACGAGACGCAGAAGCCGATGGCCGTAGGCGAGCGCTTCACGTACCGGCTCCAGTTCCCCGATCCCGGCCTCTACTGGTACCACCCGCACATTCGCCAGGACTACGGCCAGGAGATGGGCCTGTACGGCAACATCCTCGTCGTCCCCGCGGAGGCCGACTACTGGCCTCCGGCCCACCGAGAAGTCCTCCTGACGCTGGACGACATCCTCCTCGAGGACGGCAAGGTCGCGCCGTTCAGCCGCTCGGAGACGACCTACGTCGCCATGGGGCGCTTCGGCACGACGCTCCTCGTGGGCGGTCAGCCCGAGTTCGCCATGAGCGCGAAGCTCGGTGAGGTCGTGCGCTTCTACCTAACCGACACCGCAAACACTCGCGTGTTCAAGGTCGGAGTGGCAGGCGCAAGGATGAAGCTCGTCGGCGGTGACAGTGGCCACGTCGAGCGAGAAGAGCTCGTCGACGAGGTTATTCTCGCCCCGTCCGAGCGCGTCGTCGTCGACGTGCTCTTCGACAGGCCCGGCGCCGTGACGCTCGAGCACCGCACGCCGGAGCGCACGTATCCCCTCGCCCAGATCACAGTGGCCGAGGAGCGGGCGGAGCCCGAGCTCGCGGAAGAGTTCGAGTCGCTGCGCGTCAACGAGGACCTGTCAGCCGAGCGAGAGCGAATCGCGCCCTACCTGGAAGCCGAGCCGCACAAGACGCTCGCGTTCGTGGCGGAGATGGATCGGGGCGAGCCCGAGACGGAGGCCGGCACCGCCGTCTACGCCTGCCCGATGCACGAGGACATCGTCGCCACCTGGGAGGGCAAGTGCCCTAAATGCGGGATGAAGCTCATGGCCTCCCCGGCCGGCACGGCCCGCCCGAGCGCCTTCGCCTGTCCGATGCATCCCGAGATCACCGCGACGTGGGCCGGGGAGTGTCCCAAATGCGGGATGACGCTGCGCCCGACGGCCGGGTCAGGCGGCGAGATGGCGGAGCACGAAGGGCAGGAGGGCCACACGCATGACGTCGCCGGCGGCATCGAATGGGAAGACGACATGGTCGAGCTCAACCGGACGACGACGCCGGCGAACATGCGCTGGATCATCGTTGACCGGACGACCGATGCCGAAAACCACGCGATCGACTGGCGTTTTCGCGTCGGCGACCAGGTCAAGATCCGGCTCGTCAACGAGATGGAGTCCGACCACCCGATGCACCACCCGTTTCACATCCATGGCGCGGGTCGTTTTCTCGTCCTCAGTCGCGACGGCGTCGTCGAGCCCAACCTGGTCTGGAAGGACACGGTGCTCGTGCGTACGGGGGAAACCGTGGACATCCTCTTGGACGTGTCGAATCCGGGCCTTTGGATGGCGCACTGCCACATCGCCGAGCACCACGAGAGCGGGATGATGTTCAGCTTCTCCGTCGATGCGTGAGAAGACCGGGACCCGCCGAGCGAACGACCACTCACCTACCGAAGAAGCTACTAGGTCAGCACGCGGCCACATCGGTCTGATCGTGCTCTCTTCAATCGCCGTTGGTCTCGGCCTCGGCCTTGTTCTCGACCTTCTCGTCTTCGGCGGTAGCCGCGAGCCGGTGATCACCGGGTGCGCGCTGCTTTCGTTGGCAGCTGGCTGCGCGATGCTGGCGGCACTCTCAGCGCGCCGCACAGACCAGCCTCAACGTTGGGCGATCGTCCCCGCGATTTGTTTCGGGCTGACGGGCGCTGCAATCCTCATCCTCCGCCCGAGCGGCCACGTCCTTGGTCTCCTCGGCTGGGTCTGGCCCATCCTCCTCGTCGTCCTCGTGGTTTGGATGTTGCGTGGATCTCGTCGATCACTCCATAGCTGGTCGCGACGTGCGCTCCTCTATCCCGCGTTCGTCGTGCTCGCGCTTGCTGCCGTTGGCGGCGCATTCGAGACCGTCATGGAAGCAGTGACGAACAACAGGTCGCCGTCCGGCGGCCGCAGCTACGTCGTCGCTGGCCATAGCCTCTACCTGCGCTGCGTGGGCTCGGGGTCTCCGGCTGTCGTCTTGTTCAACGGGCTTGGGGAGCGAACGCCGAGTTGGGCTTGGGTGCAAGGAGCTGTCGCGCGCCAGACCCGCGTCTGTGTCTTCGATCGCGCGGGCCAAGGGTGGAGTGGAAAGGGCGTTGGTGGACAGGACGCACATCAGCTTTCCGCCGACGTGCGGGGGCTTCTTGCGGCTGCCAACGTTCCGGGCCCCTACGTCCTCGCCGGTCACTCGGTTGGAGGCACCTACGCACTCGCTTACGCGATGGACTATCCGAAAGACGTGGCCGGGGTCGCGCTGATCGACTCGGCCACCCCCTATCAGTTTGATCTGCCGTGGTATCCCGGCTTCTACTCGCTGTGGCGTCGCGCGTCGGCACTGTTGCCGACGTTCGCGCGCGCGGGTGTCGCCCGCGTCTACTCGTTCGGCAGCTTTAGTTCCTTGCCGTCGGATGCCCGACGCCAAGCGCGGGCTTTCGGCTCTTCACCGCGAGAACTGAGAGCCGATCGTGACGAGTTCGCCGAACTACGAACCGTCTTTCGGCAGGACCAGTCTCTTACGAGTCTCGGCGGAAAGCCGCTCTTCGTCCTAACGGCCGATCTTGGGCAGGAGTCGGGTTGGTTCGCTGCGCAGGACCGATTGGCCACGCTCTCGACTAACAGTGTTCATCAGACGGCGCACGGCGCAACGCACGAGGCGCTCCTTGTAGACAGAAACTACGCGGCTGTTACTGGCCGAGCGATCGTTTCACTCGTTCACTCAATAACGCCAGGGCCCTCGTGAGCGTGGCCGCTATTACGCAGCCGGTCCGCGCGAGGCTGCGAGCGCCGCTCATGTGGGGACTGGTCGTCGGAGTCGGGCAGGCGGCCACACCGCTTGCTTTCTGGTGGCTCGACACAGCGACTGTCTACGCGCTCGGGCTTGTGGTGATCGCCCCCGTCTACATCGGTTTCGCAGTCGCCGACGGACGCCGCACGGTTCTCGCCGTCGAATCCGGCGTCGCTGGCATGTTCGTCATCATCGCCGCCGCAGCGATCACCGGCACACCGTGGCTGCTTGTGGGCGGACTCGCCGGCCACGGGCTCAAGGACCTATGGCAGCACCGCCGTCAGTTCGTTGCCAACACACGGTGGTGGCCTCCATTCTGTCTTGTGGTCGACTGGGTGGTCGCGGCGATCATCGCCGTCGAGATCGTCGCGGGCGTTCAATTCCACTAACGGCGGTTGCGTCAAAACAGGCGTGGACGACAAGTTCGCCACGCTGAAATGAGGCTCTCGAGAGAGACGCTCGCCTTAGGCCCAGATCGCCTCACTGGCGCGTCTGTTTCGCGCCCCGCGGGCTGAGCTTGGTAGGTCAATGTTGTCCGGCTATCCGGCTCCCGACGCGAAGGCATGAAGACCTCTACGCAGGCTAGGCCATCCAGATTCCCGTCCTCATTCGCTCGAGCGCCGTCAGCAGCCGACAGTTCCAGCCTCGGTCGGCTCGTCTCCGCCGGTCTACGAACCCTTTGAAGGGGGCACAGCCAGCACTGGGCACGGTGCGATATGAAGCAAGCGCTGGGTCACGCTCCCGAGCAGCAAGCCAGAGATTGGGCCTTGTCCGCGGGTTCCGACCACGATTAGCTGCGCGCCGACCTCGCTCGCAGTATCAGCGAGCGCGTGGGCGGCACCTCCCGCCGTCGCGGCAAGCTGCTCGTAGCTCGCATTGACGCCCGTCTACTGCGCGGTGGCGAATTGCGCGAAGAGACTCAGCGTCGCGGCGGTGAACGGAGAGTCCGTCCACTGCTCCAGGGAACCGAGGGCGCGCCTCGCGGCACCTCGTCGGGGGGAGCTTGAGCGCTATATCCACGCCTCGCAGGTGCTCTTCCCCGGTGCTGCGGGCAAGGGCGAAGCGCGCATCTTCGGGGAAGTTGCAGCGGATAGCCGGAGCGGGCAATCGTGATAGCTGAGTCGAGCGGATTCTCATGGGAAGCAGTGACCGCAGTTGGTACGTTCGCCCTGGCTGGCGCCACCGCGATCCTCGCGTTGAGTACGCGCCGAGTGGCGCGAGCGACGCAAGACGAGGTGCGAACGCAGTGGCGGCCGGTACTCATTCCGGCTTTCGATTCGGAGACTGATCCCGCGGTGGGCTACAACCGAGACGCACGTCTCCTCGTCGTTCGGATCAGGAACGGCGGGCGGGGACCGGCTCTCTACATTCGCACGCATCTCGACCCGGGCGGAATTTCGCCACGAAACTGGTCACTCGGCTCGCTTGCCGCTGGTGAGGAGATCACGCTCAGCTTCGACGGCGTCTACGACCTTGGGTCCAACGCCCAGGTGTTGCTGGACTATCGAGACCTGGCTGAGCGCACCTACTCCAGCGCACTAGTTCTCACCGAAGTCGCGGGAGTCTGGCGCTTTTACGACGTGCATGTCTTCGACGGAACCACCGTGACAGCACTCGGCGACGCCGTTTACCCTCAGACCGGACTCAGGGACGTGCGGCCGAGACCGAAACCAACATTCATCGAGCGCATCCGTGCGTCCGTTGCCTCCTTCCGCAACCAATGAGGAGCCCTCGCGCAGCTCCAGAGAGGTACCAAAATCGGTACTAATTCACGGCCGCGCGATCGCTCGTCCGACCAAAAAGGCTCTCTACGCAGGGAGTTTGAGGCTCCCCGGGCTGGACTCGAACCAGCAACCCTCCGGTTAACAGCCGACCGTTGCCAGATCATGCAACGCCTGCAGCGCATGGTTACTAAGCTCCTCGACTAGCTCAGCTCAGCGGAGATCAGCTCAGGTGGGCAAAAGTTCAGCCAAAAGTTTGGCTCCGTCCGAGAAAGGCGCATCATCGCCGCACACCGACGTAGCGGAAACCAACGGCTCGGATCTCGCCACGTGCGATGGCGTCTTGCTCGCTAGCCTCGAGGTCGTCGCGCTCGAGGCAACGGTAGAGATACGGTCGCCACTCGAGAGAGCGCTCTGCGAAGCGCTCGTCGAGCGCGCGCCGCATCTCTGCGTATCCGTGCAGGCCCTTGTGTTCGACACCCCACTCCGCTAGCACGGACTCGCCCGAAGGTTTCCCTTGTTGTCGCCCGTACCATTCTGCGGTCTCCTGATCGACCCGATCCCAGCCGAACTCCTCAATAACCAGATTCCCGTGAGGCTTGAGCAAGCTGGCAATCCGTTCGAGCGCCGGGTTGAGGTTCTCGAAGTGGTGAAGCGAGTAGATCGCTATCGCCGCCTCGAAGGGCCCCGCCTCGTCAAGCTCCTCGAGCGTGGAGCGACGGAAGATTGGCCCTTCGGGAGCCTCGGGGTCGATAGCGAGAACGCGGTACCCAGCGGCGTCGACTGCCTGCGCCAGAGTACCGGCGCCGCAGCCGACCTCGAGCACCCGTGCTGGAAGTGGTGGAAGGGAAGCTAGGACGAAAGCGACGAGATCCATTGCGGCGCGATGAGTTTGACTGGCCTCGTCCGCTCTCACGTAGTTCCGAGCTTGAGTCGCAATGTGGTCCCACGGCTTGTCAGCTCACGCCAATAACCGGCATGAAGACGTAGCGGTCGAGCCGCTCGATCTCGCCTGAAGCGGAGCTTCCGGGCCTCCGAGAACGTCGCTATGTTCACCACCCGCGTCTAATAGCTGAACACGGTGGCTGGTTCCGAGCCGATCCACTCCCATAGGGGCGTCGCCCCGGCGAGCCTTGCGTTTCCCACAAACGTGCTGTCGTCGAGCTTGCGCGCCGTGAAGCAGATCGGACAGACGAGCAGCTCGCCGCCCCCGTCCGCGTACTGCTGAAGGAGGCGCGAGAGCGGCGGGCAGCCGTCACACGCGACGGCTTCTCCATATCCGTCTAGGCCGAGCCGAACGGCTTCCTTCGTCAGGAACATTGCCACCTGTTTCCCCTTCTCCAAAGCGGCGCCGCCAACGAGAAAGGCGACCGTCACCCGCTCCGCATCCTCCAGTCCAGTCGCCAGGTTGATTAACACCTTGCCGTTGTCTGCCATCACTACCTCCTTGCCTTGTAGGCCTTGACGGTCGTGCCGCGGGCGCCGAACTTCTCGGCCTTGCGGCGCGTGTCCTCGAATGCCGAGCGCGCATAGGTCTCGACCAGGTCACCGGTCTCGATCCGCTCGAAGCCTTGGCGCTCGAGAAGCCGTGCGTACTCTGCCTCCAGCAGAGCGCCGGCAATTCAGCCGGTCCACAGGTCGATGTTGCGCCTGCCTTCGTCGGAGACCGGGTTTTGGATCGTCACGTCGGCGATCTGGATGCGACCTCCGGAGCCGAGCACGCGGTGAATCTCGGCGAAGACGGTGTCCTTGTCGGGGATGAGGTCGATGACGCCGTTCGAGATGACGACGTCGAAGCTCTCGTCCTCGAAGGGAAGCGACTCGACTTCGCCCTCGACGAACTCGACATTCAAGACGCCCATCTCCGAGGCTGCCGAGCGGGCCTTTGCGAGCATCTCTGGGGTCATGTCGATGCCCGTGACGGCGCCCTCGGGGCCGACCATCTGTGTTGCGACGAGCGAGTCCATACCCGCTCCGGAACCGAGGTCGAGCACCCGCTCTCCGGTAGCGAGTCTTCCGAGCCTGAACGGATTGGCCACGCCGGCGAACGACTCGGCGGCGCCATCCGGGACGCGCGCAAGCAGGTCGGCTGGATAGCCGAGGTCGAGCGCCCAGGCGCGCCCGGTCGGGAAGATGAATTCTTGCTCGGGCTCCTCGGAGACCCGAGCGTACGTCTTCTTGATCTCGCACTTGAGAACCTCGACGTCGATATCTACGTCGACTGCCATTCCAGATTCCTTTCTGTTAGCTCCACGGGCTCGGCCTCTCCCATGCCGGGCAAGCGTCCGTCTTCCTCCGGCTCCCGAGCCGGGCGGACCGGAAGCCCCGTCACCTTCCACGCGTTGAATCCACCGATCAGATCCGTCGCGCGGCGGAATCCAAGCTCTCGCAGAGACGCTGCCGCCAGGCTGGAGGAGAATCCGTCCGCGCACATGAGGATGACCACTCTGTCGACGTCACAGGCAGCAGGGTTGCGGTTCTGGCATTCCGGATCGACCCGCCACTCGAGAACCGACCTCGGAATGTGGATCGAGCCCGGAATGACGCCGCTGCGCCGCCGCTCGTCGCTCGAGCGCAGGTCGACGATCAGCGCTCCGGATACCTGAGCCTCGTGCGCCTGATCGGGTTCGAGTCGCGGTGCGATCTTTCTGCGAGCGTCGATGAGCAGGTCGTCGACGTTTCGCCGCGCCGCGCGGCGATCCGCCGTTCGGTCGCGCTCGATCCAGCGCGTCAGCCCGACCCAGAGACCGCTTCCCGCCGTCAGGGCCGCAACGATCGCGATTGCGGTATCTGCTCCTGCGGCGTCGGCGACGAGCCCCGCGAGGAGCGCCCCGACCACGAAGCCGAAGTCGCGCCAGAAGCGGTAGACGCCCAGGACCTGCGCGCGCTCGACCGGCTGCACGCCGTCGGAGACGGCCGCGATCAAGGTTGGGTAGACGAGCGCCGTCCCGACACCGAGGAAGACCGCAGCGACGAGCGCCGAAGCGAAGGCGCCACCGCCCGCGACCAGGAGCGCGAGCGCACCCGCTTGCACGAGCATTCCGGCCGTGATGAGCGGCTTTCGCCCGGTGTGGTCCGAGAGCCAGCCGGTGAGAAGCTGGCCGGCGCCCCAGACGGCCGGGTAGATCCCGGCGACGATCCCGATTTCGGTCGCGCTCGCGCCGTGTGCGGCGAGGTAGAGCGGGGCGAGTCCCCACGCGAGCGCGTCGTTCAGATTGTTGACGAGGCCGGCCTGCGAACAGGCGCGGAGCATTGGCTCGCGCACGGTCGCGCGCGCGAAGGCGGCCCGCAACGTCTGCCTCTCGGCTCGCCCGTGTGCCAGCTGCTCGCGCGCGACGTGCGCACCCGTGTCGCGAACGAAGAAGATCGAGATCGCCGTGCCGAGAGCCGCGATAGCGGCCGCACCGACCCAGACAAGCGTGCGTGGGGCGAAACTGGCGGCGAGCGCTCCGGTCGCGAAGGCGGCCGCTGCGACGCCCAGGTAGCCGGCCGACTCGTTCAAGCCGAGGGCGAGCCCTCGGCGGACGGGCCCGACGAGATCGATCTTCATGACCACGGTCATCGACCAGGCGAGACCCTGATTTGCGCCCAGGAGCAGGTTGGCTGCCACGATCCAGCCCCAGTTGGGCGCCAGCGCAATCAGAACGGGAACAGGCAGCGCCAGCGCCCAACCGAGCACGAGCAGGCGCTTGCGCCCGACTCGGTCGGCCAATCCGCCCGCGGCCAGGTTTGCGAGCGCCTTGGCGATGCCGAAGGCGACGACGAAGGAGAGGATCGCCCCCTTCGATTCGAGCCCGAAATCGCGCTCACCGACGAGCGGAAGGACGCTGCGCTCGAGTCCGACCATCGCGCCCACAAAGGCATTCAGGCCGACGAGCAGGGAGAATTGAGCGGCGTTCGTCCGCAGCCCGAGCCGAACTGGCTCGGGGCTCACACCTTTGCCGGCGCGCTTCCGCGCCGATTGGCCGCAACGATCGCTTGCTGGTCGGCTGGCGCCGGAGGCAGATCGGTGAGCAGAGCGCTCGCGAAGCTCGTCTCGTCGCCGTGCACCAGGGCCGTGTTGTGCTGCCGCTCGAAGCCGATACTCGAGAACGGATTTCCGGAAAGGCCGCGCCCGCAGACGGAGCCGCCGAAGTGGCTTGGATAGACGAGGACGTGGTCGGGTAGCTCAAGCAGTCGCTGCAGGGAGCGGTAGAGCTCTTTCGCCGCCGGCTCAGGGTTGCCGCCAGCATGTAAGTCGGGGCGGCCCACATCTCCGACGAGCAGCGAGTCGCCGGTGAAAACGAGCCACGGCTCCTCGGTCCCGCGTCGCCTGTCGGCGACGACGTACGCGTTGTGGGCGGGAGCGTGACCAGGGGTTGCGACTGTATGGACGAGCGTGTTCCCGAGCTCGACGATCTCGCCGTCTCGGAGTCCCACGTGCTCGAAGTCCACGGTCGCGCCGGCCGGCAGGTAGGCCGTTGCGCCGCTTGCCTCGATGAGCGCCGGCAGTCCCGACACGTGGTCTGCCTGAACGTGGGTCTCGAAGACGGCACCGATCGGCACGCCGAGGCGCTCTGCCTCCTCGAGGTAGCGGTCGACCAGCTCCGCATGCGGGTCAACAAGGGCGAGTTGCTTGTGTGTCAGGCAGCCGAACAGGTAGCTGGCGCAGGCGGTCGGCTCGAACAGGAACGGCCGGAAGACCATCGCTGGCTAACGCTACGCGGTCATACAGCATCGGACAAGGCGAATCTTCCGATACTGTCCATCGACGTGGCCGATACCTCGCTAGGACTTCTCTGGGACTCCACGCGCCTGCGCCTGCTCGTCGAGCTCGAGCGGGGCGGGAGTCTCTCAGCAGCGGCCAGGGCGGTCGGAATCGGGCAACCGACCGCAAGCGAGCACCTCCGCCTTCTCGAGGCGGCCGCGGGTCAGCGGCTTGTGGAGCGAAACGGGCGCGGAAGCCGACTCACTGAGGCGGGCCGCCTCCTCACGGCGCGCGCACGCGAAGCCCTGGCTTCGCTAGCTGCCGGTGAGGAGGAGCTGAGCGCGCTGGCAGGCCTCGAGGCCGGCACGATCCACATCGGGGCCTCAACGACACCAGGCGTCTACCTCTTACCCGACACGCTCGGCTGCTTCAGACGCGACCACCCGAACGTCGTCGTCGAGGTGGAGATCACCTCGACCGGGGAGATGATCGAGCGGCTGTTGGCCGGACGCGTCCAACTTGCCCTTGTCGGGGAGACCCAGGTCGACGATCGAATCGAGCTGACGCCCTTCCTCTCGGATGAGATCGTCGGCATCGCAAGGCCCGGCCTGCTCCCGATCCGGGACGGCAAGCTCAAGCAGGCCGCCCTGGCCGAGCAGACGCTGCTTGTTCGCGAGGCCAGCTCGAGCACACGCCAGGTCGCCGATCGGACGCTGCGCGAGCTGCGCACGGGCCCGGCGCGCGTCTGGGAGCTGGACTCGAGCGAGGCGATCAAGCGTGCCGCCCGCGAGGGCCTCGGGGTCGCCTTCCTCTCGCGCTATGCAGTCGCCGAGGAGATCGAGCGCGGTGAGCTTGCAAGCTTCCGCCTCGCCGGGAAGCCGAGGATCGAACGCAGCCTCTGCATCGCACGGCTCGCCCGGCGGCCTCTCACGCCCAGCGAGCGCGGCTTTATCGCGACCCTCACCCGCTGCTGCGCCAAGAACGCAGAATTCGCAGCCGCCTGCATAAAGGCGGACGCCCACGCGGCACCGGCTCAAGTTCAGGCCTAGAGCGGCGCGGCGACCCGAGACTGGTGCATCGTGTAACGGATATCGGGCTCGCTGATGTACAGGCCGAATACGGCGCCGCGGACGGTGACATTTCGCAACTGATCATGGGCGAGCAACTTCACGTTGGCGGGCTGCAGTCCACGGTTGTGCTCGCCGCCCGGGCCGAGATCGGTACTGGCATGGTTGGTGTCGATCTGTGCTGTTGCACCGGCGCGGGAATGCGCGCGCTTGTTCGCTTCTGCGGCGCGGAAAGGATGATCGGTGTCGACGCCACCGCACAGGTCGTCGAGCGCGGACGACAGCTCTGCAGTGACGAGGGACTTAACGAGCGGATCTCGTTCGTTGTCGGCGACGCCTGTGCTACCGACCTGCCTGCCGAGGCCGCCGATTTCGTGTGGGGCGAGGATGCCTGGTGCTACGTCTCGGACAAGCCGGCGCTGATCGCCGAGGCGGCAAGGCTGCTGCGCCCGGGTGGTGTGGTCGCGTTCACCGACTGGGTCGAGGGACCGGCCCCCATGGACAGAGACGAGGCGGGAAGGCTGCTTCGCTTCATGCGCTTCCCGAGCATCCTTGACATCGAGGACTATCGACGCCTACTCGTGAACGCCGGCCTGCGTGTCGAGACCGCCGAGGACACGGATCGATTCGCCCGGTACTTCGAGCTATATCGCGACATGATCACGATGCAACTCACCTACGACGCGCTGAAGGCAGTCGGCTTCGACTCGGAGCGCATGGAAGCACTCGAGCGCGAGCGCGACTTCGTGCGCCAGCTCGCCCACCAGAGAAGCCTCACGCAGGCGATGTTCGTCGCCCGCAAGCCCTGAACGAGAGCGGGGTTTATACGAAACGAAAGGCGAGGAGCCTTAGTGCTCGATCGGTCGAGCGGAGCGCCGTTTCAAAATGCGACCCAACACCCCGCCCAAACCGGCGATTCCGGCGAACCCGATTGCAACGAGGTTGGTCTGAACGCACGTCCGGCAGGCGTTGCAGCAAGCCGTCGCCACGGGCGCATGCTCAGCGACCCGGTTTGCCAGCGGAAGCGCTCGCATCTGAGTGCGTTCAAGCATGCCCTCAGTGTAGTCACGCATCGCCT
>Ga0307287_10000083_pt1 | contig 32772 bp, 37 predicted proteins | sample ER_DNA_141_FD_194485 | JGI IMG/M metagenome (GOLD analysis project Ga0307287, IMG submission 194485) | Bulk soil microbial communities from the East River watershed near Crested Butte, Colorado, United States - ER_DNA_141 | ecosystem: Environmental > Terrestrial > Soil > Floodplain | place...
CTCGAGCGCACCGGTCTCGACGAGCCCTGCAGAGACTGCATTGACGCGGATGTCGCGCGGTGCGAGCTCGACGGCGAGATAACGGACGAGCGCCTCGATGGCCGCCTTCGACGTCCCGACGAGGATGTAATCCTCGAGTACCCGGGTCGATCCCAGGCTCGAGATCGCGATGATCGAGCTGCCGGGCGCCATCGACGGGGCGGCTGTCCGAGCGAGCGTGAGCAGGGCGCGCGCGTTTGCGTTCATCGTCCAGTCCCAATGCTTCTCGTCGAGCTCGAGCGCCGGGCGAATCACGCCTGACGCGGCATTGGAGACGAGTACGTCCACCGGCCCCGCCTCCTCGGCGAGCCGGATCGCCTTCTCGGCATCACCGAGGTTGCCGCGTAGGAGAACCGGCTCCACGCCGAGCGCGCGAAGCTCCTCCGCCGTCTCCTCGGCTGCCTTGTCGTTTCGCAGGTAGCTGATCGCGACGCGCGAGGCGCCGAGTTCGCCGAAGCGGAGCGCTATCCCCTTTCCGATCCCGCGCGACCCCCCCGTGACGAGGATCGACTTGCCCGAAAACGTCACCGGTCGCGCGTGACTGCCCGATGGCTCGGCAAGGTCTCCCAGCCCAGCCGATCGGGCGGCTCTAGTGGACCCTCTGCTGCCTTCGAGGAGGCATGTCCCAGCTGGTCGAGCAGCTCGAGCTTCTCCTCGCCATAGCGCCGCACCGGGTGGTCCGGCGGGAGGTCCTTGATGAGGTCCTTGACGCGGGCTCGGATCTGGTAAGCGAAGTGCGGCGTCGCCGGGCCGACGAGGGCGTCGATGTCGTCGATGGTCGGCTCCATCACCGGCGCGAGCTTAGCGCCTATGCTCGGCCGCCATGCGGCACCGGGTCCCTGCGGACGCTCTCCTCCTCGTCACCGTCCTCTTCTGGAGCTTCAACTTCACGGCCGCGAAGTACGCGCTCACGCACGGGTTCGCCCCGCTCGCCTACTCGGCGTTGCGCTTCGGGCTCGGAGCGGTTCTCTTCTCAGCCGTGACGTTCGGGCGGGAGCGCTCGCTCCGGATCCGGCGTGGCGACGTCGCGCTCGCCCTCGGGGCGGCGGTTCTCGGCATCTGGCTGAACCAGGTCAGCTTCACGTACGCGATCCGCCTGACGACCGCGGCCACCGTCGCGCTCATGTTCGGAACGCTTCCGATCTTCGTGGCGTTCTTCTCCCATCTCGTGGGCCATGAGCGGTTGCTCCTGCGCCACTATCTGGCCGCGCTCGTCTCATTCGCCGGCGTCGCGCTCGTCGCGGCCGGAAGCGGCGGTCAGATCTCCGGGGAGCTCGGCGGCATCCTCCTCGGGCTGGCCGGCGCCGCGACGTGGGCCGCGTACTCGGTCGCGATCGCCCCGCTCATGCGGAGCTACTCGCCCTACCGGATCAGCGCGATCGTGCTCCTCGCGGGCTGCCTGCCGCTCTTCGCGTCGGCCGCCAGGCAGATCGCCGAGCAGGACTGGGGGGAGCCGAATGCGCTCGCCTGGGGTGGGCTTCTCTACGGCCTCGTCTTCTCGCTCGTTCTCACGAACGTCATGTGGTTCACTGCGATCAGCCGCGTCGGAGCGACCAGGGCCTCGCTCTACGCGAATCTGCAGCCGTTCCTCGGCGCCGTCTTCGCGCTCCTCATCCTCGAAGAGGCGTTCGGACCCCTCCAGGTGGCGGGCGGCCTCGTGATCGGCGCCGGCATCGTGCTAGCACGGCTCACGCGGCCCCCGGCCGCGAACATCGACTAGGCGGCATGCGAATAATCGATCAATCATCTAGCGTGAGTGCGCCTTGAGCCAGCGCACGCTCGTCGTCGACTTCGACGGCACCATCACCCAGGAGGACGTCCTCGACGAGATTGCACGGACGTTCGGCGACGACGAGGTCTACCGCGAGGTTGACGAGGCGCTCGATCGGAACGGGATCACGCTTCACGAGGTCCTACGCCGCGAGTTCGAGCCCGTGCGCGCTCCCCTTGGGGAGGTGCTCGAATGGGTCCACGCGAATGCGAGTATTCGTCCGGGCTTTCGTGAGCTGGTCGAGCTCGCGCGGGCGCGCGGCTGGCGAGTCGTAGTGGTCTCGTCCGGCTTTCGCCAGCTGATCGAGCCGATGCTCGAGCGCGCTGGGATCCAGGGCCTCGAGCTGGTGTCGAACGAGGTCGACCCGGATCCCGAGGGCTGGCGCATCACCTTCTTCGACGAGTCCAGGTGCGAGGTCTGCGGCGAGGCGTGTAAGCGGACGACCGTGCGCTCTATGGTCGACGGCGGAGAGGTCGTCTACGTCGGCGACGGCTACTCAGACCGCTGCGCTGCCGAGGACGCCGACCTGGTCTTCGCGCGGCGCGGGCTCGCCGCCTATCTGGCCGAGCGCGGCGTGCCCTTCGAGCCCTTTGACGACTTCTTCCAGATCGCGAAAAAGCTCGAGGCTGAATGAGCCCGGACTCACACGACCCGCTCGAGCTCGAGCCCGAAGTCATGCGGCGGCTCGGGTACCGCGCCGTCGACCTCCTCATCGACCGTCTTGTCGGGCTCGACGACGGCCCGGCCTGGCACGGTGCAGACCGGACAGAGCTGGAAGGGCGTCTGCGCGAGCCTCCGCCGGCCGGCCCCGAGGACGGGGAGCGTCTGCTCGAGCGTCTGGCCGCGGACGTGCTCCCGTTCGCGGGCCACCACGACCATCCGCGCTTCTTCGCCTTCGTGCCGAGCTGCCCCACCTGGCCGAGCATCCTGGGGGACTTCCTGGCCGCCGGCTCGAATATTTTCGCCGGCACGTGGCTCCAGTCGGCTGGCGCCAGCACCGCCGAGCTCGTGGTCATCGACTGGTTCCGTCAGTGGCTCGGGTGGCCGCCGCAGACCTCGGGCATCCTGCTTCCGGGCGGCTCCCAGGCGAACCTGACGGCCCTCGCGTGCGCGCGGGACACGACACCAGGTGCGAGGTCGACCGACGCCGTGATCTACGTCTCGAGCCAGGGGCACTCGTCCGTGACCCGCGCGATCCGTGTGATCGGATTCGCAGACGATCAGGTGCGCGCCGTCCCTGTCGACGCGGCCTTGCGGATGCGGACGGATGCCCTGACAGAGGCCATGGAGGCCGACCGTGCCGCCGGCCGCCGGCCGTTCCTCGTCGTCGCGAACGCAGGCGCGACCAGTACTGGTGCGGTCGACCCGCTGGACGAGATCGCCGCCGTCTGCGCGGAGGGTGGCGTCTGGCTTCATGTCGACGCCGCGTACGGCGGCTTCGTCGTGCTCACCGAGCGCGGCCGGGAATTGCTCCGGGGGATCGAAGCGGCCGACTCGATCACGCTCGACCCGCACAAATGGCTCTACCAGCCCTACGAGGCCGGATGCCTCCTGGTGAGAGAGGGCACACGCCTCGGCGACGCGTTTCAGATCATGCCGGACTACCTGCGGGACACCGCCGTCGAGGGCCGTGACGTTAACTTCGCCGACCGCGGGATCCAGTTGAGCCGCTCCGCCCGCGCTCTGAAGATCTGGCTCTCGCTCAAGTACTTCGGCGTCGATGCGTTTCGCGCCGCGATCGACCGCTCCCTCGACGTGGCCCTGCACGCGCAGGAGGTCGTGCAGGAGTCGTCCGTGCTGGAGCTCGTCTCGCCCGCCACGCTCGGAATCGTCTGCTTCCGGCGCCGGTTCGAGGGCCTCGACGAGGCGCGTCTCGAGGAGGCGAACGCCGACGTCGCCCACCGCCTGGCCGACAGCGGTGAGGGAATGGTCTCCTCGACCAGGGTGGACGGCCGCTACGCGCTCCGGATGTGCGTCCTGAACCACCGCAGCGGTCCGCAGGACGTGGAGCGCGTGCTCCACTGGCTCGAAACCGCCTAGTAGATGGTTGATCGGCAATTACCGCACCCCCGGATGGGTCTGGCCCGTCCGCGCGGCCACGCCAACTACCGACCAACCATCTAAATGCAGCTTGAGCTCCCGGAGCCCTACAGCTTCGAGCTCTCGATGGAGCGGTACCGGCGTTTCGGCCCCGACCCGGCGGCGCTTTGGCATGAGGGCGGCATCCATCGTGTGCTCTCAGGCCGCGAGATCCGGATCGAGGCCGCACCCGGTGGTGTGCGTATCACGCCCGGCGAGGCCGACGTCATGCCGGAGGTGAAGCGATTCCTGGGTGCCTTCTTCGATCTGAAGGCGTTCTACGAATTCGCGGTCGGCGACGCCGTGCTGTCTCGCCTCGCGACGGAGCTGGCGGGGTTCCGGCCGCCCATCCTCGGCGATCCCTTCGAGTCCCTGGTCAGTTCCATCACTGCTCAGCAGGTCTCGCTCATGGCGGCGCTCGCCATCCGGACACGCCTGGTGGAGCGCTACGGCGTGAAGCACGAGCACGCCTGGGAGTTCCCTGCGCGCGAGCGCATCGCCGCGGCAGAGCCGGGCGAGCTCGTCGCACTCGGCTTCTCGAACCGCAAGGCCGAGTACAGCGTCGGGCTGGCGCGCAGCGACCTCGACCTCGACCTCGACGGGCTCGTGGCCCTTCCGGACGACGAGGTGAAGGACCGCCTGACCGCGCTTCCCGGGATCGGGGACTGGACGGCTGAATGGTTCCTTGCACGGCACCTGGGCCGCCCGGATGCCTGGCCGGCGGGCGATCTGGGCCTGCGCAAGGCGGTCGGCCGGTTCTACCTCGACGGCCGCAACCCATCCGTCGAGGAGACGCGCGCGCTCGGGGAGCGCTTCACTCCGCATGGGAACCTCACCGCCCACTACCTTCTGACTGGCATGCGGGTGATCGATTGACATACCAGGTCAGGCAGGATGGTCTCCCGACCGCGGAGCTTCTCGGGGAACTTGTGGGGGCAGCCCGCGAACGGGGCGAGAGCGAGATCCAGGTCGAGACGACCCGCGAGGCCGGCGATGCGTGGACCCGCGCCGGTTTCACCGAGGTGATGCGTACCTTGACCGCCTCCGTCGATGCACTCGAGGCGCGGCTTGGCCCGGCTCCGGACCCGTCGTTCGGGTCGATCCACGTGCAGACGGACGACATCGATGCCGTCGAGCGAGCAGTACGGCAGTTCGTGCCCAGGCTCCCCGGCGGCTCGAATGGGAGCGCCGTGCTGCCGCCGCGGGACGGTTGGGTCGGGGTCTTCGACGAGCTCACCGACCGCGAGCCGGAAATGCTGCGGCGCCTGGCGCGAGAGCTCTCGGACCGAATGGGGGCCTTCGTCCTGGCTCTCGGGGCGGAAGAGGGGCGGGTGGTCCGCTACATCGCCTATGAGCGAGGCCGGGTCGTCGACGAATACCTCTCGGTACCGGAGTTCCACGGGCCGCTTCCGCCCGGCGAGGTGATCGCGCTGGGCGCGAATCCGCGCCTCATGGCACGGATGACCGGCGCCGATGCCGAGGCGATCCGCGCCACGGCGCGAACGGCGGCCAACCCGGCCGACCTTCCGCCGGCGAGCGAGCTGATCGTCCAGATCGCAGATCTCTTCGGCATTCCGGCCGCCGAGGGCGGCTACGAGCAAGCGGTCGCTCGCGACGACGCGATCTTCATCGAGCGTTAGAACCCGGCGGCGTAGCCGTCCTTCCGCGGATCGGAGCCGCCCAGCAGCGCGTCACCCTGGACGACGATCGCCTGAGCGCCGCCAAAGTCCGGCTCCCGGCTCTTCACGACCCTGAAGCCGCGGCCCTCGAGCTCTCCGGCGCGCTCCCAGAGGCCCTCCTCCAGATGTACCGCATCGTCGCGAACCCGGAAGCGGGGGCGTTCGATCGCGGCCTGGGGATCGAGGCCCTCGTCGATGAGCCCCGAAACGAGCTGGACGTGGCCCTGCGCCTGCATGAACGCGCCCATGACGCCGAAGGGCCCGAGGAGGCCCCCATCCCGGAGGAGCAGGCCCGGGATGATCGTGTGGAAAGGTCGGCGCCCGGGCTCGACGCGACCGGACACGTCGAAGCCGGCGCCGCGGTTCTGGAGGACGATCCCCGTACCGGGCGCTACCACTTGCGAGCCGAAGTGGTCGTAAAGGCTCTGGATGAAGGAGACGGCCATGCCGTCCTCGTCCACGACGCAGAGGTAGACCGTGCTGCCGAGCGGCTCGGCGACAGTGGTGACCGACTCCCCACGGCGGCGCTCGAGGAACGCACCCTCGAGGAGGGGAGACACGTCGGCACCGTCTCGGACGTGCGCCAGAGCGTCGGCGAGAGCCAAGCGCACGCACTCGATTTGATCTGCGAGGGTCGCCTCGCCGAGGTCGAGCAGCCCGAGCCCCTCGAGGGCTGCGACGCCCTGCGTCGGCGGCGGGAGCTCGAGCACGGTGACGTCCCGGTAGCGGATTCGCAGGGGCTCGACCCAGCGAGCTTCGTAGCCGGCGAGATCCTCCTCCTCGAGCCAGCTCGCGTCCGCGATCGCCCTAGCCAACTTGCCCTCGTAGATCGCGGGCGATCCTTCCTCGGCGATCAGGCGCAGTGTCCGAGCGAGCTCGGGGAGGCGGAAGCGACCGCCGGGCGCGGGCGGTTCTGGGAACTCTGGAGGGCTCCCGGCCTTCTCCCAGGCGCGAGCTGTCACCATTCCCGTCGCGACGCCGCGGTCCGCTGCGTCGACTGCATCCGAGAGACAGGCGTCGAGCCGAAGACGGCCGAACCGCTCCGCGAGCGCGGCCCAGCCCGCGACCGCGCCCGGGACCGTGACGGACCGGGGGCCATGCTCGACCGGCTCCAGGGAGTCGGCGGTGGCCGGAGCCGGCCCGGCGGCGTCGAGGCCGATCGCCTTGCCGTCCCGCCAGACGATTGCGAAGGTATCCCCGCCGACTCCCGTCGACATCGGCTCGGCGACGCAGAGCATCCCGGCAGCCGCCAGGGCTGCGTCGACCGCGTTCCCACCGCGCTCGAGCGCTCGGAGTCCGGCCCGCGTGGCGAGCGGCTGGCTCGTGGCGACCATGGCGTTCGCGGCCACGGCAGGAGGCCGGGGCGGGGCCGGGCGCCAGGGCATATCGCTAGCATCGCAGAGGTGCTGACGCTCTACGATGCCGCCCGCTGCCCGTACTGCGCGCGCGTGCGGATCCTCCTCGCCGAGAAGGCTGTGCCGTACGAGCCTGTCGAGGTCGACCTCGACGACCGGCCGGCCTGGATCTACCGCAAGAATTCGGCGGGCCGTGTGCCGGTGCTCGAGGAGGACGAGGGCCTCGTGCTGCCAGAGTCGAGGGTGATCATGGAGTACCTGGAGGAGCGCTTCCCGGAGCCGCCCCTCTGGCCCGCCGACGCCGCCGCGCGGGCGCTCGCACGCCTCCTCCTCGAACGGTTTGACGACCTCTCCGATCCCTACTACGACCTGCTCAAGGACCGGCCGGGAGCATCGGAGGAGCGCCTCCGGAAGGAGCTCGCCAAGCTCGATGGGATCCTCGAGTCGCAGCCGTTCCTGACCGGAGCCGATTACGGACTCGCCGACGTCGGCTATCTGCCGTGGATCCTGCGCATCGAGACTCGACTGGGGCTCGACCTCGCTGAGTACCCGTCGCTTGCGGACTGGCGGGACCGCGTCGCCGAGCGGCCGTCGGTTCGGGCCGAGATCGAGCTTCTCGCAACCGCATGAATGCGCCCCTTCGGGGCTTCACGGCGCTCCTTCTCCACGCGTTCCCGCTCGACGCACGCATGTGGGACGAGACCCGGGCCGAGCTCGGAGAGGTCGCCGTCGTCGCCCCGACCCTGCCGCCCGAGGGTGGCGGGCGAACGCTGTCCGGCTGGGCGGCCGCAGTCCTCGGCCTGGTCGAAGGCGAGATCGTCCCGGTCGGGGTCTCGATGGGCGGCTACCTCGCGTTCGAGCTCTGGCGTCAGGCGCCCGAGCGCATCTCCGGCCTTGTTCTCTCCGATACGCGCGCTGGCCCGGAGACGGACGAGGGGCGCGCCGGGAGGGAGCGGACGATCGAGCTGATCCGCGAGCACGGCGCCGTCGGCCTCTGGGGGGAGATGGAGCCGAAGCTCTTTTCGCCCGCAGCGGAGCCCGAGGTGGTGGCGCTGGCGCGCTCGATCGCACTCGATCGAAGCCAAGACGATCTCGTCACGTGCCTCGAAGCTATTCGGGATCGCCCCGACTCGCGGCCCACTCTGCCGACCATCGACGTGCCGACCCTCGTCGTCGTGGGCGAGAACGACGAGCTGACGCCCCCGCACGAGGCGGCGGCAATCGCCTCGGGGATCGCAGGTGCGAAGCTCGTCACGATTCCGGAGTCGGGCCATCTCTCGCCGCTCGAGCGGCCAGGAGCATTCCTGGCAAGCCTCCGCGCGCTGCTCGCGGAGGTCGGTGCGTGACCGGCGACGAGCTGCTTCGCCGCCTGGACGAAGGCAGGGTCGCGGTCGTCGACGTTCGGACCCGGGAGGAGTACGAGGGGAACGCCGGCTACCCGTGCGATCCCCGTCAGGGCCATATTCCTGGAGCCGTCCACCTCGACTGGGAGGAGCTCTTCGCCGGGGAAGGGCGGCCACACGACCGCGAAACCTTGCTCGCGCTCCTTCGCGACCGCGGCGTCGATCCGGAGCTCGAGCTCGTCACTTATTGCCACTCCGGCCAGCGTTCCGCGTTCGCGGCCGTGGCGCTCCGGGCCGCCGGGTTCGAGGCCGAGAACTACGAGGGCTCGTGGCACGAGTGGTCGCGGCGCGCTCTCGATTAGGCTAGGCGCCCATGTTGCTCGACGGAAAGGTGTGCCTGATCACAGGCTCGGGTGGCGGCCTCGGCCGCGCCGCATCGATCCTCTTTGCGCGCGAGGGCGGGAAGATCCTTGTCACCGACATGGACGAGGAGGGCGGCCGGGAGACCGTTCGGCTCGTCGAGGAAGTGGGGGGCGAGGCTGCCTTCTTGCCTGGAGACGTCTCGGACGACGACCAAGTGCGCGCCCTCTTCGACCAGGCCGTCGAGCGCTTCGGACGACTCGACGTCAGCTACCACAACGCCGGGATCATGCACCCGGACGACACGAGCCCTGTCGACACGCCGCTCGAGGTCTGGCAAAAAACGATCGACATCAACCTCAAAGGCGTCTTCCTCTGCTGCCGGTACGCGATCCCGAAGCTGGTCGAGTTTGGGGGCGGGTCGATCATCAACGTCGCCTCCTTCGTGGCGCTGATGGGCGCCGCGAACCCGCAGATCGCCTACTCGGCGTCGAAGGGAGGCGTCCTCTCGATGACGCGGGAGATGGCCGTCCAGTACGCGCCGCAAGGCATCAGGGCGAACGCCCTCTGCCCCGGCCCGGTTAAGACGCCGCTCCTCGAGCAGCTTCTGAAGGACGATGAGCGGCGTGAGAACCGCCTGAACCACATTCCTCTGGGCCGCTTTGCGGAGCCCGAGGACATCGCCAAGGCCGCGCTTTTCCTAGCGAGCGACCTCTCCTCCTACATGACCGGGACGGAGTTCGTTGTCGACGGCGGTATCACCGCCGCCTATCTGACCAAAGGGCCTTAGACACGATGGAGGAAGACGCTCGGGCTCGCGCAACTCGCCTCGGGCCCGAAGCCTGATCTAACTCGCTCGAGGCGACCAGATCCACGCGTCGTCGAGGAGCGTGGCATCGAAGCTCTGGGACTTCCAGCGCGCGCCACCGAAAACAAGCAGGTCGGAGCCGGCTGGGACGACGGTCCTTTCGGTGACGAGCTCGCCGGTGTCGAGCGGCGGTACCTGAATCCATGTGTCGGTGGCCGCGTCGAGGATCCAGCCGCGGTAGCCGAAGTAATGGCCGAGGGACTCGGTGAGGACGCCGCTCGCGAAGTCTTCCTCGCCGTCGGGCGGGTTGGGAAGCGCTGACCACCTACCGCTTGCAGGTTCGAGGATGCCGCCGTAGGGATAGGTGCGACCCCAGTTGTTGGTGTCGCCGCCGTCGGCGCCGCCGAGCATAGGGTTGATCAGACGCCCGTCGTCGATCACCCAGGGTCCCGAGGCGAGGATCTCGGAGTCGGGCAGCCGCCGCCATGAACCGCTCTCGAGGTCGAGCGCGGCGGCGCGCGTGAGGGACGGCTTCTCGGAGCCGGGGTTGGGGACGAGCTCGTGGTCGAAGAGAAGGAGCTCCTGGCCGCTCCAGGCCATCGAGCGATCGAACGACGGCGAGAGCGGATCAGGCGGAAGCTTGCTCCAGGAGCGTGTGGCCGGGTCGAAGACGAGATCCGGCTGCTCGCGCTGCTCATCGGTGCCCGTATACGCGACGACCCTGTCGCCTGCCTCCACGATGCCTGCGAAGCGGTCGGAGTCGCCTGCCGGTAAGGGAAGCTCCTGCCAGCGGTCTTCCCGAGGGCGATATGCGAGGAAGGCGCTCTCTGCGTTCGGTCTGCCTGGGCTTCCGGGGATCCAGAGGTACGCGGTCGTCCGGATGACTACAGCTTGGGCCCACTCGAAGGGCACCGGAGCGTCGGCGATCCGGCGCCACGTACGGGTCTGCGGATCGAAGGCGGCGCCATCCGCGAGCGGGGGCACGTCAGGGGGGACACAGGAGGCACTAGGGGGGCAGGGGGCCGCGTCGCTGCCGCCGATGAGTAGAACCTCGCTTCCGGTCCAGAGCCCGAGCGCTCCCGTGCGAGGGCTCAGCGGACTCGCCGGAACCGCCTGCCACGGGGATGAGTCAGGCGCCCCATCCGGTGCCGCGGATCCGCCGCTGCCACAGGCTGCCAGAAACAGCGACGCCGATGCGGCCGCGAGCGTGAAGAGAATTCCGAAGCGGCCTCGCATGCTGATTAGACAGTCGGAAGGCTTCCTTGGTTCCCGGTCGCCGCTGCACGTTTCGACCTAGGAGGGATTGGTGAAACGTCGCTCGTCGCCGGGGTGCGCTGGTCGTTCCGAGGCAAGGACGCAGGGAGCGCCGATAGCAGCGCTATCGAAGCGACTGAGGACGCCGCCTCGGGGCGAGCAGCGCGGCCCGACGGCACTGCTGCGTTTCGTCAAACCCTCCTAGCCAACTAGAGCCAGACTGGCTCGTCCCATAGCCGCTGCTCGGTGCCGAGGCCGAGTTCCTCGGCCCGGCGAAAGACGTGCGTCGCCCAGGCGACGTCCTCGATGCCCAGACCGATCGGCGAGACGACGATCAGCTCTTCGTCAGAGGTCCGGCCAGGATGAGCTCCAGCGAGGATCGCGCCGAGCGGGACGACGGCGTCCCGGTCGAGCACGCCGGCCGCCTCCGCGCGGGCGAGCGGGCGCGAAGCATGGCCGGTCTCGTGGGCGACGTCGTCCGCGACGACCAAGTGGGCGGCTTCGATCACGTCCACGGCGAGGTCGAGCGAGGAGACCGAGAGGACGAGCGTCCCCGGCCCGAGCCAGGTCGCCGGGATGAACGGCTCAGCCGCCATCGTGGCGGGCACGAGGACGTCGGCTCCGCGCACGGCCTCCTCGGCGCTCGCAACCGCTCGGCGCGAGGGACCGTCCGAGCGGGCGGTCGCCAGCTCATCCGCCTTGCCGGCTGCCGGGTCGTAGATCCGGATCTCCTCGAGGGCCGGGAGCGTCCGCTCGAGCGCCATCAGCTGCGTCCGGGCCTGGACGCCGGCGCCGAGTAGCCCGAGGACGCGGGCTCCGTCGCGCGCCAGCGCCCGCGCTGCGACTCCGGAGACGGCTCCGGTGCGCATCGCCGAGACGACCGTTCCGTCCAGGAAAGCGACGGGCAGCCCGGTCTCCGGGTCGGAGAGGAGGATGACCCCGATGCCGCGCGGTAGCCCGCGCGCGGGGTTCTGCGGCACGCTCGGAATCCACTTGAGGCCCGCCATGCGGGTGTTGCCGCCGACGTACGCAGGCATCGCCATGATCCGGCCGAGCTTCTCGTCGCTATCGAGATCGTCGCCCCAGTGAATGACCGCCTTCTTGGGAGAGACGGTCTCTCCGCGATGGTGCAGGACGAGCGTCGCCCCGATCACCTCGAGGCAGGCGTCCATGTCGAGACCTCCCGCCTCGACGACGTCTTCTTGGGACAGGCAGCGGTAGGAGACCGGAGTCAAGCGCCGGCAGGAGCGGCGGCGCGCTCCTCGACGTACGTCACGAAGGCGCTGGACAGCCGGCGGCCGAGCACCTTCCACTCGTCGATCCGCTCTGCAAGCTCTCTCCGTGTCCTGTCGGGGTCGAGTCCGAGCTCGACCGCGCCGGGATCCGACCCGGAGTGGCTGATCCACGTCTCGACGATCGGTCGAGTCACCTCGCAATGGAACTGCGCGCCCCAGACCGACTCACCGACGCGATAGCCCTGGAGGCAGCTGGAGTTGCGCGCCAGCTCGACGGCACCGGGTGGGAGCGTCGACTGGTAGCTGTGCCACTGGAAGGCGGTGAAGCGCTCGGGCAGCGGGCCGAAGACGGGGTCCCGGGCAGCGTCGGGTGCGAGCTCGACCTCGAACCAGCCGATCTCGGGCACCGTGACCCGGCTCACCATGCCGCCCGCCACCTCGGCGACCAGCTGGCTGCCGAGGCAGACGCCGAACGTCGGCACACCCGCCTCGAGGAGCTCTCCGATCGCCTCCTTCTCGGGCCGGAGCCAGGGGTGCGTCTCCTCCTCGTGCGCGTTCATCGAGCCGCCGAAGATCATGGCCGCGTCGTACTCGGCGACCGGGTGCGAGGGCGGCTGCTCGCCCGCGTAGTTCGCCTGGTGGAGCTCGTGGCCCGCGTCCCGCACGGTCTCGCCGAAGACGCCCGCCTTGGAGTCAGGCCCGTGGACGATGGAGAGAACCCGCATCGCGTCTAGCCTAACGATGCCTCGCGACGCAGTGCCTCCTGGAGTTCCTTGGCGGCCGGGCCTGGAATGCCTGACCCGAGGGACGAGCCGTCCAGCTCGACGACAGGCATGACCTCCCGGATCGACGAGGAGGTGAACGCCTCCTCGGAGCCCGCCAGGAGCTCGAGGGGAAAGGCACCTTCCCGGACCTCGTAGCCGAGCTTGCCCGCTCCCGCGATCAGCGTCGCCCGTGTCACGCCCGCGAGGATGCCGAGCTCGAGGGCGGGGGTATAGAGGGCGCGCTCCCGCCGCCACCAGACGTTGGTCACAGGACCTTCGAGGACGACGTCGCCGCTCGCCAGGAAGACCGCGTCGTCGGCTCCCCTGCGGCGTGCCTCGGCCTCTGCGGCCATATTGACGGCGTAGCTCGTCGACTTCACTCCGCCGAGGAGCCACGGGGCGACGGCACGCAGGTCGGCCTCGAGCCCGAGAGGCAGCGAGATCATCCTGATGCCCTCCCGCCGGCGCTGCTCGAGGTCCTCTGGAAGCGAGCTCACGAGCGCGAGCGCCGTAGGCTCACCGACGCCCTCCCGCCCGGCCGTCCAGTAGAGCCGCAGGGCGCAATCGGGGACGTCGGCCGTTTCCAGGGCGGTGACGGCAAGCGAGTGGCACTCGTCGCGGTCGACCTCGGGCAGTCCGATGCGAGCCGCCGAGCCGGCCAGGCGGTCGAGATGCTCGTCCAGCTTGAAAGGGCGGCCGTTGTAGACCCGCGTTGTCTCGAAGGCCGCGCGGCCCCGGATCAAGCCCTCGTCGTCGGCATGGAGGACGGGCTCCTCCGGATCGACAACGCCGCGGCCTCGGACCGCGAGTGCGTGAAGCGTCATGCGAGCGCCGGCTCGGGCAACGGCGCGCCGATCGCCGCGAGGAGGGGGCGTGCCTTCACCCAGGACTCCTCGATCTCGGCCTCGGTCTCCGAGTCCCAGACGATGCCGCCGCCGACCCAGAGATGGATGCGGCCCTCCGCGACTGCGAACGTCCGGATCGTCAGCGCCAGGTCGAAGTCGCCGTTCGGATAAATCCGGCCGATTGCTCCCATCGACGCCCCGCGCCCGACGGGCTCGAGTCGCGCGATGTGGTCGACGGCCGCGATCTTCGGTGCACCCGTGATCGAGCCGCCCGGAAAGGTCGCCGCGAGTATCTCCGCCAGGCCGACGCCCTCTCGCAGACGGCCCTTGACCGTCGACACGAGGTGCGAGACCCCCGCGAGTCGATGCTCTTCGAGCAGCTCCGGCCAGCGAATGCTCCCGGGCTCGCAGACCCGCGAGAGGTCGTTCCGCTCCAGGTCGACGATCATGACGTGCTCGGCGGTGTCTTTCTCGGATGCCGCAAGCTCGCCCGTGGAGCCGAGCGGGCGCGTTCCCTTGATCGGCTTCGTCCAGAGGTGGCGGCCGCGCCGGGCGAGGAAGAGCTCGGGGGAGGCCGACACGATCGCCCACCCGCTGCCGAGTAGTGGCTCGCCGTGGAGCGGTGCCAGCGGCGCCAGCCGGGCGGCCAGGCTTGCTGGATCCCCCTCGAAGGGCGCAGACAGGTGCTGGACGAGATTCACCTGGTAGACGTCCCCGCGTGCGATCGCATCCTGCACCGCCTCGATCGCAGCTGCGTAGCCGGCGTCGGTCCACGAGCGGCGCCAGGCGCCGATGCGAAAACCTCCGGTCCCATCGCTCCGCTCGGTCGAAGGACGGATCCTGCACGCGGCGAGCGGCAGCCGGCACGGCTCGTCCGGCAGGGGCGGGGTCGCATCGCGACGGAGGATCTGCGAGAGGCCGTAGCCGAGGAATACGTCGGCGAGCTGGTCCCCGCCGAAGAACTCGCTCTGACGAAGATAATCCTCCACCCGCGCGAAGGCGTCCTGCGCGTCCCAGAGCTCGAGCACGGGCCCTAAGGTAGTAGAAGAGCGCCACGGCGCGGTCCACGGGCACTCGTAGAATCATTCTGTGGACGGGCGGCCGATCGGCATCTTCGACTCCGGGGCGGGCGGACTCACAGTCCTGCACGAGTGCCTCGTCACCATGCCCCACGAGGACTTCGTCTATCTCGGCGACGGTGCGCGGTGCCCGTACGGCCCGCGTCCGGCTGACGAGATCCGCCGCTTCGCACTCGAGATCGCCTCCTACCTCGATCGCTCCAACGTCAAGCTGATCGTGGACGCCTGCAACACCGCCACGGCTGCCGCGCTTCCGCTTCTCCAGGAGCAGCTCTCCGTCCCGGTCGTCGGCGTCCTCGCCCCGGAGGCGCATGCGGCCGTCCAGGCGACCCGGAACCGGAGGATCGGCGTTCTCGCGACTGCCGCGACCGTGGAGAGCGGGCGCTACGCGGCCACGATCCGGGCGCTCGATGCAGGCACATCGGTCGTCTCGGTCGCCTGCCCGAAGCTTGTCCCGATGATCGAGGCTGGCGCCGTCGACGAGGGCCTGCACGCAGCCGTCCGCGAGTACGCGGCCCCGCTCAGAGATGCCGGGGTCGACACGGTGATCCTCGGCTGCACTCACTTTCCGCTGATCCGGCCCGTGTTCGAGCGCGTCTTCGGGCGTGGCACGGCGCTCATCTTCTCGGCGGACGAAACTGCGCGAGAGGTCGCCGAGACGCTGGCCCGGCGCGGCGTCGCAAACGACGTCTCGCGCGAGGGAGGGTGTCGGTTCCTGACGACGGGCTCGCCGGAGGAGTTCCGTGCGCTCGGCGAGCGCTTCCTGCAGCTTCCGGTCGGGGCCGTCGAGCAGATCGCGGTCAGCGAGCTCGAGCTCGCAGCGGCATGACCGTCCCGCGCCTCCGGCTCGCTCCCGCGGGGGAAACCATGTTTCCCCCGCGAGCCCCCTGCTTACTGTCCAACGTAGAGGAACCTTCCGGTTCCCCCACACCCCGTCCACGCGCTCATAGGCCAAAGGTCGGCCCATGAGCCGCGAGGGTCGCCGCCCCGACGAGCTTCGCCCCGTCTCGATCGACACGGGCTTCCTCGAGCAGGCCGATGGCTCGGCCCTCATCTCGTTCGGCCGCACGCGCGTCCTCTGCACGGCCTCGATCGAGGACAGCGTGCCGCGTTGGCTCGCCGGCAGCGGGCGGGGCTGGCTCACCGCCGAGTACGGGATGCTCCCGGCCTCGACCGGCCAGCGGATCCGCCGCGAGGCCAGCGAGGGAAAGCAAAAAGGCCGGACGGTCGAGATCCAGCGGCTGATCGGGCGCTCGCTCCGGGCTGCTTACGACATGCAGACGCTCGGGGAGCGGACGGTCTGGCTCGACTGCGACGTGATCGAGGCCGACGGCGGGACCCGGACCGCGGCGATCAGCGGCGCCTGGGTCGCGCTCGCATGCGCGGCGGCGAAGCGCGGGTTGCCGGCTCCGGCCGACGTTGTCAGCGCCGTCTCGGTCGGGATCGTGGAGGGCCAGCCCTTGCTCGACCTCGATTACGGGGAAGATTCGACCGCGGAGGTCGACATGAACGTGGTCATGACCGGCGACGGTCGGCTGATCGAGGTGCAGGCGACGGCGGAGCAGGTGCCCTTCAAGCGCGCGCAGCTCGACGAGCTGCTCGGCCTCGCCGCTACCGGAATCGACGAGATCGCCGTCGTGCAGCGAGAAGCGGCGGCGTGAACTGATTCCGGAGATCTCGGACTGGGAGATCGCGCTCCGACTCGTGCTCGCCGCGGGTCTCTCCGGCCTTGTCGGCCTCGAGCGCGAGCTGCGCGAGCGCGCAGCCGGCCTGCGGACGCACATGCTGGTCGGACTCGGCTCGGCGCTCTTCACGGTCGTCTCCGCCTACGCCTGGGGAGACTTCACCTTCGACCGCTCACAGGGGACCGTGCTCGACCCGACGCGAATCGCAGCCCAGATCGTGACCGGGATCGGATTTCTCGGCGCAGGCGCCATCATCCGCCAGGGACTCTCGGTCCGCGGGCTCACGACCGCGGCCGGACTCTGGGTCGTGGCCGCGATCGGAATGGCAGTCGGTGCCGGCTTCTATCTGCCGGCACTGATTACGACCGGCCTCGTGCTGGTGGGGCTCGGGCCCTTCCGCTGGTTCGAGGGCTCGCTCGGGCGGTTCCGCCGATCGGGGCGCGTCCTGGAGGTCGACCTTCGCCCGGAGCAGCCCATCTCGGGCGTGCTCGCGGTGCTCGAAGGGCGGCGCAGCCGTGTCGACAACGTCGAGCTCGAGGACGAGGAGGACAGCCGAAAGCTCCGGATCGAGCTCGACCTCCCCTTCGGCGGGAGCGGCCGGGACGTCATCGAGCAGCTTTCGGCGCTCGACGAGGTGATCGGCGTCCGCTGGAGACAGTAAGGCTCGTCCTCGCCTCCCGGAACCCGCACAAGGCGCGGGAGCTCCGCGCGACCCTTCCCAGCTGGGAGATCGAGCTGCTCGAGACCGACCGAGATCCTCCTTCCGAGACGGGCTCTACCTTCGCCGAGAACGCGCAAGGGAAGGCCCGGTTCGGCCGGGAGGTTCTCGCCCGGGACGACGTCTGGGTGCTGGGCGAAGACTCGGGGCTCGAGGTGGACGCCCTTTTCGGCGCGCCGGGCATTCTCTCGGCTCGCTACGACGGTGAGGGAGCGACTGACGAAGCAAACCTGGGAAAGCTCCTCGACGAGCTCGCGGGGCAGACCATGGGCAGGCAGGCGCGCTACGTCTCCGAGCTCGTGGGGCTCGGTCCGGGCGGCGCCGAGATCCGGGCGACCGGCGAGCTCAGAGGGCGAATCGCCGAGGCGCCCTCGGGCTCGGAAGGCTTCGGCTACGACCCAGTCTTCGTGCCGGAAGGAGAAGAACGCACGGTGGCTGAGCTCGGCGACGCTTGGAAGGCGGAGCACAGCCATCGCACGCACGCCGTCCGAGCCTTCGCACGGGCCTTGGAAGCGACCTCCCCGGTCGAGTAAGGTGCGCCGGTGTCGCTCTTCTCACACGACACGAAGGCCGAGGCGCTCGGACGCGTCCCGCTCTTTTCGGGCCTGTCGAAGAAGGAGCTGACCGAGCTCGCGAAGATCACCGAGGACCTCGAGGTCCCTGCCGGCAAGGTGCTCTGCCGCGAGGGCGAGACCGCGCGCGAGTTCTTCGTCATCGTCGAGGGCGAGGTCGAGGTCACCCGTGGCGGCGAGATGATTGCAACGCTCGGGCCGGGCGACTTCTTCGGTGAGATCGGGCTCTTCGAGCACATCCCACGAACTGCGACCGTGACGGCGAAGACTCCGCTCCGGTTCTTCGTGCTCCACAGCCAGGCCTTCTGGACCCTGCTCGATCACGAGCCGGAAGTGCAGGGCAGCATCCTCCGCGCGCTCGCGAAGCGCGTCCTCGCCGACTCTACGATCTAAGCGAGGCCGACCGGCGGCTCCTCGGCCGGCTTGCGGGCGCGTGCGACCCACCAGTTGATCTCGGCGCCCAGGACCAGGATGTTCGCCATCACGTAGAGCCAGAAGAGGAGCAGGACGAGCCCTCCGAAGGCCTGGAGGGTCACGAGTCCCTCCGTTGCCCGCACGAACAGGGGCAGAACCTGGAAGCTGGCCTGGAGGAGGAGGGCCGCGAAGGTGGCTCCCGGGAGGGTCTCCCGCCAGGTGAGGGGCTCGTTGGTGAGGATCCGGTAGACGCTCCACGCGAACCCCAGCACGAGCAGCGTGGAGACGGCGATGCCGTAGACGTACGCGAGAACCGGTCCAATGTACGTCGTGTCCTTGGCGAGCTCAACGCCGAACGAGCTGACGATGAGGGCCACGAAGAGCACCACCAGTGCCGTGGCAGTCAGGAGCAGGACGAGGAGCTTCTGGTGGACGAAGGAGCGGTTCGGGAGCCCGTAGACGATGTTGAACGCCGACTCCAGCACGCTGAAGAATCCGAGCGCGCTCCAGAGAAGGCCGACGGCGCCGATGATGCCCACGGTGCCGGCGCTCTCGCGGATCGAGTCGACGACGGAGAGGAGACGGTCGACTGAGGTTTGGGGGAACGCACGCTGGAGCTGCTCGATCAGGTAGCTCGACTCGTTCTGCTCGCCGGTCAGCGCGACGAGTGAAAGCGCGAGGAAGAGGAGGGGGACGAACGAGAGGAGTGCGAAGTACGCCACCATCGCGGCGAGGTGGGTTCCACGGTCGCGCAGGAACTTCCCCAGGATGGCCGAGACGCCGCGCATCGCGCGAGTCTAGGAGGGATAGAGGCTGTGGTAGGTTGGCCGCATGGACGCCGCACAGGCGCTCGCCGACCTGACAGAGATCTCGACCCAGATCCAGGCGGCGCTGATTGCGGACGAGAAGGGGGCGGTGCTTGCGTCCACGTTCGCCGACGACGCGACCGCCGGCCAGGCCGCGCGGTCTGCGCTCGACCTCCTTGCCGCGGCCGAGGACGCCGGTCGAAACGGCACCGTGCGCCTGACGCAGCTTCTGGCGGCAACGCGCGACGGTTCAGTCTTCGTGGTGCGGGGAGAAGAGCGGATCGCCACCGCGATCACGGGCCCTGAGCCGACGGTCGGGCTCGTCTTCTATGACCTGAAGACCTGCCTGCGGTTGTCTGCCGAGCAGCCCGAGAAACCCATGCCGTCCCGGAGTAAGAAAGACGAGGGGGAGAGCGTCGATGCGTAGTGCCCTCCGATGGGGCGTCGTCGCTCTTGGGTCGGCTGCCGGCCTCGCGCTTTGGCGCCGGTCGTCCGGCAAGGACCGCGAACGGGTCGAGCTCTATTTCTCGGACGGCTCGATGGTGTCATTCCCGGAGGACTCGACCGAGGCGGCGAGGCTCATACCGCTCGCGCGCCAGGTCCTCACCAACGCACGCGGGTGACGGACGCGGAGCTCGCGAAGCGAATCCGCGAGCGCGCGTACCTCGAGGGCGACTTCGTTCTGCGCTCGGGCCGCCGCTCCCGCTACTACCTGGACAAGTATCGGTTCGAGACCGACCCGGAGCTCTTGCGCGAGCTCGGCGAGCGGATCGCAGCCTTTGTCGGCGAGAGTTCCGAGCGGCCCGACCGGTTGGCGGGCCCCGAGCTCGGCGCCGTCGCGCTCGCCGCTTCCGCCTCGCTTGCATCCGGGCTGCCCTTCCTAATCGTTCGAAACGGGGCGAAGGGTTACGGAACCAACCGTGTGCTCGAGGGTGTCTTCGAGCCCGGCGAGCGCGTCTGTCTCGTCGAGGATGTCGTGACCACCGGGGGCGCCGCGGTCAAGGCCGTGGAGGAGCTCCGGGCGGCCGGCCTCGAGTGCCGGACGGCGGTCTGCGTGGTGGATCGGGAGGAGGGCGGAGTGGACGCCCTCGCCCGTCAGGCCGTCCGGTTGACGCCGCTCTTTCGCGCCAGTGAGATCGCTGCGGCCGAAAAAGACCCGTAAACCCGCATCATTGCGTGGAATCGCGCCCCCTGTTAGTCTGGTGCCGCTTCACCACGGACCCAAGACGGAGGAGGAGAGCGCAGTGACGAAATCCGAGTTTGTCGAGAAGGTGGCCTCCAAGGCTGACCTTTCGAAGCGCGATGCCGCCAAGGCGGTGGATGCCTTCCTCGACTCGGTGCAGGAGACCCTCGTGAGCGGTGAGGCAGTGTCGTTCACCGGTTTCGGCAAGTTCTCGCCGCAGCGGCGGAACGAGCGCCAGGGCGTGAATCCCCGCACCGGCGAGAAGGTCACGATCCAGGCAGCAACGGTCCCGAAGTTCTCGGCAGGCAGTGGGCTGAAGAGCGCCCTTCGCAACACCTAGCCAGCTCCGCCCTCCAACGTTCCGACGAGGGCCGCCGCGAGGCGGCCCTCTGCCTTTGGTCCTTAGGGGGTGAGGTGCACGGCACCGGTCTCGTCGAGTGCCCACCGCGGGTTATGCGCGATTTCCCACGGGTGGCCGTCGGGATCGGTGAAGGCGCCCGAGTAGCCGCCCCAGAACGTCGCCCCGGGTCTTCGAGTCACGGCCGCCCCTGCATCCTCGGCCTCGGCGACGACCGCATCGACCTCGGAAGGGGAGCGCACGTTGTGGGCTAGCGTGATCCCGCCGTAGCCACCCAGGTCGTCCACGCCGGAGTCGGCTGCAAGGGCCTCGCGGTCCCAGAGAGAAACCACGAGGCCTCCGGTCTGGAAGAACACCACGTCGTCGTCGGCCGCCGCCCGGGTTGACCATCCGAGCGCCTCGTAGAACGCCCGGGCGCGGGCCAGGTCACGCACACCTAGCGTCACCACGCTGACTCGCTGCTCCACGTAGGAAGCCTGTCATGGAAAAGCCCGCAGTTGAAGGCGAACATATGTTCGTCTAGCATCTGGTCCATGCAGCTCAGGCTGGACGCGGCCGACCGGCTCGTGGAGCTGGTCGAGGAACAAGGCGGCGTCCTGCCGGTCGAGGAGGCGGCCCGGTCGCTCTTCGCCCTCTCGCGGGCACCAGCGGGGCTCGCACGCGATCTCCTTGCAGACATCGTCGCCGCGGACTCGCGCCTCGACTGGAGTGGCCGCTCGGTCGGCCTTGCCGGCTCGCAGCTTGCCGCGCTCCCGCTCGAGGCGGCCACGTACGTGGTCGTCGACCTCGAGACGACGGGTCTCGCCCCGGGTCGCGCCCGCATCTGCGAGATAGGCGCCGTTCGTGTCCGCGGCCTCGAGCTCGCGGCGGCATTCGAGACCCTCGTCGATCCGGCCATGGTCTTGCCCGCGAGCATTACGGCGTTGACGGGCCTCTCGGACACTGACCTCCAGGGAGCGCCGTCATCCGGGGTCGCTGTCGCCCGCCTCCTCGATTTCGCGGGCGACTGCGTGCTCGTGGCCCACAATGCGCGGTTCGACCTCGGCTTTCTGAACCATGAGGTCGAGCGGCTGCATGGACGGCGGCTCGGCTTGCCCGTCCTGGACACGGTCTGGCTGGCGCGGCGGCTTCTCGCCGGCCGCGCCTCGCGCGTGGGCCTTGCGTCGCTGGCGCACTTCTTCGGCACCTCGACGGAGCCCTGCCACCGGGCGCTGCCTGACGCCCGGGCGACGGGCGAGATCCTCGTCCACCTGCTGGGGCTCGCCCAGGAGCGAGGAGCGCGCTCGGTCGCAGACGTCCTCGAGCTGGCGGCGCCCCGGGCGCGCCGCGTGCACGCCAAGCGCGGGCTCGCTTTCGGCGCCCCCGAGCGCCCAGGCGTCTACGTCTTCCGCGATGTGCACGGACAGGCGCTCTACGTGGGGCGCGCCCGGAACCTTCGGACTCGGCTTCGTTCCTACTTCCGGTCGGAGAGGCAGCGTTCTGCGGTCGAGGCCGCCCTCGCCGTGCTCGATCGGATCGAATGGACCATCCTCGGCTCGGAGCTCGAGGCCGGCCTCGAGGAGCTGCGGCTGATCCGCGAGCTCCGGCCACCGGCGAACGCCCGGAGCGCTCGGCCGGACCGCTACGTCTACCTTCGCAAGCGGGGAGACGCGATGGTTGTCACGAGCCGACCGAGCGAGCTCGGGCCGATCCGGAGCCGGCGCCGGGCCGAGCGGGCCGCGCGAGCGCTGGCGGGAAGCTCGGAGGAGGAGCTCGCGGTTCTCCGGTCGGGGGGCGCGTTGCCACGTCTCCGGGCTCGTCTGCGCGACCTGTCCGAATCGCTTCGCTACGAGGAGGCGGCGAAGCTGCGCGACCGCATCAGGGCGCTCGAAGAGGTCGTGCGCGACCTGCGGACGCTCGATCGGCTCCGGTCCCTGGGCGCGTGCCTGGTTGTCCCTGGGGAGGAGCAGGGCTCTCTGCGCGGCGTCTTCGTTGCCGGCGGGAGGGTCGCCTGTGTGCGGACGCTCCCAGCGGCGGGGACCGGGGCGGTCCTCGAAGTGCGCGCGGGGCTCGCCATCGCCCGGGCGGCGCAGGCGGAGGGGCCTACGTTTGACGCCGAGGCTGCCGACGAGCTTCTCCTCGTCGGCACCTTCCTGCGCCGGCCGCCGCCCGAGCTCGCGGTTTCCCCTCTCGACGAGGAACGGATCCTCGCCGTCTGTATAGGTAAGGGTCGTCTTTGGGCAGGTGTAGCCTAAGCTCCGTTCATGAGGCAGGAGCTCGAGGCCGCCGCCACGATCTCGGCGGGAGCATTCGCTGACCGGGTGGCCGAGGCGGTGGAGCGGAAGCGGAGCCAGCTCCTCGTGGGACTCGACCCGCGTGCAGAGCTGCTGCCGGTCGAGCTTCGGGCCGGCGCCCATGCCGGCCGCGCAGCGGCGGCCGATGCCTGTGCGCGCTTCTGTACGGGACTCGTGGACGCGGTGTGCCCGTACGTCATCGGGGTGAAGGTCCAGCTGGCGTTTTTCGAGGCGCTCGGCGCCGACGGGGCACGTGCCTTCGAGGACGTGTGCGCCTACGCCCGCACCGCCGGCCTCGTGGTCATCGCCGACGGGAAGCGGGGCGACATCGGCTCGACAGCGCGGGCGTACGCGGATGCGTACCTCGAGGGACGTGAGGACGGTTCTCCTCCGGCGGTCGATGCGCTCACCGTGAACCCGTACCTCGGGAGCGACTCCGTCGAGCCGCTAATCGCGGCGTGCCGGCGTTCCGGCACCGGCATCTTCTGCCTCGTCCACACGTCGAACTCCGGGAGCGTCGACGTCCAGGACCTCGCAACCTCCGACGGGCGCCGAGTCTGGCACCACGTCGCCGAACTCGTCGATCAATGGGGCGCGGAGCTCGTTGGGGACAGAGGCATCTCGAGCGTCGGCGCGGTGGTCGGCGCCACGTATCCCCGAGCGGTCGGGGAGGCAAGACGGCTGATGCCGAAGGCCATACTGCTCCTGCCCGGGATCGGCGCCCAGGGCGCGACACCCGCGGACGTGGCCCGGGCGTTCACCAGCGGGCCTTCGAGTGCGCTCGTGCCGGTTTCACGCTCGATCATCTACGCGTTTCGGGTCGACGGCGCCGACTGGCGCAAGGCTGCGGCGGCTGAGGCCGCCCGCCTGCGGCGGGAGGTCTGGGGGGTGGCCGGGTGGTAGACCCCGAGCAGATCCGCGATTGGGGCCCGCGCCTGCTTGCGCCGCTCGCCTTCTTCGTGGCGGCAACGGTGCTCGTGCTCGTCGTCCACCGCGCTCTGAACGCGGACAGTGGCGCCACCCCGACGCCGGCGCCCAGGGTCACCGGGCCGGGGACGAGCGCGACCCAACCGTCGACGAGCACCAAGGACGAGGCGCCGGCCAAGAAGAAGTTCTACCGTGTGCAACCCGGCGACACCCTCGATGCAATCGCGGCGCGCTTCAAGACCACGACGGACGAGCTGATCAGACTGAACCAGAGCATCGACCCGCTGTCGCTGACCGTCGGCCAGCGAATCCGCATCCGCTAAATCTTCGGCGTAATCAGGTCCTTATGGCAGTGGTGGTTCCTCGCGCGCGGAGCGCTCGAGCTCGCGCCGTTGCCGCTCGGAACTGACCTTCTTGGCCGCGTAAACACCTGCGAGTGCGATCGTCATGAGCGGGTTCCCAAGCGTGCGGGCACGCACCACACCGACCTCGACGCGCCGCTCCCGGCGAGAGATTCTGAGGTTGCGCGGAGGGCTGTCGAGGGGAATAACACGCTCCCGGCCCTTCCGCTCCTCGCCGGCCCAGACGAAGAATCGGGTCGGACGCAGGTCGAAACCACCCAACGACCCGATCTGCACCTCGAGTGAGCGCTCGACCCCGCGGATGCGCGCCGGCTTCGTCTCCCGCTCCTCGGACCCCATCGCGGGTCATTCTAAGGAACTAGCTAGATTGGCCACCGTGCGCCGCCGGCTCCTGTTCGTCCTCGTCGCTCTGGCGGCTGCGACACCGGCCGAGGCGGCCGTCGACCCTCCGCCCTCGAGCGCCCGGGCGGTGCTCGTCGCGACGGGAACGGGAGCGGTTCTCTACGAGCGGAACGCGGAACGCGAGCTGCCCATGGCGAGTATCACGAAGCTGATGACCGCCATCGTCGTGCTCGAGCGCAAGCGGCCCGGTGACGTGATGACCGTCCGTGAGACGGCAGCGGCGGTGGGCGAGTCGAGCGTCCACCTTCGGGTCGGCGAGAAGCTGAGGGTCCGCGACCTTCTCGCCGCGGCGCTGATCCAGAGCGCGAACGATGCCGCCGTCGCGCTGGCGGCCGGCACTACAGGCGACGTCTCGGAGTTCGTCCGGCTCATGAACGTGAAGGCACAACGACTCGGTCTGACGCACACGCACTTCGTTCGCCCTGACGGCCTCGATGTCCCCGGCCACTATTCCTCCGCGCGCGACGTCCTGAAGCTCGCGCGTGTGGCGATGAAGAAGCCGTTGGTCCGGCGCCTCGTTGCCATGCAGAGCGCGACGATCGCCGGCGGCCGCTCGCTGTTCTCCTGGAACGACTTGCTCGGTCGCTACCCCGGGCTGATCGGAGTCAAGACGGGGCACACCGACGCGGCCGGGTGGTGCGAGGTCGCAGCGGCACGACACGACGGCGTCACGATCTACACCGTCGTCCTCGGGAGCCCGAGCCGTGCCCAAAGGAACGCCGACCTGGCACGCCTGCTCGCATGGGGCCAGGACTTTTTCGGCCGCCTTCAGCTGATCTCCACCGGTCACACGTACGCGACGTCGGCGATCACGCTCGGGGAGGACCGCCTGCCACTCGTCGCGGTCAGACCGGTGAGTGCGGTGGTTCGAGTCGACAAGCCCCTCGTCGAGACCGTGGTCTCTCCTGCGCTCGTGTCCGGGCCCGTGGAGGCCGGCGCGAGCCTCGGCGAGGTTCGGGTCGCGCAGCGAGGCCGGGTCGTGGCGAGGGCGCCGCTCGTAGCGGCCCGCTCAGTCGAGGAGCCGGGATTCTGTCACAAGCTGTCCTGGTACTCTGGGCGGACGCTCGACGAGGCCAGTGATCTGCTCGAGCGAGTCTTCGGAAGCATCTTATGATCGTCACCGTCACGCTCAATGCGGCCATGGACCGAACGCTGTCCGTGCCGAACCTGCAGCTCGGCCAGCGCCACCGCGCCAGCCTCAGCTTCGCGAGCGCCGGCGGCAAGGGAATCAACGTTGCCAGAGCGCTCAAGCGGCTCGGGGTCCCGGTCGTGGCGACCGGCCTCGCCGGCGGGCGGAACGGCACGCTGATCGTCGAGGACTTGACGAGCGAGGGCATCCTGAACGACTTCGTGCGGATCCGTGGTGACTCGCGGACGTCTCTCGCAGTGCTCGACCCGATCTCGAATGCCCACACCGAGATCAACGAGTGGGGACCGGAGGTCGACGAGAGCGAGCTGGAGATCCTGCGCGAGAAGCTCGACTACCTGACGAGCGGGGCCGAGTTCGTCGTGCTCGCGGGCTCGCTTCCTCGCGGCGTCGACCCGGGGTTCTACGGCGAACTGATCCGGGACCTGAATCGTAAGCACGTTCTCTCCGTTCTCGACTGCGATGGCGAGCCCCTGCGCCTCGGAGTCGAGGCCGAGCCCTACCTCGTCTCACCCAACATGACCGAGGCAGAGCCGCTCGTCGGTCACGAGTTCACGGATCCAGAGGATCTCGTGACGGGACTCGACGAGATCGCAGAGCTCGGGGCGCGAAACGTCGTCCTGACGGTGCCGGACGGCTGTTACGCCCTTCTGCGGGAGGATCGCAGCGAGCACCGGCTGCGTGGCCGAGCACCGATCCTGGAAGCTGTCTCCGCTGTCGGCGCGGGGGACGCTCTGCTCGCAGCCTTCATCGCAGCCCGTGCGGCCGGCCGTCCGCTCGAGGATGCCGTGCGGAGCGCCGTCGCGACCGGCGCAGCCTCGGTCCTCGAAGCAGGAGCCGGACGGTTTGACCCGAGGGAGGCGAGCCGCCTCACGGGCCTCGTCGAGGTTGACCAGCTCGACCCCGTCGGCCAGGACGTCTAGATCAGAAGCCGCCGAGCCGTCTGGCCCGGCTGGTACGATCCTGTCACTTGAGAGGCTGTAGAACCAGCGGTTTCAGGAACCCAGGCGAGCAAGAAGCGCCTGGGTTTTGTGCCTCAGAGGGAGCCCGATAGCAGTGGAGCTCGAGCTGGGACGCGCCGAGATCGAGCGGCTCCTCACGCTCGAGCGGAAGTTCGCGAAAGAGGGGCTCACCTTCGGTGACGTCCTGCTCGTTCCGGCCGAGTCCGATGTCCTCCCCGGCGAGGTGTCGACGCGGACACGCTTTGTCCGCGGGATCGAGATCGAGATTCCTATCGTCTCCGCCGCGATGGACACGGTCACGGAGGCGCGGATGGCGATCGCGCTTGCCCGTGAGGGTGGCATCGGCGTTGTGCACAGAAACCTCCCGGTCGCCGACCAGGTGGCCGAAGTCGACAAGGTGAAGCGCTCGGAGGCCGGCATGATCGTCGAGCCCGTGACCTTGAGGCCCGACGCGCTCGTCTCCGAGGCCCAGGAGCTGATGGGCCGCTACCACATCTCCGGCGTCCCGATCACGGAGGAGGACGGCAAGCTCGTGGGGATCTTGACCAATCGCGATCTGCGCTTCCAGGACGACGTCGACCGGCCCGTCTCGACCCTCATGACCTCGGAGAGCCTCGTCACGGTCCCGGTCGGCACGACCCTTGAGCAAGCACGGGAGACGCTCCACCGTCACAAGGTCGAGAAGCTGCCGGTCGTCGATTCGGACGGCATGCTCCGAGGCCTGATCACGGTGAAAGACATCCAGAAGCGCGTGCAGTTCCCGCATGCGACGAAGGACGAGCGAGGCCGGCTCCGGGTCGCGGCCGCCGTCGGTGTCGGCACAGACGGGCTGGAGCGCGCGGAGGCGCTGCTCACCTCGGACGTCGACGTGCTCGTCGTCGACACGTCTCACGGCCATTCGATCGGCGTCGTCGAGACGATCCGGGAGCTCAAGGGCCGAACCGACCTGCCGGTGGTCGGCGGCAACGTCGCAACTCGGGAGGGCGCCGAGGCGCTCGTCGACGCAGGCGCAGACGCGATCAAGATCGGGATGGGTCCGGGCGCGATCTGCACGACCCGGGTGGTGGCGGGGATCGGCGTCCCGCAGGTAACGGCCGTCTACGACTGCGCCCAGGTCGCGGCGAGGCACGACGTCCCGCTGATCGCGGACGGTGGCATCCAGTACTCCGGCGATATCGCGAAGGCGCTCGCCGCCGGAGCCGACTGTGTCATGCTCGGCGGGCTCTTGGCCGGCGTCGACGAGAGCCCGGGTGACGTCGTCCTGCATCAGGGAGAGCGGTTCAAGGAGTACCGGGGGATGGGCTCACTCGGCGCCATGAAGTCGCGCTCGTACTCGAAGGACAGGTACTTCCAGGCCGACGTCGACGAGGTCGAGAGGCTCGTGCCTGAGGGGATCGAGGGCCGCGTCAGCTACAAGGGGCCGCTCCGACCCGTGCTCCACCAGCTGGTCGGCGGGGTGCGCCAGGCGATGGGCTACTGCGGTGCGGCGACTGTCGATGACCTGAAGCGAGCCACCTTCGTTCGCGTCACGGCGGCCGGCATGCGCGAGAGCCATCCGCACGATGTCTCGATGGCGAAGGAAGCCCCGAACTACCGGGGCGTCTAGAGATGGCCGATCGCCAATTACCACACACGCGGATGGCGGCCCAGACACGGCGCCAGACCGCACCCTCGCCCTTGTCAAGGCTTCTAGCCTTGCCTGCGGACGACGGCGCACCCTGGCTTGGCCTGACCCGTCCCCGCGGGCGTGCCAATTACCGATCGGCCATCGTCTGATGGGGCAGGTGCTTCCGATCCCGGAGCCGCCCGTCGAGGAGCGGCCCGTGCTGGTCGTCGACATGGGCGGCCAGTACTCGCAGCTGATCGCTCGCAGGGTCCGCGAATGCCGTGTCTACTCGGAGCTCGTTCCGCACACGATGTCTGTGGACGCGATGCGCGCCCGCCGCCCCCTCGGACTGATCCTCTCCGGCGGGCCTGCCTCGGTGTACGCGGACGAGGCGCCGCAGCTCGATCCGGGAATCTACGACCTCGGAGTGCCCATGCTTGGCATCTGCTACGGCATGCAGCTGATCGCACACCAGTTGGACGGTGAGGTCGATCACACCGACCGCGCGGAGTTCGGGCGCTCGGAGCTCAAGGCGGAAGCAGGGAGCGCTCTCTTCGAAGGGCTCCCGGCCGAGCAGGCCTGCTGGATGAGCCACCGGGACTCGGTGGTCGCGCCCCCGTCGGGCTCACGTGTCACGGCGTCCTCGCCTTCGGCTCCCATCGCGGCATTCGAGGCGCCCGACCGCGGCCTTTACGGCGTCCAGTTTCACCCCGAGGTCGTGCACACGCCCCACGGCATGGACATCCTCAAGAACTTCCTCTTCCACGTTGCAGACGCTCCGCCGGTCTGGACCCCCACGGCTGTGATCGAGGAGGAGACCGCGCGCATCCGCTCCCAGGTGGGAAGCGATCGCGTGCTCTGCGCGCTCTCCGGGGGAGTGGACTCGGCGGTGGCGGCGCTCCTCGTTCATCGCGCGGTCGGAGAGCAGTTGACCTGCGTCTTCGTCGATCACGGGCTGCTCCGAAAGGACGAGGCAATCCAGGTCGTCGAGACCTTCGAGCGCCACTTCCAGGTGCCGCTGGTGCACGTCGATGCCCGCGAGCGGTTCCTCGCCCGGCTCGAAGGCGTCACCGATCCGGAGGAGAAGCGAAAGCGGATCGGCGAGGAGTTCATCCGCGTCTTCGAGGAGGAGTCGCGCCGGCTCGGCACGATCCGCCACCTCGTCCAGGGAACGCTCTACTCCGACGTGATCGAGTCGGGCGGGTCTGGGGACGGCGTTGCCGCAACGATCAAGTCGCACCACAACGTCGGTGGGCTCCCGGAGGAGATGGATTTCGACCTCGTCGAGCCCCTGCGCATGCTCTTCAAGGACGAGGTGCGCCGGGTCGGTGAAGAGCTGGGCCTCCCCGAGGGAATGGTCTGGCGCCAACCGTTTCCCGGCCCGGGGCTCGCGATCCGCATCATCGGCGAGGTGACGGAGGAGCGGCTCGAGCTCGTGCGGGAGGCCGACGCCGTCCTCCAGGAGGAGATCCGCCGCGCGGGGCTGTACAAGGACCTGTGGCAGAGCTTCTGCGTCCTTCCCGCCGTCCGCTCCGTGGGCGTGCAGGGCGACGGTCGCACGTACGCCTATCCGATCGTGATCCGGGCCGTCACGTCGGACGACGCTATGACCGCCGACTGGGCCAGGCTCCCGTACGACCTGCTCGAGACGATCTCGAGCCGGATCATCAACGAGATCCCCGGGATCAACCGCGTGGCGCTCGACCTGTCGTCAAAACCGCCGGCGACGATCGAGTGGGAATAGCCCGCTTCTCCGACTAGTCGACGGCGGTTTCAGCCTCTTCGGCATCCTCGCCGTGCTCGACGATGTCTCCGGGTTTGAAAAGGACCTTCTCAAGGGCGACGTGCCACTTCTCCTTGCGGCGGATGAGGAACTCCAGATCCATCGCGAAGTGCTTGAACTCCTCCTGTTGCGCGTTCTCCATGATCGCGCGCGCCTCGGCGTCCTGCTCGAGTGCGAGGCGCTGCTCGTACCAGCCGATTGCCTCCGCCTCCTCGATGAGCGAGGTGCACATGCGCGCAAACGTCCTGGTCTCATCCGGCAGCTCGGCCGCCGGTTCGTGGTACTGCTCGAATCCCACCTGATCCTCCTTCTAGTCGGCGTGAAACCCGCGGAGCCCCTCGGGCTCCTCCTCGACGGTATCGACCCGGTCGACGCGGGCGCCCGGCGGCCCCTCGCCCGCGACGGCGAGGAGCCGGTCGACGGCGTCCGGCTCTCCCTCGAAGACGGCCTCCACCGTTCCATCGGGCTTGTTCTCGGCCCACCCGGCGACGCCCTCCTGCTCGGCGTGGTGGGCGAGCGTCGAGCGGAAGAAGACTCCCTGGACGCGCCCGTGGATGACGAGTCGGCGGCGGATCACGCCTTGCGCTCCGCGTACCGTGGGAACCAGGGCAGGAGGAGCACGGCGACCAGGAGCGAGAAGCCCGCGGCGAGGTAGAACGGCGCGCGGGTGTCGAGGTCGAAGAGCGGGACGTAGATGAGCGGTGCGATCGCGACCCCGGCGAACTTGAAAGCGCTGTAGACGGAAGTCGCCCCGGCCCGGTTGTCGGGGAACGACTCGACCGTGATCGTGTTCAGTCCGGCCCATGTGAACGCCGAGGCACATCCGACGGCGAGGTAGACGAGGGCGAGACTCCACGCCGTAGGAGCGAAGGCCATCCCGAGGACTCCGGCGGCGCAGGCGAGCGCTCCCGCGAGAGCTGTTCGGGGCCGCCCGAGCCGGTCGACTGCGGATCCTGCGTACCGGCCCAGGGCGATCGCCCCGACGCCGTACCCCGCGACAACGAGGCCCCGTGTTCCCGAGCCGAGCCCGAACTCCCGATCGGCGACGAGGACGACCACGAACCCAATCGCTGTGAACCCGAGGTAGCCGAGCATCGCTTTGGCTCCGAGGAGCGCGATCCAGCGGTTTGCGAGGGAACGGAAGCCGCCCTCGCCGCGGGCGTTTTCCTCGATCGCCCCGAGGGACCGCCGCGGGAGCGCCAGCACGGTCGAGACGACCGCGACGAGGACGAAGGCGAGCCGCCACGACACCTCGCCCAGGGCGCCGCCGATCGCGGGAGCGAACGTCATTCCTGCAGCCTGCCAGGCGGCGAACGTTCCGACGCTTCGCCCGAGCACTTCGGGCGCCACGACCTCCGAGAGTGCCGCCAGAAGAATGGGGGAGAGGAACGCGTTGGCCGCTCCCATGAGGGCACGGCCTGCGAGGAAGACCCAGATCGACGGGGAGAACGCGCAGACAAGGGCCGCGCCGCCGTAGACGAGGTAGCCCGCCCGCACGATCCGTCGCGGCCCCAGCCGGCTCGCGAGCGTCCCCGACACGAGCTGAAGGGCGGCGAACGGCACCATGTAGGCGGTGATCCCGCCGGCGACGAGTGCGAGCGACGTGTCCAGGCCCTCGGCCACGTTCGGGATCAACGCGATCAGCATCGCGCCCCCGAACGGACCGAGGAAGCCGCCTGTGTAGAGGGGGAAGGTCAGTCGCACGCGCCTAGGCTACGCAGGGCTGTGGTGGATGCCCTCGCACAGGCGCACATCGGCGAGACGTTCAACTTCTACCGTCGCGGTCGCGGGGCGGGCCTTCGCCGGGCGCGGCTCGCGGCCTATCTCGAGCTCCATGCCGACGCACCTCTTCTCCTGGTCGCCGAGGCGCCGGGCTTTCGCGGTACCCGAATCAGCGGCGTCCCGCTCACCTCGGAGCGCCAGCTCTCCGGGTCGGGTCCCTCCGAGGCGACCGCGACGATCGTCCACCGCGTCCTCGCAGAGCTCGGGATCGGGCAGCTCGTCCTCCTGTGGAACGCCGTACCCACGCACCCACACCTGCCCGGGAACCCGGCCTCGAACCGCCGCCCGACGCAGACGGAGGTCGAGGCCTCCCGCCCCTTCCTCGACGCACTGGCACGTGGTCGCAGCGTTATCGCGGTCGGGAGGGTCGCCGAGTCAGCCCTCGGCATACCCGGCATCAGGCACCCCTCGCACGGTGGCGCGATCGCCTTCCGTGCGGGGCTGATGGAATACGCCTGTGAGCTCGGTCTCGGCCGGTAGCCCGGCCCCTCCCGTTACCAGGAACACGATCCTCCTCGCCGCGTCGCTCGCGACCGTCTCGGCGATGCTCCAGCTGGGGGCGGCAATCGCGACGATCACCTTCGTCCTCGTCACAGGGGTCGACGCCCTGCTGGGTCTCGGTCCGGCGATCCTCCTGTCCAGCGGGGCGCTCGCAGCTCTCTTCGCCGGGCGGGCCATGGACAGGCTCGGCCGGATCCCGGTGCTTGCGGCGGGCTACGTCGCAGGGATGGCCGGCTCCGGCCTGATCGCCCTCGCCGCACACGCGGAGTCGTCGTTCGCGCTGATTCCCGGCCTGGCTCTGGTCGGAGCGTTCGCCGGGGTCGCGAACCTGACGCGCACCGCGGCCGGAGACATGTATCCGCCGGAGCGCCGCGCGCGCGGGATCTCGTTCGTCCTCTTCGGCTCGGTGTTCGGAGCGATCCTCGGGCCGGCGGTGTTCGCACCGCTCTTCGCGGGTCGTGACCTCGAGGCGGAGTCGCTCGTCGTGCCCTGGCTCGCGGGCGGCGGCTTCTTGATTGTCGGGCTCGCGCTCGTCCTCGCCGTTCGCCCGGATCCAAAGCGGATCGCCGAGCTGCTGGGGACGTCGCGCGGTGCCCCGGCCCCCGCCGCTGCCGCACCGCTCTCCGAGATCCTGCGGCGCCCGGGCGCGATTCCCGCCCTTCTGGCCGCACTCGCGAGCT
>Ga0307287_10000084_pt1 | contig 32441 bp, 32 predicted proteins | sample ER_DNA_141_FD_194485 | JGI IMG/M metagenome (GOLD analysis project Ga0307287, IMG submission 194485) | Bulk soil microbial communities from the East River watershed near Crested Butte, Colorado, United States - ER_DNA_141 | ecosystem: Environmental > Terrestrial > Soil > Floodplain | place...
GAAGATCGGCAGGGCCACGAACGGGATCCACACGTACCCGAGTACGAGCATGACCGTGAACTGGCTATAGAGGAGCTGCGGGATCGGGTGCTCGTCCGCCCGAAGGCCGGTCGAGTAGAAGAACGAGTTGATGAGCCCTTGGTCGCCGAGGATGAACTTCCAGGCTGCGACACGGAGCAGGAAGCTCGTGAAGAACGGGACGATGATGAGGAGGAGCAGCGTGTACTTGTGCTTGCTCGTCCCCAGGGCCAGAAAATACGCGATCGGGTAGGCGATCACGACGCAGATCGCCGAGACGATCAGCGACATCTTGATCGACTTCCAGAAGAGACCCATGTAGACGGAGTCGAGATCGAGGAACGATTTCCACGACGACAGGGTCCAGACCTCGTCGCCCGGGAAGAGGACTATTCCCCCGACGGAGAGGAGTCCGACGAGGACAACTGGAATCGCGAAGAAGACGACGAGCCAGAGGAGCGGCGGCGCGATCAACGCCGCCGTTGTCACGTTCTTGCCGCGGAACCGTGGGCGCCGGATGCTGCGGGTACGCGGGACGGGCTGAGCGTCTACTGCCACGCTGCGGTCGGGCCTACCCCTAGGCCGCTTTGACCTCGTCCCAGGCTGCGTTGTACTCCTTGCGGCGCGCGATATAGCGATCCATGTGCGCCTTGGGCTCCTGCAGGGCCGAGGGATCCCTCAGATGGAGGACCTCGACGAAGCCCGGGTCGAGCTTGCTCAAATCGGCAGTCGTGTTCGCGTGCCCGTAGGCGTAGTTCTTCTCGATCCACTCGGCCGAGAACTTGCTCGACCACTCGTCGACGTACGCATGGGCATGGTGGTAGTTGGGGCTGTCCTTGATCAGGACGAAGCCGCACACCCAGGACAGGCGCCCTTCCTTGGGCTCCATGTACGTCACCTCGTGACCAGCGTCCTTCGCTGCGACGTAGGAGCCGGCCCAGGCGTAGGCGATCCAGATGTTCCCGGCCTTGAAGTCCGCATCGAGGTCGGTCTGCGAGGCCCAGAAGTTCCGGACGACGTGCTTCTTCGAGATGAGGAACTTCTTCATGTCCTCCAGCTCGCCGTCGTCCATGTTCCACGGGTCGTCCACGCCGTTGACGTAGCCGGCCACGAGGAGGTTCTCGAGGCTGTCCCACCAGGAGATCTTTCCCTTGTACTTCTCGTCGTAGAAGAGCGCCCAGGTGTCTTCACTCGTGTCGACCTTGTCGGATCGGTAGAGCGGCGAAGAAAAACCCCAGTCGGCCGGGATGAAGTACTGCTTCCCGTCGACCTGACCACCCTCGAGCATCGCCGGGTTCAGGTCCTTGACGTTCTTCATGAGCGAGGTGTCGAACGGCTCCACGACGTCGAGGTTGACCCAGTCCTGCACGTAGCCGATACAGGGATGAACGACTTCAGGCTCGAATCCCGCCCTGACCTTCGAAAGAGCCTGGTCGTCGCTCGTCAGGAAGGTGTACTTCGGCTTCGGATACTTCTTCGCGTAGGCCTTGACGCCGATGTACGTCGGCAGCTCGTACCCGGCCCACTCGAAGACCTTGAGGTCGCCCTTCTCCTGGTCGATCGACGGCCGGGTCTCGGTCGCTCCGGCTGCGCCAGTATCGGTGTTGTCGCTCTCTCCCGAAGAGGCTCCGCACCCGGCGAGGATCCCGGTTCCTCCGGCAGCCGCTGCGAGCTTCAGAAATTGCCCACGGCCAAGTTTCTTCTCGAGGATCCGGTCAAGATCGCTGCGCATGCTCCAACCTCCAGGGAAAGGTTTGACTCAAGCGTCAATTAGATTGGACTGGCACAGGTCAGTCAAGTTAGGTTTGTGACGTGAGGGCGCCGCGACTCGTCCGGGATGAACGGGAAGAAAGCATTCTTGCGGCCGCGCGGCACGCTCTGGCCGAGCGAGGATTCGAGGCGACGCGGATCGCCGACATCGCCCGCGGTGCGGGTGTCTCGACAGGAACCGTCCACTACTACTTCAAGACCAAGGAAGACGTCCTCCTGGCGGCGCTTCGCTGGGCGAACGAAATTCCATATCGGCGTCTCGAGACGGCCCTCGAGGAAGAAGGCGATTCGGTGTCGAGGCTCGCCTTGCTGATCGACGTCACCGTTCCCTACCCGGGGTGGCTCAGAGAGCAATACCTGCTCTGGATCGAGCTCGTGAGCAGGGTTCTTCGAGCTTCCGACCTTCGTCCTGAGAGCCAGAAGGTCGGTCTGCGCTGGCGCCGCTACTTTCGCGAGGTGATCGAGGAAGGCGAGCGAGCGGGGGCATTTCATCCGGCCGTGCCGGCGGACGAGGTTGCCGAACGCCTCGTGGGTCTTGCCGACGGGCTCGCCTTCAGGGCGCTGGCCGGGGACATTACGCCCGAGCGAATGCACGAGTTCCTGCGTCGGTTCGCAGCGGAGCAGCTCGGCGTGGCGCCTGCCTCGCTCGAGGCGCACGGAACCGCCGAGCGGCTCTCGGCCTAGCGCGCCAGGTGGACGCGCGTGTAGCTCGGGCCCCGACCCGCCCCCCTGCTCACGCGCGAGCGTACCGTGGAAATTCGCGTGTGTGTGGCGCAAATCGTGCCGAAACAGTGCTCTGCACTTCGGCTGCGCTCTTGTCCGGAGACCCGTCGGTGCCGTAGCGTCCACGCATGCTGCTTCGGCCGACCCGCGAGCGCCTGTAGCAGAATCCGGTCGGTTCGCATGCATGAGAAGCCTCTTGTCGACGTCCGCCTTGTCGCAGCCACCGCGGTCCTCACGTTCGAGCGGGACAACAAGCTGAACGCGATCTCGACGGATGTCGAGGTCGAGCTCGGGCAAGCGCTCGACTCGCCTCAGGTCGCCGGGAGCCGCTGCATCGTCTTCGCTGGAGCCGGTCGCTCGTTCTCGGCCGGTGCCGACCTCTCGGAGCCTCGCGACGAGAGCCTCGCTGGCATCGAGGCCTACTACCGGGGATCCGGTGCCGTCTACGAGCGCATCGCCCGCCTGCCCCAGCCTTCGATCAGCGCCATTCACGGCTACTGCCTTGGTGGCGGCCTCGAGCTCGCGCTCGCGACGGATTTTCGGATTGCGGACGAGAGCGCAATCTTCGGCTTGCCCGAGGTCGAGCTCGGGATCCTTCCGAGCTCCGGAGGAGCCCACCGGCTGGTCCGCCTGGTCGGGGCAGCGCGGGCCAAGGAGCTCATGCTAATCAGGCCGCGCTTCTCCGCCTCCGAGGCGTTGGCCTACAACGTCGTGACGGAGGTGGTGGCCGCGGGCAACGCAGTCGATAGGGCGCTGGAGCTCGGAGCGCGCATTGCTGAGCTTCCCGAGCCGGCGGTGATCGCGATCAAGGCCACAGCCGACCTGATGGTCGAGTCGTCGCGTGAGACATCCGTTCTCCTCGAGCGCATCGCCTACGCCGCGCTCGCGCACACCGACGAGGCCCGAGCCGCCGGCGAGCGCTGGGCTCTAAGGAACTCCGAGTAGCAGCCCCGGCCCGTGCTAAGCGTCTTCGAGCGTGTCGCCGACGCGCACGACTCCAGGCTCCTCGACGTCCGCATAGACACCGAAGTCGATCTCCTTGCCGTCACGCAGACCTCGGTAGGCCTTGATCTCCCTCAGCGAGTCGAAGTCGCGGAAGCCCAAGTCAGGGTCCCGGGTGGTGACTACGCAGCGGGGGACCGGGCCGCCGACCCGGATCACGGCCGAGCCGACGCGAAATCGGCGCCCTTCCCACGTGTCCTCCTCGTGTGGCTCGCAGCCTTCGAGGGTCAAGAGCATCCGAAACCGGCGTCCGTCCACGTCACCGTTGGTGCCCGCCTGACGTCCGAGCTCCTCGACGGAAGCCTCCGAGAGAAGCGTCACTACGCGCACGTCGAACGCGCCGCCCCGGTCGGACGTCCGGACGAGCCGCACGGGCTTTCCGATGTAGTCGGTGTAGGCCTGGGCGAATGGCCCGACGACGAGCTGGGCATCCACCGGCCGGCCCCAGAAGTCCACCCGCAGCCTCTCATCGCCGAGCGCGACTGTGTCTTCGACGACACTCCCGTCCGGAAAGTGGAGCGCCAGGCGCTCCGGGTCGGCCTGGTACTCGCTTCGCACCTGGACAAGGGGTCCGTGCCTCGTGCATCCGAACAGGCGGCCCGTGGAGTCGACGAGGAAGAACTCCCGGTTTCCGGGCACCCCGTAGCGCTCGAGCCGGATCTCCTCCGGGTGGTGGAGCGCGGAGCCCTTGACGGGAGTGGTCGAGAGCCTCGATACGGTCGGCATGGGCATAAGCCTACTCACGAGCGTGGTGGCGGAAACCCATGCCCCCAGGCGTCCGTGCCACCGTCCACCACCACCGTCGTGCCTGTCACGTACGAGCCGCCCTCGGAAGCAAGGAACGCGATAACGGATGCGACTTCGTCCGGGCGCCCGAGGCGGCCAAGAGGAATTCCCTCCTCCCAGCCGGCGATGCGCTCGGTGCCGTACCCCTCGAGGCCCTCGCTCATGATCGTTCCGGGCGAGACGCACACGGCGCGGATCCCGTAGCGGCTCCATTCCGAGGCCAGGCCGCTGGCCAGGTTCTCGACCGCGGCCCGGGCTGCGGCAGCGTGAGCCATGCCCGGCACCCCGCGGCGAGGACTGAAGCCCACGAAGACGACGACCCCACGTCGCTTGGGGATCATCGAGCGGGTCGCTACCTCACGAGTCACATTCCAGGCGGCGTCCACTGCAAGCCGGTGAACGGCCCGCCAGCCGCCGGCAGAGATCTCCTCCGCCGGCGCGATGAACTGGCCGCCGGCGTTGTTGACGAGGACGTCGATCTTCCCGAAGCGCTCGAGCGTCTGTTCGATGAGCGCCTCGACCTGATCCTGCTCACGGACGTCCGTCGGGAGCGCGAGGCATTCCCCCCCGAGCGCCTCGACCTCCTTCGCCACTGCGGTGAGCGGCTCGGGCCGGCGCCCGCAGATCGCGACGAGCGCGCCTGTGCGTGCCAGCTCGAGCGCGGTAGCGCGGCCGATCCCGGTGCCGCCGCCCGTGACGAGGGCGACGCTACCCGCATTCGCCTCTTGATTGAGGACCGAAGTCACGGCATCACCACCGCGTCGCTCGGCTGCCGCCCTTCGAGAACGTCCAGGACAGCGAGCGCGGGACGCCGGTAGACCTCGCGCTCGGTCTTCTCGCTGTACCAGGCGGCGTGCGGGGTGAGGATAAGCCGAGGCGCGTCGGGGAGGCTTGCGGGCGGCTCCTCGGGCAGGACGTCGAAGGCCGCACCGCCGAGCCGCCCGGAGCGAAGGGCTTCCGCGAGTGCGCCCATGTCGACGAGGTCGGCGCGGGCCGTATTGACGAGAAACGCGCCTGCCGGCATGAGCTCGAGCTCTCGCCTCCCGAGTAGGTGCCGCGTCGAGGGCGTGAGCGGAACATGGAGGGTCACCGCGCCGCACGCCGCCAGCAGCTCGTCCAGCTCGGCAGCCCGCGCGCCGGTCTCCCCGATCGCGTCAGCTCCGACGACCGGGTCGCTCGCCCAGACCTCCATGCCGAGCGCGAGGGCGCGCTCGGTGACGGCGCGCCCGATCCTCCCAACCCCGATGACGCCGACGCGGGAGCCGCTGACCCGGCTCAGGACTCCTGCGGCCTGGTAGTCCCAGTCGCCACTCCAGACGTTGCGGTCGAGAACGACAATGCCGCGAAGAAGAGAGAGGAGCATCGCAACGGTGGACTCGGCCATCTCCTCGACGCAGTAGTCGGGCACGTTCGCGACCGTGACCCCGCGCGCCGCAGCCGCCTCTAGGTCGACGTGGTCATACCCGACACTGCAGGTCGCGACGACGCGCAGCGCGGGCAGGCGCTCGACATCCTCTCGGTCGACGGGATAGTCGGGGCCGACCAGGAGGCCGACGACGTCATCGCCGTCCCAGGGCGCTTCCGCCTTCTCGATGCGAACATCGGCCGGCGAGAGAATCTCCCGGAGGGTGTCGAGCGGGAAGCTCGGGTCGCAGACGAGGACGCGTCCTGGCACGGGGGAGGGGCTTATCATCCCGCCGACCTCCCCGGCAACCCCCATGCATGAGAAGCGAATCGAGATCCGTTGGCGTGATCAGGACGCGTACGGCCACGTCAACAATGCCGTCTACCTGACCTTCCTCGAGGAGGTGCGCGATGCGTGGCTCGCGCGCACGCTCGGCGAAGAAGGCGATCTCTGGGGCTACGTCGTCGCCAGGGTCGCCATCGACTTCCGATGCGAGCTGAAGCAGGATGACGGCTACGTGATTGCACGCTGCGAGCTCCAGTCGATCGGGACATCGTCGGTCCGGACGCGTGAGCGCCTCGTCACCGGCGACGGCACGCTCGCGGCCGAGGCGGAGGCTGTGCTGGTAGCGCGGAACCCGGACTCCGGCGCTTCGCGCCCGCTGACGCCGCTCGAGCGCACGGCTTTTGAGCGTGAAGCCGGAGGCGCGCCGTGAGCCTCGAGCGCCTCTTCGCTCCGCTCACGATCGGCCCAGTCGAGCTGGCGAACCGCATCGTCTCGACCGCGCATCAGACGACCCTCGTCCACGAGCACCTGCCCACGGACGACTTCGTCGCCTACCATCGGGCGAGGGCGCATGGTGGCACGGGGCTCATTGTTCTCGAGGCCACCGCCGTCCACCCGCTCGGGCTTCTGACCTCGCACACCCTCGCCGGCTACCGGGACGAGATCCGTCCGGCCTACGAGCGTCTCGTGGAGGCCATGCGTCCGTACGAGACTCGGCTCTTCGTCCAGCTCTTCCACGGGGGGCGGGAACAGATCGCGAGCGCGCCGCGCCCTCCGGCGGTCTCGTCCTCGGCGATCCCGAGCCAGCGCTTCAAGATCGAGCCGCGTGCCCTTCGCGAGGAGGAGATCGAGTCGATCGTCGCCGGCTACGCCCGGGCCGCGGGCCTTGCTTCGGAAGCAGGCCTGGACGGGGTCGAGATCTCCGCGGCCCACGGCTATCTGCTGGCCCAGTTCTTCACCCCGGAGCTGAATCGCCGGACGGACGCTTGGGCCGAGCCCGCCGCTCTTCTCGTCGCCGTCCTCCAGGCCGTACGCGAGACGGCGGGGAAGATCGCCGTCGGCGTCCGCCTCTCGGGCGATTCGGAAGCCGCGCGGGCCGTCGTCGGAGAGCTGAAGGGACGCGTCGACTTTGTCCATGTCGCCCTCGGCGATTCCTCCACGTACCGAGGCTCGGTCGGCATCGTCCCCCCGCCGCCAACGGTCGAGAACGCGATCGCCGAATGGACCGAGCCTTTCCGGATCGGAGTGCCGGTGGTCGCGGCGTCGCGGATCGTCGACCCGGTCGAAGCCGATCGGTTGATCGAGGAGGGCCGAACAGACGCGGTGGGGATGAACCGGGCGCTGATCACAGACCCGGACATGCCCCGAAAGGCACGGGAGGGCCGGACCGACGAGGTCATGCGCTGTCTGGCCTGCAACGCTTGCATCGCCCACTACCACGCGGCCACCCCGATTGCGTGCACTCAGAACCCCCGCACCGGGCGGGAGTTGAGCCTTTCCCGACCCGAGCCGGCCGCCGAGCCGCGACGGATCGTCGTTGTCGGGGCGGGACCCGCCGGGCTCGCGGCCGCCGTGGAGGCAGGCGCGGCGGGACATGACGTGGTGCTGCTCGAGCGGCGGCACAAGATCGGTGGCCAGATCGCGCTCGCGGGCTCGGCCCCCGGACACGCTGAGCTTGCCTGGGCGCTTCGGAGGAATTACGACGGCCTGCTCGAGCGGGCAGGGGTCGACTTGCGGCTCGACGAGGAGGCCGACGCGGACTCGGTTGCTGCGCTCAACCCTGACGCCGTCGTCGTCGCGACCGGGGCCCACCCCTACGACCCACCCCTCGAGCTGGGTGATATGGAGGTCCTCCAGGCCTGGGACGTGCTGCTCGGGCCGGTGCCGCAGGGTCGGCGTGTCGTGATCGCCGACTGGGGAGGCGACCCCGCCGGGATCGATTGCGCCGAGCTCCTCGATCGCGCCGGAAACGAAGTCACGCTCGCCGTCGCTTCGATCGCGGTCGCCGACTCCATGCACCAGTACCAGCGGAACCTCTACCTAGCCCGACTTTACCGCGCGGGCGTCCAGCTCGAGCCCCATCTGGAGCTGACCGGTGCCCGCCGCGGAGCGGTCGAGTTTCGAAACCTCTTCGCCCGGGAGCTCGAGAGCGAGCTGCCGGCGGACATCCTCGTGCTCGCGCTCGGTCGCGTTCCCACGAGCGGGCTCGCAGAGGCCCTGACCGCACGCGGTCTTCACGTTGAGGAGGCGGGTGACGTCCTCTCCCCGAGATCGGCAGAGGAGGCGATCCTCGAGGGAACGCTTTCCGCCCGGCGCGCGGTCGAGCGTGCCGACGCGGCCAGCGCGGTCGCGTCCTAAGATCGGACGCCGTGGCCCTGAACGATCGAGAACAGGGAATCGTCGATGTGATCGCAAGCCGTCGCGACGATCTCGTCGCGCTCACCACGGAGCTGATCGGCTTCGACACCACCGCACGCAAGGTGGAGGACCCTCCGCGCCAGGAGGTTGCCCTCCAGGAGCACCTCGGTGCCCGGCTTCGGTCCGCAGGAGCGGAAGTGGAGATCTGGGAGCCCGATCCCGCAGACCTCGCGGGCCACCCTCTTCTTCCTGACGGCCTCGGCTTCGAGGGCCGGCCCCAGCTCGTCGCCCGGTTCAAGGGAGCCGGAGAGGGCGGGAGCCTGCTCCTGAACGGACACATCGACGCCGTCTCCGCCGAGCCCCGGGACCGCTGGAAAAGCGACCCCTTACGGGCCGAGGTGCGGGACGGGATGCTCTTCGGCCGGGGCGCCTCGGACATGAAAGGCGGTCTCGCGTCCATTGTGGTCGCGGCCGAGACGCTGGCGGCGGAGGGGATTGCCCTCGCAGGCGACCTCGTCGTCAACACGATCACGGACGAGGAGTCATCGGGCGCGGGCGGGGCCGCTTCAGTCGCCCACGGAGTGCGCGCCGACGCGGGCATCGTCACCGAGCCCACCGGGTTCGACGTCTGGGTCGCCTGCCGTGGCTCCTCCTATGCAGACATCGAAGTTCCCGGGCGGCCGGGCCACGCGGAGGTCGCGCAGCGACACTGGCGCGAGGGCGGGGCGGTGAACGCGATCGAGAAGGGGATGCTGGTCGTGGAGGCGATCCAGAAGCTTCGCGCGCGCTGGCGCGATCGCGACGACTTCACCCATCCGTACCTCTCGCCTCCCGACGTCGTCCCGACGATTGCGACCGCGGGGGAGTGGGCGGTGACGTATCCAGCGTCGTTTCGCCTCACCTGCGGGGCGCTCTACCTGCCGGTCCAGGGCGACGAGGGCGGCTGGGGCTCCGGGGTGGAGAAGGAGGTCACCGAGTGGATCCTCGGTGCGACCGCCCAGGACGACTGGCTGGCGGAGAATCCGCCCTCGTTCCGCTGGTCGACCGGCGTCATGGCGATGGAGATCCCCAAGGACAGCCCGATCGTCTCCGTCCTCTCGGGCGCTCGCGACGCGGTGGGTCGCCAGGGCTCCCTCGCCGGGCTGGACTCCTGGTACGACGGGGCCACGTACACCGTCTACGGAGACACGCCTTCGGTCGGCTTCGGTACCGGCGGCTTCGAGACGGCGCACGCGATCGACGAGCACGTCCCGATCGACGACCTCGTAGCCTGTGCGCAGACCGTGGCAGTCGCGACGATGAGATTCTGCGAGGAGAGCCGTTGATCCCGACTGTTCCGGACTTGCCAGGCGACATCTGCGAGCTGAAGGCGCGCGCCGCCCGGTTCGTGGAAGAGGAGATCTACCCGGTCGAGGCGCGCGTCGCCGAGCAAGGCGACTTCGACCAGGCCGCGATCGCCGCGCTGAAGAAAAAGGCCCGGGAGGCCGGGTTCGACAACCTGAACGTGCCCCCGGAACATGGCGGCGGCGGGTGCTCGATGCTGGCTCAGACGGCGCTCGAGGAGGAGGCCGGGAAGGCGACCAACGGTCTCGGCTTCATCGTCGCCGAGCGTGGACCCGTCGAGCTTCTCGAGATCGTGAGCCCCGGACAGCTCGAGCGCTACGTCCTTCCCGTCTTCCGGCACGATCGGCAGGAGGCCTGGGCTGTGACGGAGCCGGGCGCGGGGTCGGACGTCTCCGCGATCGAGGCGACGGCCGTTCGGGACGGCGACGAATGGGTGCTGAACGGCGAAAAGTGGTTCGTCACCGGCGGCGAGAAGGCGGACTTCTACATCGTCCTCGCGGTCGCCGACGGAGAGCAGACGCTTTTTTTCGTCGACCGGGACACGCCCGGCTGCGAGGTCCTGCGAACGCCCAGGTTCATGCACGACCCCTACCTCTACAAGCACCTCGAGCTCGGCTTCCGCGACTGCCGCGTGCCGGATGCGAACCGTGTGCCGAGCGGTGGCAACGAGGGCGCGAAAAAGTGGTTCGTCGTCGAGCGGCTCATGATCGCTGCCCGTTGCTGCGGCGCCGTGCAGCGCCTGATCGACGAGTCCACAGCCTGGTCGCAGGAGCGCCGAGCTTTCGGTGGCCCGATCGCCGACCTCCAGGCGATCCAGTTCATGCTCGCGGACTCGCTGACGGAGCTCCTGGCTGCGCGGCTTCTCACCTACCACGCCGCCCACGCCTTCGATTCGGAGCCTGATCCGAAGATCGTTCACGGGAAGGTCGCGATGGCCAAGCTCTTCGCCTCCGAGATGGCCGGCCGGGTGGCCGACCGCGCGGTCCAGATCTTCGGCGGACGGGGCTACATGACTGAGTACCCGGCTGAGCGCCACTTCCGCGAGCTTCGCGTCGACCGGATCTGGGAAGGCACGAGCGAGATCCAGCGCGTCATCGTCGCGCGGGGGCTCCTCAAGCGGGGCCGAGCTGCGTACGACCGCTGAGCTCGAGCTCGATCGACTGCTCGATCAACGCCGCCGCGCGATCGCGGGCCAGCAAGCCGAGCAGGAGTTGGGAGCCGATCCCGTCCACCACGGCCGCCAGCCGGGCTCCAGCCTCTTCGGGATCGACGCCGGCGGGGATCGACCCGTCCGTCCGCCCTTGCTCGACGAGATCGACGATGAACGCGATCCAGCGGCGGTAGGCCTCCTCGATCGTCGGCCGCATGTCCGGATCGAAGAGCGAGCTCGACCACATCTCGTTCCAGAGCACCCAGTTCTCCTGGAAGACCACGTCGTCCTCGACATAGAGATGCAAGAACCTCCGTAACCGCTCGGCTCCGCTCGGGAGGCCCTCCAGCTCGGTGCCAGCGTGCTCGTATACCCGGCCCTCGGCGTGGGCGAAGGCGCGCGAGAGAAGCTCCGCCCGCGTTTCGAAGTAGTAGTGGAGAAGCGCATTCGAGACCCCCGCCTCGCGGGCGACATGGCTCATCCGAAGGCCGTGGGCACCGCTTTTCGCAACAACGCGGCAGGTGGCGTCGAGCAGGTCGGTTGTTCTAATGGTCGCCGGCATGGTCACTTTTCTTGACACCCGTTCCTCCGACAGCGTACCCTGACTGACCGGTCAGTCAACTGTGGGAGGAGGCAAGGCCGCATGACATCGGTCGAAAGGCCGCTCTGGCGGGCCGCGCGCCTCGACCAGCTTGGCCGGGTCGAGCCCGAGGGCTTCTGGGATGAGTGGGCACGGACGCCTGGCTACGGCGCCCGCTGGCGTTCGGTCGGGACCGAGCTCGGGATCCTGGGCTTCGGCATGAACCAGTACGAGGCGGACGAGGGCGAGGAGCTGGTCGTCCCCCATACCGAGGTCGACTACGGGAACCAGGAGGAGACGTACGTGCTCCTGCGCGGCCGCGCGCGCTTCACGTGCGACGGCGAGCAGGTCGAACTCGGGGTCGGCGAGATCCTCTACGTCCGGCCCGAGGCGATGCGCGAGGCGATCGCGCTCGAGTCGCCGACCGTCGTGCTCATGGTCGGCGGCACGCCAGGCAAGCCGTACGAGCCCTGGGACTACGGGAAGGACGGCGCGTGATCGACCCACGTACCGACATCGACGCATCCGTCGGCGAGGCTCTGGACGCCGGTCTCACCCTTCCGGCCGAGTGGTACAGCAACCCGGAGATCTACCGGCTGGAGCGGGAGCGGATTTTTGCACGCTCGTGGCAGTACGCAGCTCGCCTCGAACAGCTCGCCGAGCCGCGGAGCTTCGTGGCCACCCAGGCGGGCCACGTCCCGGTCGTCATCGTCCGGCACCAGGACGGAGATTTGCGCGCGTTCGTGAACGTCTGCCGGCACCGGGGCCATCTCGTCGTGCAGGGCGAGGGGCGCCGGGAGACGCTCCAGTGTCCCTACCACGCCTGGACGTACGGTCTCGACGGCTGCCTGCGGGCGGCGCCCCGGTCCGACCGCGAGCCCGGGTTCGACTTCGACCAGTACTCGCTCCTGCCCGTGCAGGTCGATGTCTGGGGACCGTTTGTCTTCGTAAACCCCGACCCGGAGGCCGGTCCGCTCGCGGATGTGCTCGGCCGGCTGCCGTCCGTCTTGGTGGACACCGGAATCGAGCTTGACCGGTTGCGCTTTCGGGAGCGCGTCGAGTGGGGCGTGAGTCCCGTCAACTGGAAGATCGGGATCGAGAACTACCTCGAGTGCTATCACTGCCCGGTCGCCCATCCGAGCTTCTCGAAGCTGATCGACGTCGACCCGGACGCCTACCTGCTCGAATCCGAGGGCTTCGTGTCGAGCCAGTTCGGGCCGCTCCGCGCCTCTGCGAACGGCGACAAGCTCCCTTATGAGCCTCACGGCGAGGTGACGCGCGCGCAGTACCACTTCGTCTGGCCGAGCCTTACGATCAACATCGAGCCCGGCCCGCTCAACCTATCGCTGGACATGTGGCGTCCGGTCGGCCCGCACGAGTTGCGCGGTGCGACCGACTACTTCTTCGGAGCGGACGTCTCGGACGAGGCGGCGCGCGAAATCATGTCCTTCGGGGCTCAGGTCGGGTCCGAGGACATGGCCCTCGTTGCGTCCGTACAACAGGGGCTCGACTCCGGGATGGTGCCCCACGGCCGACTGCTCACCTCGAGCGAGCACCTGATCCAGCACTTCCAGCGGCTCGTCTACGACTCTCTCACCTAGTCCAAGACCCGGGGGTTAGCCCCACCAGGAAAAACCTGCTGGCCCCACGGCCAGGAGGTTTCAGCCCTGCCAGGCTTCGTCGCGTCAGATGCACCTTCGACTGAAAGGACCGCGATGAAGTTCAAGTTGTTCGTAGGGGTCGCGTTCGCAGCGCTCTGCGTTCTCGCACTGGCCGGATTCACGGTCCGTGGGACGCGCGCCCTCTTCGCATAGGCAGCCGATCGTTCGGCTCGACTAGTCCAGTCACTCGTCTAAGGAGAACGATGAAGGGCGTCGCCGTCGGGCGGCGTCCTTCGCGGTTTCGAGCAGGTCAGGCCTCGCCGAGTGCCGGCAGGTAGCCCTCCTGCTCGAGCCAGTGCCCGCCGTCGATGGTCAGGTTCTCCCCTGTGATGTAGTCGGCGTACGGCGAGCAGAGAGCCGTCGTCCACCAGGCGATCTCCTCCACCGTGGCCAGGCGACCCGCGGGGACGGTCGCCGCGACGCGCGCCCTGTCCTCCTCGCTCGGCCAGAGCGCTGCCCCAGCGCCTTCGGTGTCGGTCGGGCCCGGCGTGATCGTGTTCACCCTGATCTTGTGCGGCGCCCACTCGACCGCCAACGTCCTCGTCATCGCTAAGAGCCCCGCCTTGGCCGCCGCGGAGTGGACCGTCCCCGGCCCTCCTGTCCACGCATAGCTCGCCAGAACGCTAAGGATCGCGCCGCCCGCGCCCTGATCCATCATCTTCTTCGCCGCCGCGCGGGCGCAGAGGAAGCCGCCGTCGAGCACGATCGAGACGACGGCACGCCAGCCGTTCGGCGACAGGTCTTCCGCGCGCACGACGAAGTTGCCCGCCGCATTGTTCACGAGGACGTCGACCCGGCCGAGCTCGTCCACGGCCGCGTCGAAGAGCGCATCCACTTGGTCCGGCTGGCGGACGTCCGTCGGCTGGGCGAGCGCGCGGCCCCCGCCCTCGCGGATCGCGACTGCGACCTCCTCGAGCGGCTCCGGCCGGCGCCCGGCGACGACGACTCCGGCCCCCAGGCGCGCGAACTCGAGCGCCATCGCGCGCCCCATCCCCGTCCCACCGCCAGTGACGACAGCGACCTTTCCTTCGAAGGTGCCCTCAGCGAGCATCGGCGCCATCTTCTAGCACGACCCGCGCGTCGAGGCCGATTGCGCCAGACGGCGTCACGAGCAGCGGATTGACTTCGATCTCGGCGATCTCCGGATGCGCGGCTGCGATCGAGGAGAGCGCAGCCGCGGCGCGGGCCGCCGCGGCGATATCCAGCGGAGCGCGCCCTCGGGCGCCGTCGAGCAGTCGTGCGATGCGCAACGACCGCAGGAGCTTTTCCGCCTGGGCGGCGTCGAGTGGGGCGAGCGCGACCGCGACGTCGGAAAGAATCTCGGCGTAGAGGCCGCCCGCACCGACGAGCGCGATCGGGCCGAAGCTCACGTCGCGGCGTGCGCCGACGATCAGCTCGACGCCGGCGGAGACGGTTGCCATCGCCTCCACCGAAAGCTCTGGCGGCCCCAGGCGTTCGATGAGGTCCGTGTACGCCCGCTGAAGCGCCGCCTCGTCCGCGAGCCCGACGACGACGCCGCCCTGATCAGACTTGTGGAGTGACCCCAGCGCCTTCAGGACGAGGGGGAAGCCGAGCTCCTTTGCAGCGGTTCGAGCTTCGTCCCAGCTCGTGACCCGCCGGGCTTCGGCGAAAGCGATCCCGCTTGCCGCGATCAGCTCGCGCGCCTCGAAGTACCCGGTCGCGGCCGCCGGCTCGTGCGCTGGAGGAAGATCCGGGACCCCCCAGGGCTGCTGCTCCTCGCGCTCCGCCAGGCGTGCGATCCCACTGACGGCGGCACCGACGTCCCGGAAGACGGGAATGCCCCGCTTTCGAAGCGCCCACGCGGGTGCGCTGGCCCAGAACATGGTGTGGACGACGAGCGGGCGGCCGGTTGCATCGACCCGGTCTGCCATCAAGCCCGCCGCGGCGACCTCACGGGCCTCGAACTCGGACGAGTACTGGCCGTAGCCGCCGAAGTAGCCGACCAGGAGGACCGCGTCGACCTCGGTGGCGTCCAGGAGAGTCGAGACGACGCGCCCGAAAGAGGAGATGTCCTGCTCGCCTCCACCGGCCAGGTCGACCGGGTTCCGCGTCGTGGCCGTGAGCGGCAACATCGCCGCGAGCTGTGACGAGACGGGCCCGGAAAGCCGGGGGAGCTCGAGCCCGTGGCCGGCAGCGAGGTCGGCCGCGAGCGCGCCGTGACCGCCTCCATCTCCGGCGACCGCGACACGCCGTCCTCGCACCGGCGTGCGGACGAGGAAGGCCTGGGCGAGGTCGACGAGCTCGCGGGGCGTCTCCACGCGGATCGCACCCGCCGCCCGGCAGGCCGCGTCGACGGCGGCGAGGTCGCTTACCAGGGCACCCGTGTGGGACAGCGCCGCGCGTGCGCTCGCTTCGCTCGCTCCGACCGTGAGGACGAGCACGGGTTTGCCGGCACGGACCGCGTCCTGGGCCGCCCGGGCGAAGGCGCGCCCGTCCCGGAAGTCTTCGCCGTAGATCGCGATCATCGTTGTCGCCTCGTGGTCGACATAGGCGCGCACGACGTCGGCCACCTCGAGATCGGCCTGGTTCCCGAGCGACGCGAATCGTGAGATTCCGAGCCCAACCTCGGCCGCCATGAGGCCGATCTCGATCGCCAGGTTTCCGCTCTGGGAGATGAGGCCGATGGCGCCCGCTGGGAACTCGTTCGAGGCGAGATCGAGATCGGCGGGCGCGTCGAAGACGCCGAGGCAGTTCGGGCCGAGCATGATCGCGCCGCTCGCCCTGACCCGCTCCACGACCGCACGCTCTCGCTCGCGCCCGGACTCGTTCATCTCGCCCAGACCTGCGCTGATTGCCACGATCGCCTTCGCCCCGGCTGCCAGCGAGTCGTCCACAGCCTGCTCGAAAGCCGCGGCCGGAACGGTCACGACGACGAGTTCGGGCCGATCAGGCAGCTCTGCGAGCGACGGGTAGGCGGTCTGCCCGAGGATCTCGCCGCCGTTTCGGTTCACGAGGTAGATCGGCCGCCGCCCGTTTCCCTTCAGCGCACCCCGGGCGAGCCAATGGCCCCACTTGGCAGGGTCGTTCGACGCGCCCAGGATCGCGACCGAGCTCGGCTCGAAGAGCGCGCGGAGGTCACGCACCGCTTACGTGTCCTTCAGGAGCTGCCGGGAGATGATGAGGCGCTGAATGTCGGAGGTGCCCTCCTCGATCTCCTCGAGCTTCGCATCCCGCATCCACTTTTCCGCGAGGTACTCCCGGGAGTAGCCCCAGCCGCCGAGGGTCTGGACGGCCGCCCAGGTGCAGAACATTGCGGTTTCCGACGCGTGAAGCTTCGCCATGGCGGCTTCGAGCGGCGCCGACTCGCCGGCATCCAGCTTCCGCGCCGCGCGCAGGACGAGGAGGCGCGATGCATCGACGCGAAGCGCCATGTCGGCGAGGCGGAAGGCCACAGCCTGGTGCTCCGCGATCGGCTTGCCGAACTGCTCCCGGGACTTCGCGTACTCGATCGCGTATTCGGTCGCGGCGCGGGCGAGGCCCGTCGCTGCCGCGCCGAGAACCACACGTGAGCGGTCGAAGGTTCCCATGAGACCGTAGAAGCCCTGCCCTTCGTCGCCGAGGCGGCGGTCCTCGGGCAGGAACGCGTCCGCGAGGAAAAGCTCCGAGTTGACGATCGCCCGCTGTCCCATCTTGCGCATCGGCTGGCCGAACGAGACTCCCTGGTCGCCCTTCTCGACGACGAAGGCGGTGATGCCTCGGTGCCGGGTGCCGGGCTCGACGGTCGCGAAGACGACGTAGTAGGTTGCGATGCCGCCGTTCGAGACCCACGCCTTCTGGCCGCGCAGGCGGTAGCCGCCGTCGACTCGCATCGCCGTCGTCGTCATCGAGGCCGCGTCCGACCCGACTCCGGGCTCGGTCGAGGCAAGAGCCCCGAGCAGGGAGCTGTCGGCGGCGAGGGGCTCGAGCCACCGCCGCTGCTGCTCCTCGGTGCCGAGCTCCAGGAGCGGCTCAGCGAAGAATCCGTTCGAGCAGATGAGGTTCCCGATCCCGGAGCAGCCCCAGCAGAGCTCCTCCTGGACGATGCACTGGGTGAGGACGTCTGTGAGGCCGCCGCCGCCGAGCTCCTCGGGGAGCATGAAGGTCGTGATTCCGAGCTCCGACGCCTTCCGCCAGATCTCCCAGGGCATCTCGATGTCCGCCTCGTCGACCTCGCGCGAGACCGGGCGGATCTCCCGCTCGGCGAAGTCGTGGCACACGTCCCGGATCTCGCGCTGTTCCGGGCTCAGCTCGATGAGCTCTGAGGCGACGTTTGTCACCCGCCGATCATCTCATCCCACCTCGCGGGCGAGCGCTGTCACACGCCGTGCGTTTGCACCGGCGCCGTCGGCGAGAAGCGTCCGGACGACAGCGCCGTCGCGCCAGGCCGCGAGGTACGTGGGCAGGTCGGAATGACAGTTGCAGCCCTGCTCGAGGAGCAGGACCCCGTCCGAGCCGAGCGGGAGCGGCTGTTTCGATTTCACCGGCCCGAGGATGTCGGCTGCGTTTTCGTCGAGCCACTCCAGATAGGCACTCGCGCCGTCGGGCTTTGCGAAGAGGAGCGTGCGGGTGACTACATGGCTGTAGAGCTTCGTGTGGCCGGTGTATTCGATTTCCTCGCCACCCTCGAAGTCTGCCGTCTCGAGTACGCCGGCGAGAGCCGCCGGCTCGAGCGCGTCCTCCGAGAGGGCGTCCACGTCGAGCTCACGATTGCTGCGGCTGAGGCTGGAGAGCGAGTCGGGCTCGGCGAGGGGGACATAGTTCGTAAACCCGGTATCGCTCGCAGCGGGCACGCCTTCCGACTTGTCGCCGCAGCCGGACAGGAGCAGCAAGAGGATGCCGAGCGTAAGTGTGAACCTGGATCGGGCCACTGGTACATACTGCCGGTCGTGTGGGAGGAGTCATAGCCGGCCGGGTCGCGATCGTCGGCGATTACGACGCCGGGAACGAGACGCACACGGCCACTGACAGCGGTTTCGAGCATGCCGGGATTGACGCGGACTGGATCGCGACCGACGAGCTCGCAGTCGAAGCGCTCGCACCGTACGACGGGCTCTGGATCGCTCCGTCGAGCCCGTACAGGAACATGGAGGCGGCGCTCGAGGCGATTCGACACGCTCGCGAGCGCGGCGTGCCCCTCGTCGGCACCTGAGGCGGCTTCCAGCACGTCGTTGTCGAGTACGTGCGCAACGTCCTCGGACATGGGGACGCGGACCATGCAGAGACGAATCCGGAAGCCGAGACCCTCGCAGTCAGCCCACTCACGTGCCACGTCGGCTGGGGGATCGAGGGCCGGGTCACGATCAGGCCCGGAACCCTGGCGGCCAAGCTCTACGGCCGCGAGACGAGCGACGAGTCGTACTACTGCAGCTACGGGGTGAACCCGGCCTTCCGCCCCAGCCTCGAGGCGGCCGGGCTCCATGTCTCGGGCGTGGACGCGGAGGAGGACGAGCCGCGCATCGTCGAGCTGGCCGGGCACCCGTTCTTCCTCGCAACGCTCTTCATTCCGCAGGTGCGCTCGCGGCCTGGCGCCCCGCATCCGGTCCTGGTCGGCTTCCAGCAGGCGGTCGCTCGGCGATCCGCCCCAGGGCCAGGAGGGTGAGACCGCACAACCCCGCCGCCAGGGTGTAGACGACGGCATCCGAGGTGACGGCCGCGAGTGACCCCGCTACCAGGGCACCGACCACGTTCCCGGGCGCCCAGGCCATGTTCAGGAGGGTGAAGGCGAGACCCTGGTCCAGGCCCGCCTCCTCGGCTCCATGCGAGAGGAGCGCTGTCCCCGGCACCCAGAAGACGCCGTACGCGATGCCCGCCAGGGTGACGAGGACGAGGGCCGTCCAGCGCTCGTCGGCCCACGGCAGGACGAGCGACGCTGCGATCGACGCGACGAGGCCCGCTCGGACCGGGACGAAGAAGCCGTACCGGTCGGACCAGCGCCCGAGGAACGGGTTGGCGACCGCTTCCACCCCGGCCGCAATCAAGAAGGCGACGCTGATGCCTAGCGAGCCCCAGCCGAGCTCGTCGAGCCGAAGCGGAGCGAGCACGGAGATGACGCCGAGGAGGATCGCGGCGAGCGTGACCAGCCAGAAACCGCCCGCCACTCGGCTGTGGCGGATGGCGTCGGCGATACGCCGGAGCTTCTGTGGCTCACCCGGCAGAAAGGCGGGCGTCGTCGACGCCCAGAGGATCAGAACAAGGCCGAGGGCCGCGACAGCACCGAATGCGACCTCGGTCCCGAACCGGGCCCCGGCTGCGCCGAGCACGGGGCCGAGCAGCGCCCCTCCGACCGCCGAGCCCATGGCGATCCCGAGCAGCTCGCCCCGCCGCTCTCTCGGAGCGGCGGCGACCAGCCAGGCGAGTGCGCCAGTCCACGAGACCGAGCTGCCGAAGCCCTGGCCGAAGCGGGCTGCGTCGAGGACCCAGACCGAGTTCGCGAGCCCGAAGGCGACGCTCGTCACGACCATGATCCCGAGCCCGATGAGGACGGTCGGCTTCACGCCGAGGCGCGAGGCGAGGAGGCCGCCAGGAATGGCGCCCGCCAGGCCGCCGGCGGCGTAGATAGCGGTCAGGAGGCCCGCACCCTGCTTCGAGAGGCCGAACTCCTCCTCGTAGGTCGGCAGGAGCGGCGCTAGCGAGGCGAAGAAGATCGTGTCGACGAGGACGATCGCGCTGACGAGGAGAACGAGGCGGCGCACCCGCCGATGCTAGCCGGGAGCCCGCGCTCGGCTTTGCCCGAGGTGGGTGTCGCGAGCGTGCAATGATTTGTCGCACCATGCAGACGATCGTTATCGTCGAAGACGACCCGGATATTCGTGGACTGCTCGAGCTCGAGCTGCGCGCGGGCGGCTACGAGACCGCGTTGGCGCGTGACGGGGTCTCGGCTCTTGGAATCATCCGCAAGGAACAGCCCGCGTTGATCCTGCTGGACATCGGTCTCCCGGGCGGCGACGGCTTCGTGATCATGCAGCGGCTCAAGGATTTCGACGCTCTGGCGACCATTCCGATCGTGGTCATGAGTGCTCGCACCGCGCCCGAGATGCGTGAACGGGCCCTCGCGGCGGGAGCGGCAGCCTTCCTCGAAAAGCCGTTCGACGCCGGCGAGCTGCTGAGTACCGTCGGACCGATCCTCGCGGCGCGCATGCCGGGCCGGCCTGGAGCCACGTCTGCCTAAGCTGAATAGGTCAGGCCTGGACGAAGACGCGACCGGCCTCGACCCGCACCGGGTAGACGGCGACGCGCATCCGCTCGTCGTCGACGCAGTATCCCGAGTCGACGTCGAACTCCCAGCCGTGCCACGGGCAGTGGAGCACGGCCCTGTCCTCTACGGCATAGCGTCCGGGCTCGCCTGTCTCGCGCTTGCGGATCGACCCGCGGCAGAGCGGCGCGCCGCTGTGTGGGCACCGGTTTCGCAGGGCGTGCAGCCCGCCGCCCTCCGGATTGCGGACGACGCCGATCTCACGCCCGCCGATCCGGGCCAGGATCCGACCCTCGCGCTCGACATCAGCGAGGAAGCCGACCTCGTGCCAGGCCTTCACGCCGGCACGAGTCCGAGTCGCGCGCCGTAGAAGGCGGCGGCGTTCTCGAACATGACCTGCTCACGCCACTCGGCGGGGAGGCGCTTCAGCATGTGGTCCGGGTCGTCGTAGTCCCAGTGAGGGTAGTCGGACGCGAAGCAGAGGATCTCGGGCGCGCCGGCCGCCGCGAGCATCTCGAAGAGAAGGTCGTCGTGTCCGTCCGTGTGCTCCAGCGGCTGGGTCGTGAAGCGGACGTGCTCGTGCATGACCTCGCTCGGCTTGCGGTCGAGCCAGGGAACCTCGGCGCGGAGGCCGCGCCAGTTCGTGTCGAGCCGCCAGAGGATCCCTGGGAGCCAGGCGAGACCACCTTCGAGGAGGATCACTCTGAGGTCCGCGAAGCGCTCGAACGTGCCGTGGCAGAGGAGGGAGACGAGGTGCGCCATGATCGAGCACGCCGAGCCGAGCGTGTGCCACTCGATGTAGAAGGTCGGATTGCCGGCACCACCGGGGGTTGCCCCGATTCCCATGCCCTCGCCGCCGGAGTGAATTGCGACCGGGAGCCCGCTCTCGGCCGCGGCCTCGAAGAGCGGCATGTAGCGCGGGTCGCCGTACGGGCGCTCCGAGCCGCCGACGAGCAGGACCTGGACGAAGCGGTCGTCCTCCGCGCACCGGCGGATCTCCTCTGCCGCAGCCACGGGGTCCTGCGCCGGGCAGAGGATGGAGCCGCGCAGGCGTGGCTCGCGCTCGAGCCAGAGCTCGCGCATCCAGTCGTTGTGGGCGCGGGCGAACGCCGCCGCCCGGTACGAGCTTCCCATGAGCGAGACGGTGACCCCGTCGTCCCCGGTCAGGACCCCTATCTCGACGCCGTGCCGGTCCAGGACCTCGCGCTGGACGTGCTCGACCCTGGAAGCGGGAAACTGCCCAGGCTCGTGCTCGAGGTCCTGCCGGAACCATGCGCTCGGATGAGACCAGGTGTAGCCCGGGAGTCCGAAGGACGCCTGGGCGCGGAACCAGTCGCGCTGCCCGGGCTCGATGAACGCGAGGAACTCCTCGGGGTCCCCGAATTCCTGGTGGATGTCGCAGTCGATCAGACGCCGCTCGCTCACCATGGTCCTCCCAGGGCGACTGTAACCGCCTCGCCGCTGATCCCGCTCGCGCCCTCGCTGGCGAGGAAGGCGATCACCTCGGCAATCTCCTCGGGGGAGATGACACGGCCGGGCGGGTACTCGCTCGCGCGCTCGGCCCAGACCTCGTCCTCGGTGATGCCGCGGCGCTCCGCCTCGAACCGGGCCGAGCGCTCGGCCATCTCGGTGCGAACCCAGCCCGGAAGGACGGCGTTGCAGGTGACGTCGTGCGGGCCGACGTCCTGCGCGGTTGCCCGCATGAGGCCGATCAGGCCGTGCTTCGAGGCGCAGTAGGCGGGCATCCGCGGCGCGCCGATCTGCCCCGCAGTCGAGCTGACCATGACGATCCGCCCCCAGCGTCGCGCGACCATATCCGACGCAGCGAGCCGGGTCAGGTGAAACGGGCCGTCGAGATTCACTCGCAGCGTCTCGCGCCAGACCTCGGGGTCCTCCTCCCAGACGACAGTCTCGTGGGCAGATCCGATGCCGGCGTTGTTGACGAGGATCTCGATCGGCCCGAGACGGGAGCGGGCCTCGTCGACGACGTGGCGACAGCCGTCCTCCGTGCCCACGTCCTCGGCGAGGATCTTGACCGGGGCCTCCGCGGCGAGCGAATCGAGCTCGGCCTGCGTCCGGGAGACGCCCAGCACGCGAGCACCGCGCTTCGCGAGGGCGAGTGCGGTCGCGCGACCGATTCCGCGCCCTGCCCCCGTCACTATGGCGACCCTTCCATCCACGCGATCACTCTCGCGGGCGCGGCCGTCCGCGGTCAAGCGACTACGGGCGGCTAGCCTTGGTCGCACTGACCGGACGGGCAGGCGCGAGCCCTGGCTCCGGGCGCTGGGCCGGGCCGCGCTGGGCTTCGGCAGCTAGGGCCGGCTCGAACCTCAGCTTTGCAAGTCGCACGTCCTCCGGGATTTCCGTCGGATACTTTCGGGTCAGGCAAGCGCGGCAGAACGTGCCCTCGGGCCGCCGCGTCGAGGCCTGCAATCCGTCGAGCGAGAGGTAGGCGAGCGAGGTGGCGCCGATCTGGCCGCGCACCTCCTCGACCGATCGGGTGGACGCGATCAGTTCGTCCTCCGAGGCCATGTCGATGCCGTAAAAGCAGGGGGAGACGATCGGCGGGGAGGAGATGCGGACGTGCACCTCGAGCGCGCCTCCTTCGAAGAGCATCTGCACGATCTGCCGCGTAGTGGAGCCGCGCACGATCGAGTCGTCGACGACCACGACGCGCTTGCCGGCCATCTCGGCCAGCGGGTTGAACTTCGTCTTGATCCCGTGCTCCCGGAGCGCCTGGTCGGGCTGGATGAACGTCCGCCCGACGTACCGGTTCTTGATCAGGCCTTCGGAGAAGGGGATCCCGCTGGCGCGGGCGAAGCCAATCGCCGCCGGGGTTCCCGAGTCTGGGATCCCCATGACGAGGTCTGCCTCGGCCGGCGCCTCCGCCGCGAGGCGTTCGCCCATCCGGATCCGAGCGCCGTGCAACTCGACTCCCCGCATGGTCGAGTCGGGACGTGCGAAGTAGATGAACTCGAAGATGCAGAGAGCGCCTGCGCTCTCCTCGTCGGTCGCTCTGATCGCACGCATGCCCTGCTCGTCGACCACTACGAGCTCTCCGGGCTCGATCTCGCGGACGAAGTCGGCGCCCAGCAGGTCGAGCGCCGAGGTCTCAGACGCGAGCACGTAGTCGCCTTCGAGCCGCCCGAGCACGAGCGGTCGGATACCCGCCGGGTCGCGGAACCCGACTAGCTTGCCTTCCGCCAGGAGCACGGCCGAGAACGCGCCCTGGATGCGCCGCATCGTCGAGGCCACCGCTTCCTCGAGCGGCCGCTCGTCGTGGGCGATCAGCGCCGCGATCACCTCGGTGTCAGAGGTCGAGCCGAGCTTGACGCCGCGATCTACGAGCTCCTGCCGAAGCTCCGTCGTGTTCGTGAGGTTCCCGTTGTGACCGAGCGCGACCGTCCGCGCGGGGCCGTGCTGGACGATCGGCTGCGCATTCGTCCAGCGTGCCGAGCCCGTCGTCGAGTAGCGGCAGTGCGCGATCGCCGCCTGGCCCTGGAGACCCTGGAGCTTCTCCTCGGAAAAGACCTGTGTCACGAGGCCCATGTCCCGGAGCACCGTCAGCCTCGCCCGGTCGGAGACGGCGATCCCGGCCGACTCCTGGCCGCGGTGCTGGAGCGCGAAGAGGCCGAAGTAGGCGAGCCGCGCGACGTCGCGCTCCGGCCCGTAGATGCCGAGGACGCCGCACACCGCTAGATCAGTCCTCCTTCGTGCGCCGCCGCGAGCTCCGGGAGCGGGACATCCAGGAGCGCGTCGCCGCCGACGACTCCGATTTTCCGCACAGGCGCTTCATCGAGGCGCGCTGCATCCTCGGGGTGGCACGTGATGACCGCCTGGCCGCCGCCCTCGCCGAACCAGGCGACTCCATCGTCCGGGAGCTCCACGCTCGCTCCGATGCCCGCGAAGAGCGCCGACTCGGCGAGCGCGACCGCGAGTCCGCCCTCGGCGGCGTCGTGCGAGCTCGTCAGGAAGGGCGCCGAGCGGGCGAGAAACGTCACCAAGGCGGCCTCGGTGACAAGCTTTGGCAGCGCAGGCCGTCCAGCGGGCCCCCCCAGGAAGCGGGCCTGGTACTCGGAGCCGTCGAGGCGAACCTCCGGCGAGCCGGCGACGTAGACGAGGTCGCCTTCGCACCAGGCGGCGGGTATGGCACGCACGTCCTCCACCAGTCCAACACAGCCGACGACGGGCGTCGGGTAGATCGCACGCCCGTCCGTCTCGTTGTAGAGGGAGACGTTGCCGGAAACGACGGGGACGCGGAGGGCCTCGCACGCCTGCGCCATCCCCTCGATCACCTCGGCGAGCTCCCAGGCGATCTCCGCCTTCTCCGGGTTCCCGAAGTTGAGGCAGTTCGTGATCGCGAGCGGTGAGCCGCCTGCGCACGCGACGTTGCGAGCGGACTCGAGTACGGCGAGCGCCCCGCCCGTGCGCGGGTCGAGCGAGGCGAGCCTGCCGGCTCCATCCAGTGATAGCGCGAGCCCGCGTACGGTTGGCCTGAGGCGGAGGACGGCGGCATCGAGGCCGGGTCGGCGAACCGTGCGCGATCCGACCAGGTGGTCGTACCGGCGGAAGATGGGCCGCCGGCTGGCGACGTTCGGAGAGTGGAGGAGATCCAGGAGGTCGTCCGCGCTTGGTTTGAGGCGGGGCGTCTCGACCGGCGGCTCGAGCGGCCGCGGCGTCGTCTCGACGCGATAGCGCGGCGCGTCGTCGGTCAGGAAGCGAGCCGGGATCTCGCCGACAAGCTCGCGCTCCCAGAAAACACGAAGTGCACCGGTGTCGGTCACCGTCCCGATCGACGCGACCTCGAGCTCCCATCTCCGACAAATTCCCTCGACAGCGTCAAGGCGATCCGGAGTTAAGACCGCGACCATGCGCTCCTGGCTCTCCGAGGCCATGATCTCGACGGGGGCGAGCCCGGGCTCACGGAGTGGAACCCGCTCCAGGTGCACGTCCACTCCGGCTTCGCCTCGGCCGGCCATCTCGGCGAGTGAGGAGGCGAGCCCGGCGGCACCGAGGTCCTGAAGCGACTCGACGAGGCCCTGCTCGACGAGCTCGATGCTCGCCTCGATCACCTTCTTGCCGGTGAAAGGGTCGCCGATCTGGACGGTCGGCCGCTTGTCGTCGTCCGCGCCCGAGAGCTCCTGGCTCGCCAGCACGCTCGCGCCGCCGATCCCGTCGCGGCCGGTCGTGGCGCCATAGAGGACGATCAGGTTGCCCGGCCCGGTCGCCTGTGCGCGCGTGACGCGCTCGGCCGGGAGGAGTCCGACGCACATCGCGTTCACAAGCGGGTTCTCGGCGTAAGCCTCGTCGAAGACCGTGTCGCCGCCGACGGTCGGCACGCCGACCGAGTTCCCGTACGCGCCGATCCCGGCGACCGCGCGATCGAAGGCATGGTCAGGCCCACCGAAGCAGAGTCCGTCCAGGAGTGCCACCGGCCTCGCTCCCATCGCCACGACGTCCCGGAGAATGCCTCCGACTCCTGTCGCCGCGCCCTGGAAAGGCTCGACTGCGGACGGGTGGTTGTGGCTCTCCACCTTGAAGGCAGCCGCTTCGCCGTTTCCGAGGTCGACCACACCCGCGTTCTCACCGGGACCCTGCAGCACTGCGTCTCCCTCGGTCGGGAAGCGGCGGAGGAGGAGCGCCGAGTGCTTGTAGCCGCAGTGCTCCGACCAGAGGAGTGAGAAGACCGCGAGCTCGAACTCGTTCGGATCGCGCTCGAGCAGGTCGCAGATTCGCTGAAGCTCCCCGTCCGTCAGGCCGAGAGCACGATGGAGCGGCGGCTGTTCGGCGACCGAAGCCAGAGCTCCACTCTAGCCTTCCTCGCGGACGGTCGAAGCACCCCGCGCGCGGCCTCACGCGAAGCCTGTCCCGCTCGATAGCCTGGCCCCGTGACGCGCGCCTATCTGCCGCTCCTCCTCACGCTGTCGGCGCTCTGGGGCGCGTCTTATCTCTTCATCAAGGTCGCCGTGGACGAGATCGAGCCGGCGGCAATGATCGAGCTCCGGCTGATCCTCGCCGGCGCGGTCCTGCTTGCGTTTCTCGTCGCCAGGATGGGCCGCCGCGAGGCGATCGCCGCCCTTCGAGCCACGGGTCGGGGAGGCGTCATCCTCGGGGTCGTCAACGGCGCGATCCCGTTCACGCTGATCGCGTGGGGCGAGAAGTACGTCGACTCGGGAATCGCGGCGATTGCGAACGCGTCCGTGCCGATCTTCGTGGCACTCCTGGCGATCCGGTTCAGCCCCGGCGAGCGCGTGACGGGGACGCGTCTCGCCGGCGTCCTGCTCGGCCTGGCCGGGGTCGGAGTGCTTGCGGGGTTCCATCCGGAGGGTGGGTGGTGGGCGGTGGCCGGGACGCTCGCGGTTGTCGTCGCCTCGTTCTCGTACGCCTGCGCGAACCTCTTTACGCAGCACCGGTTCTCGACGACGCCGCCGCTCGTGACCGCAACGTCCGCGGTCATCTGGGGCGCCGTCGTCCTGCTGCCGCTCTCCCTCTTCCAGATCCCCGACCAGGTGCCGAGCGCGAAGGCGCTGGGGTCGGTCGCGGCTCTCGGGATTTTGGGGACCGCGGTCGCATCGATCATCCTGTACCGGATGCTCACGACCTTTGGCTCCTCGCGCACGACGCTCGTCACCTACCTCTTGCCGCCCTTCGCGCTCTTTTACGGCGTCACGCTTCTCGACGAGCGACTGACCGCGAACGCCCTCCTCGGCCTGGTCCTCATCCTGGGCGGCGTCGCCCTCGGAGCGGGCCTGAGCCTTACGCGCGGATCGCGCGACGCGCTCGCCGCCCCCCAGCGCCCGTGACCGAGCCGCTCGAGGGACATGGGTTTCAGCTGCGGCGGGCCGCCAGGGCCGATGCCGATTTCCTTGTCGGCCTCGCGACCGACGAGGACATCGAGCCGTTCATGTCGGCAGTCTCCGCGCGGGACAAGGCATCACTTCTCGAGGAGATCGAGCGGTCGGAGACCGAGCCGGACGTCCACGGGCGGTTCGTGATCGAGGTCGAGTGGCACGGCAGCTCGTGGCCCGCAGGCACGATGGCCTTCTCGACCGGCAACCGGCGGAGTCGCATCGCGCAGCTCTACGGGGTCATGCTCCATCCCGACTTCCGGGGGCGCGGCCTCGCTGCGGAGGCGACCAAGCTCGTGGCGCGTCACCTGATCTTCGATCTTGACTTCCATCGCGTGCAGCTCGAGTGCTACGGGTTCAACGACCGCGCGATCCGCCATTTCGAGCGGGCGGGGTTCACCAAGGAAGGCGTCAAGCGGAAGGCGTACTGGCGTCACGACGAGTGGGTCGACGGCATCGTGTTCGGGCTCGTCCGCGAGGACCTCGAGCCGGCATGAGCGTCCCTGCCTCCGCGGCCGCGCGCCTTGTCTGCCGATGGAGCGGATCGGAGGTAGCCTCCCGCCTTCAAGAGGAGGCACCCGCATGGAACTGATCCACACGTGCTACCGCATCACCGAGCCCGACCGTTCGGTTGCATTCTACGAGGCGCTTGGCTTCGAGGAGCGTGGCCGCATGCCGATCCGCGACGAGGCGACGAACATCTTCATGGGCCTCCCGGGAGACGCCGACCGGCTCGAGCTGACCCACAACCACGAGACACCGGCGGGCGGGTACGAGCTCGGGACGGCGTACGGGCACATCGCCGTCACCGTCGACGATCTCGACTCGACGCTCGAGCGTCTTGCCGGCCAGGGAATCGAGCCTGAGCGACCGCCGTACAGCGTGCGAGAGGGGGGCTCACGGCTCTGCTTCGTCCGCGACCCGGACGGCTACAGGGTCGAGCTCATCGAGCGCGGATGAATTTGCGCGCACGCGCTTCCCGGATGGCTATCGAATCGAGTTAGTCGAGCGCGGCTAAAGTCCGGGCTCACTTCGTGAGCCACACGCAGGGCCGTGGTAGGGTCAACCGGTCGAGAGGGGTGGGCGTGAGCCTCAGGTGCCCAGCGTGCAGCTTCCTCAACGTGAGGGACGCGGCGTTCTGCGGGCGCTGTGGCGGAGCGCTCGGGGCGATGTGCCCTACCTGTGGAGCGGGGCCCCTCGATGCGGCGGACTCCTATTGCACCGCGTGTGGTGCTGAGCTCAGGCAACCGCGCATTGCGGTGGAGCGCAAGATCGTGAGCGTCCTCTTCGTCGACCTCGTTGGCTTCACCGGCTTGGCGGAGAAGCTCGATCCCGAGGACGTTCGCGGCGTTCTCGGTCCGTACTACGCGCGAGTCCGGGAGGAGATCGAGCTCTACGGCGGGACCGTGGAGAAGTTCATCGGCGACGCCGTCATGGCCCTCTTCGGCGCGCCCACCGCGCACGAGGACGATCCGGAGCGCGCCGTGCGGGCTGCGAATGCTGTGCGAAACGCGGTGGCCGGCCCGCGACGGGAGGATGGATCGCTCCAGCTCCACGTACGGGTTGGCATTGCGACCGGAGAGGCAGTAGTCGCCGTGGGAGCCCGCCCCCGAGAAGGCGAGGCGATGGCGCACGGCGACGTCGTCAACACCGCCGCGCGTCTCCAGGCGGGTGCTCCCGTGGACGGAATCTTCGTCGACGAACGAACGTACCGCAGCACTCGCCTTCAGATTGACTTTCGGCCGGCTCCACCGGTGCACGCCAAGGGCAAGGTCAAACCCGTGACCGTGTGGGAGGTCGTCGCCCCCCGGGCACGTCTCGGGGCCGACCGTTCCCGGCACGAAGCACGGTTAGTGGGTCGAGGGCGCGAGGTCGACGTCCTCGTCGGCGGGCTCGGCGACGTCGTCGCCGGTGCGGGTGCCTGCCTTGTGACTCTCGTCGGCTCCCCCGGAATCGGCAAATCCCGGCTCGTCTGGGAGCTGTTTCAACGTGTCGACCGAGGCATCGAGATGGTTTCCTGGCGACAGGGCCGTTCGCTTCCCTACGGCGACGGGGTGGCCTTCGGGGCGCTCGCCGACATCGTCAAGGCTCACGCCGGCATCCTCGCGACGGATTCCGCCGGCACGGTGGAGAACAAGTTGCGCGCCGCGGTCGAGGATGTCGTTGCCGACGGCAGCGAGGCCCGCTGGGTGGCGGGCCGCCTGGCTCCGCTGGCCGGGTTCACGCTTCCGCGGGAGTTTCGTGGCGACCACCGCACCGAAGCGTTCGCTGCCTGGCGACGTTTCTTCGAAGCTGTCGCGGCACGCAGGCCCCTCGTTCTCGTCTTCGAAGACCTGCATTGGGCGGACGAGGGTCTGCTCGACTTTGTCGCCGATCACCTCGGTGATCGTTTCCAGGGCAGCGTCCTCGTCGTCGCGACCTGTCGTTCCGAGTTTTTCGAACGGCGCCCAACCTGGGGGTCTGGAAAGCGACACGCGACGACGCTCGAGTTGGAGGCGCTCTCTGACGAGGAGACGTCCCGCCTAGTGGCAGGGATTCTGGACGCCCCGGCCCTCCCAGAGGAGCTTCAGGCCGCGCTGCTCGCGCACGCTGGAGGCAACCCACTCTACGCAGAGGAGTACGTTCGGATGCTGCTCGATCGTGACCTTCTGCGCTTGGTCGGGACGAGCTGGGAGCTCACTGCTCAGGACTTGCCGCTCCCCGAGTCGGTGCAGGCGATCGTGGCCGCGCGTCTCGACGCCCTCCCATCCGAGGAAAAGGCGCTAATTCAAGACGCGGCAGTCGTGGGCAAGGCATTCTGGCTCGGGGCACTCGCGGCCTTGGAAGGGCAGCCGCGCTGGTCTGCGGAGGAGCATCTGAGCGAGCTCGAGCGAAAGCAGCTCGTGCGCCGCGAGAGGGACTCGATCGTGCACAGCGAGCCTCAATACTCATTTCTCCACATCATCGTCCGCGACGTTGCCTACGGGCAGATCGCGCGGTCACTGCGCGCCGACAAGCATAGGCGCGCCGCGGAATGGACGGAGTCCCTCTCGCTCGACCGCGGCGAGGACCGCGCCGAGATGCTCGCGCACCATTACCTGAGTGCGCTCCAGTACGGCCGGGCGTCGGGACAGAACACGGAAGCTCTGGTCGAGCCAGCGCGGGCAGCCCTTGCCGACGTCGGCGACCGAGCGATCTCGTTGAACGCATTCGCGAAGGCGGCGCGCTTCTACTCCGAAGCGCTCGCACTCTGGCCGGCGAGCGAGCCGGAACGAGCCGAGCTCGTTTTCCGCCTGGGGACTGCACGTGTCCACGCCGAGAGCGCGGGCGCCGAGCTTCTTGAGGAGGCGCGCGAGGCCTTTATCGCCCTCGGCCGACTCGAGCGGGCGGCCGAGGCGATGGTCTTGATCGGTGAGCTCCTCTGGATGAGCGGCGATCCCGACGCGTTTGGTCATTTCGACAAGGCGGCGGCCCTCGTCGAGGACTCGCCGCCGTCACATGCGAAGGCCCACGTCCTCAGCAGTCGGGCCCGATTCCTCATGATCGGCGACCAGAACGAGGACGCGATCCACGTCGGGCTAGAGGCGCTCGACATGGCAGATGATCTTGGGCTCGACGACGTTCGGGCCCACGCCCTGGACAGTATCGGGCTCGCGCGCGCCCGCATCGGCGATCCCCGGGGGCTTGCCGATCTGGAGGCGAGCATCGCCATTGCCGTCGGCATCAACTCGCTCGAGAGTGTCAGGGCGTATGCCAATCTCGGCAGCGCGCTCGTCGAGGCAGGCGAGCTCGCGCGGGCCTTCAAGCTCTACGAGGACGGACGGCGGGCCGCCAACCGCTTCGGCGACGCCGAGCGCATCCGGTGGTTCGACGCCGAGCGAATGTATGAGGGGTATTGGACGGGCCGCTGGGACGAGGCCGTCCGGCTTGCGAATGAGGTCGTTGCGCACATCGAAACCGGGTTTGCGAACGCGCTCGAGATGGACGCCCGGCTTCTTCGCAGTCGTATCCGGCTCGCGCGCGACCAGGTGCGAGCGGCTCTGGACGACTCCACCCGCACTGTCGAGCTCGGGCGCCGGGCGGCAGTCCCGGAGATGCTGATCCCGGCGCTCGCGCTGCACGCCCGGACGCTCGAAGCGTCGGGTCGGCCGGATGAAGCTCTGGGGTGCGCGGACGAACTCCTCTCGCTGTGGCCCGGAAGCTGCCCGACCTCGTACTGGTTGGCAGACGTCGCCTTCACGCTCCATTCCTTCGGAGACTCGGCCCGGTTGCTCGAAGCGGCCGAACGCGCCCGTACCACGAGCCGCTGGCTCGAGGCGGCGACCGCGGTGGCCGCGGGGGATTTACAGCGGGCGGCGGACGTCTACACCAAGATCGGATCGGATCCCGATGCCGCCTTGGCTCACCTTCGCGCCGCGCAGGGGCTGGCGGACGCTGGCCTCCGCCGACAAGCCGAGGCCGAGCGCGACCTCGCGCTGACGGCGTTTCGCCAGCTCGGAGCAAGTCGTTATGTGCACGAGGGCGAGGGGCTCGTCCTCGCGTCGTAGTGCTGGGTCTAGCCCATCGCCTCCTGGTTCGCCTTCCAGCGGTCGACGTCGACCGCGATTGACAGCTTGATGGCGTCGAGGTCCTCGGCCAGCGTGACGAAATTGGTCGCGGCGCTGCCCTCCTCGGGCTCGACCGTTCTGAAAAGGGCGTGCCCGATCTTGCCGTTGGCGGCGAAAGTCAACGATCCCTCGATGTACTCCGCATTGTTCTTCTCACCGATCCTCCTCAGCGCTCCTTCGGGATCCCCATTCCAGTCAGGATCTTTCGGTGAGGTCGCGCCAAAGACCGCATGTCCTCTCGGCACAGGTCATCCTCCTTTGTATTGCCCGCTCACGGGTGGGCGAGATCATCCCGCTCGGCTTCGCTCGTGGCAAGGGCCTCGCACGTCTAGGCAGCGCAGTTCGGCAGTGCGTCGAGCGCCAATCGACCTCTCATGCTGACGGCTACCGGATCGAGCTGATCGAGCGCGGATGAATTTGCGCGCACGCGCTTTCCGGACGGGTACCGGATCGAGCTGATCGAGCGCGGCTGAAGCCGAGTTGAGCGCCAGGGAGGTCTGGTCTCCGGTCGGACCCCGTGTCTGGACGCGGCCTGTTCTCGGCCGATGTCACAGGTCGGCGATGATGTCCCGCTCATCCCCGAGTGATTGAAAGTGAGCTGGACGACCATGCCGCCGACTCGGAAATTGTCGTTGTGTATCGCGGGAGCCACGGGCTGGACGGGGCGAGCTTTGGTGGGGGCCGTGCTCGATGCGGCCGACCTTGCGCTCGTTTCCGCCGTCAGCCGATCGGC
>Ga0307287_10000085_pt1 | contig 32441 bp, 31 predicted proteins | sample ER_DNA_141_FD_194485 | JGI IMG/M metagenome (GOLD analysis project Ga0307287, IMG submission 194485) | Bulk soil microbial communities from the East River watershed near Crested Butte, Colorado, United States - ER_DNA_141 | ecosystem: Environmental > Terrestrial > Soil > Floodplain | place...
CCGGCGCCCGCGGGCGAGTAGGCATAGACGCGCGAGGCGACACCGGAGCCGGCGTCGCTGGCGGTCGAGGTGAGGGTGACGGTGCCGCGCAGGTTGGCGCCCGGATCGTCGAGCGAGGCGGCGGGAGCCGTGTTGTCGACCCGGCGGTTGGCGACCGTGGTGGAGAGAGTCGTGTTACCGGCGTTGTCGGTGGCGACCGCACGCAGGTCATAGAGCCCGTCCGCCACCGCGGTCGTGTCGAAGGAGACGGAGTAGGGCGAGCTCGTGTCCGTGCCCACGGTCGTCCAGGTGCCGGCGCCGGCGGGCGAGCGCTGGAAGGTGAGCGAGGCCACTCCGCTGCCGCCCGGATCGGAGCCGGAACCGGTCAGCGAAACAGTGCCGCGAAGCGGCGTGCCCGGGTCGTCAACGGAGGCGCTCGGAGCCGTGTTGTCGACCGTGACGGTGACGCTTCCAGAGGTGAAGGAGTTGCCGGCCGCGTCCGTCGTCACCGCGCGCAGGTCGTAGTTGCCGTCCGTGACTCCACCGGTTACCCAGTCGACCGCGTACGGGGCGCTCGAGTCGGTGTCGATCGTCGTCCACGTCCCGGCTCCGACGGGCGAGCGCTGGAACGCGACCTGGGCGACGCCCGAGACCGTGTCGGCTGAGCTCGACGCGACAGAGATGGTTCCGGACAGCGAGGCGCCGCCGGCGGGGGAGGTGAGAGAGCCGGTCGGGTCGCTGTTGTCGACCTTGATCGTCTGCTTGGCCGAGTCGAGCGTGTTGCCGGCAGCGTCCGTCGCGCGGGCGAGAACCTGGTAGTCGCCGTCCGCGGGCTGAGAGTTCCAGGTGACCGAGTACGAGGGGCCGGTGGAGCTCGAGCCGACGAGCGTCGAAGGGCTGCACGACGTTCCGGCGCAGCGGTAGTAGGCGACGGTCACGACGCCGGAGGTCGCGTCGGCGGCGCTCCCGGAGAGAACCTGCCCGTTCCGGATCGCTGCAGGAAGCGCGTCGAGCGTGGAGGAGGTCGGGTTCGTGGCGTCGATCCGGATCTGAGACGCGCCGGTCTGCACGGCCTCCGCGTTCCCGACCCGGTCGACCGAGAAGTACTTGATCGTGTAGACGCCGTCGGCGCTAAGCGGAATCGAGTTGCCCTGCAGTGAGTTCGTGTCAGGCGTCGAGCCGTCGGTCGTGTAGTAGGTCGTCAAGACCCCAGCGCCGGGGTCCGACGGCGTCAGCGTCACCGTCTGGGCGGACGTCTTCCAGCCGGACCCGATCGAAGCCGTGTCGTCGGCTGTCGAAGGTGCGCCCGAATCGGGGACGAGCCCGAAGCTCGTTCCCCCGCCGGTCGCGCTGGCGTTGTTGGTCGCTGTGACGGAGCCTGCAGGCGAGCCCGAGGTCGTGTTCGTCCACGTATAGGTGTCCGAGTAAGGGGAGCTCACGTCGTTTCCACCGCCGCCCGAGACTCCTGCGACCGCTGGGAACGAGACGTGCTTGATGTCGGTCTCCGTGTCGGAGGCTGTCGCCGTGACCGTGAATGAACCGCCGTTTGCGCCCGGGCGGTAGTAGACGTTCGTTCCGGAGACGTGCTGGTCCGGGTCGGCGGGGCTCTCGGCGAGCGAGAGCGAGGGTGCGGTCGGGTTCGAAGTGTCGACTTTGGCAGCCGGAGAAACGGCGGACGCTGCGGACTGATTGCCGACCTTGTCCGAGAGCGTGTAGCGGTACCGGTAGCACTTGGCGGTCGCGACGGTCGTGTCGGCGCCGCCCGAGAGGGTGACCGTCGACCAGGAGCCGGACCAGTTCGTGCAACCGTCGGCGGCGAGGTCGCCGGACTCGCGCTCGACGATCCTGGTGGCGGTGTCGATTCCCGAGCCCGTGTCCGAGCCGTCGACGAGCGTAAGCGGGACGGAGAGGCTCGTGTAGTACGGTGCTCCGGCGCCCGCCAGAGAGACGGAATGGCCCGTCGGGGCGCTCGAGTCGGCCGCGATCGTCACCGTGTCGTTCGCCGTCCGGCCCGCTTTGTCGGTCGCCGTGATCGTCCGCGCGCCCGGTGCGGTCGCGCCGGCCGTCCATGCGTAGTCAGCCGGGGATGCGTAGGGGCTCGACGTGTCGTTCCCGCCCGTCGAGCCCGTCCAACCCGATACCGCCGAGACGTTCGGGAATGCGACTCCGGTGACCGCGGTCTCAGCGTCGCTCGCCGTTGCGTTCAGGGTGAAGCTGCCCGCGCCGCCGGGGCGGAAGTAGTGGGTCTTCGTCGCCGGGTCGTAGGACTGCGCCGCTGGCCCGGTGACCTCGGTCGGGCTCTCGACCGACACGCTCGGATTACCCGTGTCGACCTTCGCGTCTGCAGAGGTCCCGGAGGCAGCCGACTGGTTGCCGACGTTGTCCGAGATCTTGTAGCGATACCGGTAGCACTTGCCGGAGGCGACTGTCGTGTCGGCGCCACCGGAAAGGGTGACGGTCGACCAGCTCCCCGACCAGTTCGTACAGGCGTCGCTCGCGAGGTCGCCCGACTCGCGCTCGACGACGCGAGAAGTGGTGTCGAGGCCGGAGCCGGCACCGTCCCCACCGTCGACGAGCGTCAGCGGAACGGAGAGAGACCCGTAGTATGGCGCGCCCGCGCCGGCGAGAGACACGGAGTGTCCTGTGGGTGCAGCCGTGTCGGACGTGAGCGTGAAGCTCGTTCCCGTACCGGCGACGCTTGCGTTGTTCGTCGCGGTCACCGATCCCGTCGGGGAGCCGCTCGTCGTGTTCGACCAGGAGTAGGTGTCCTCGTACGGGGAGCCCGTATCGTTCGTGCCTCCGCCGGTGAGGCCGGCCACGCTCGGGAAGCCGAGGTGCTTGATCCCGGTCTCGGAGTCTGCCGGCCCGGTCGCGGTGACCTTGAAGGAGCCACCGGCCGCGCCTCCCTTGTAGAAGAGAGTCGTGCCCGAGACGTGCTGGTTCGCGCTCGCCGGGTTCTCCGAAAGAGTCAGTGTCGGCGCGGGAGCCGGAGCCGACGTGTCGACCTTCGCAGCAGCCGAGACGGCCGAGGCAGCCGACTGGTTGGAGACGTTGTCCGAGATCTTGTACCGGTACCGGTAGCACTTGCCCGAGAGAACGTTGGTGTCTGCGCCGCCGGAGAGCGTCGCGGTCGACCAGGTTCCGGACCAGTTGGTACAGGCGTCGGCGGCGAGGTCGCCGGATTCGCGCTCGACCAGCCGCGTGCTCGTGTCGAGCCCAGAACCCGTGCCGTCGTTTCCGTCCACGAGGGTGAGCGGCACCGAGAGGGTCGTGTAGTAGGGCGCCCCTGCTCCCCCGAGCGTGACCGAGTGCCCGGTCGGGGCCGCTGCGTCCTTCTTGATCGTCAGGGTCGTCTGCGTCTGCTGCTGCGCCAGGTCTTCCTCGGTGATCGTCTGTCCGCCTGGCTCGGTCGTGCTCGAGGTCGTCCACCCGTAGGTGTTCGAGGTGAACGGGGCGGCCACGTCCGTCTTGACGGAGTGGGTGAAGGCGCCCGAGTCGAGGCTGATCGCGGGGAAGACCACCGAGTACGGGCCTGAGCCGGAGTCGGTGATCGCGTCGGTGACCACGAAATCACCCGCCGCGGCGGGACTGTAGTAGACGGTGTTCGTCCCGTCGAAGTACTGCCGGCTTGGGCTCAGGCCCTCGGCGACGGTGAAGCTCGTGTGCGTCGGGCCGGTGTCGTCCGCAGCCGGGTGGGCGATCTTGGCGACGCCGTCGTTGACGTAGAAGTCGAGCTGCCGTCGGGCAGCCTGCGGTGCGGAGATGGCTCCGCTCTGATGGCGCCAGTAGTCGACGAAAAGCGTCTCGCCCGCCGCCAGAGAGAACTTGGGGATGGAGTAAGTCGCCGTGGTCGTCACGGCGTTCGTTCCCGTGCGGAGGTTCTGCCCGGCCGGGTCGTCGGTAGGGCTGAGGATCGTGCCAGTCACTGTGAACGTGTTGCCGCTTATCGTTCCCTTAAAGAGGCCGACGGTGAGAACGGCGGTTCCGGCGACGAGCGTGGCGTTCGGAATGTCGGTCTGGACCGTGAAGTCCCAATTGCCTGCGGGGAAGCCGGTCGCGCCGCCGGCAGGATCGATGATCCATCCCTTGCCATCCGTCGTCGTCGGGAGAACCGCCTGCTGGGTCGTGACCGCGACGCCCGGGTCCCAGGCGTACCAGCCGGTCGCGCCGTTCGCGGGCTCGTTCTGCGACGTCGTGTTGACGGTTCCGGTTCCGGTTCCGAGGACCCAGGAGCCGGTGACGGCCGAGGCTGTGCTCCTCAGGTTGAGCGGCGTCGGGTAGTTGGCGGCAGGATCGATGACGTAGGGGAGAGGAAGCTTCCGGTCGTCCAACCGAAGCCCAAGCCACCAGCCCTTGTCGTCGTGGACGAGTGACCAGCGGAGCCCTGCCGGCGTGATCTCACGCCCGGAGGCGTCGAGGATCGCGACGGGGTGGACGCTGATCGCGGACTGACCGCGGAGGCCGACGAACCGAACGCCGCCGTTCGCCTCGAGCCGCGGCTGGAGGCCCGCCGCATCCAGACGCCAGCGCCAGGTTCGAACGCCCTGGTGGCGGACGACCGTCAGGGAGAGCTCGGTCTTGTCCGGCTGGATGGTGATCGTCTCGTGCCCGAAGGGCGTGCGGCGACTGGCGCCGTTTTCGAACGGAGTCCAGCCGGCAGGGCCGCTGCCCTCGCCGGTCACCGAGACGGACGCACCGGCCCGGCGGACCGTGTAGCCGGCCTGGTCGACGTCAACCTGGACACCGGGCGCGGGCTTGTGCACGGTCGCCCCGGTCTCTCCTTGCGGGGAGCCTAGGGCGCTGGTGAGAAATTCGGGGACACTGGCGACCCGCTCCGACGATCCGGTCAGCTGTAGTGCGGCGAAAAACGTCGCGGCGATGAGAGCGAGGAGAACGATCACGCTCTCCGTCGTGGGCGACCACGCAGAGGCCGGGCGGCCGGCCGGAGCCGGGCGCCTTTCAGTTCGCCGCAGTCTTGGAAAGTTGGTCATGTGCCTCCTCGCACGGCTTTTCGCGCGCGATAAAGGCTTGATCGGGCTTTCCGTCACCCGAATCGAGCGGAATACGGCTTGAAAGTCCTATAAACAGGCCGAAGATCCCCCTATTGAGTGACGGTCCTCTGCACGGTCTGGGTGACGGCGTGTCACGGGATCGCCCTTTCCTCACCTGTTGACCTCTCCGAAACAGGTGAGTCAACCTTTAGTCGAGGGCTACACGTGACTCTCCGAGGGCGCTTCCGGGGCCCGCTGAAGACGTGCGTACAATCCGGCCCATGGCGACGACCGAGGACCGTCGACGGGCGGACGCGACCGCCGAGTGGCGACGCGAGCTCTACGAGGCGAAACCTGAACGCGAAGCCCTGTTCTCGACGATGTCCGGCGTCGACGTGGATCCGCTCTACACGCCAGACAACGTAGAGATCCAGTACGACCGCGACCTCGGTTTTCCCGGCGTCTTCCCGTATACGCGCGGCGTCTATCCGTCGATGTACCGCGGCCGTCTTTGGACGATGCGCCAGTTCGCCGGCTTCGGCATGGCCGAGGAGACGAACGCCCGCTTCAGATACCTCCTCGAGCACGGGCAGACGGGACTCTCGACGGCCTTCGACATGCCGACCCTCATGGGCTACGACTCCGATCATCCAAAGTCGCTCGGCGAGGTCGGTCGCGAGGGTGTCGCGGTCGACTCGCTGGAGGACATGGAGCTCCTCTTCAACGGCATCCCGCTCGACAAGGTCTCCACCTCGATGACCATCAACGCGCCGGCCGCGATGCTGCTCGGGTTCTACGTCTGCGTCGCTGACGAGCAGGGCGTGCCACACGATCGCCTCCGCGGGACGATCCAGACGGACATCCTCAAGGAGTACATCGCACAGAAGGAGTGGATCTTCCCGCCCGAGCCGTCGATGCGCCTCTGCGTCGACATGATCGAGTTCTGTGCCCGCGAGGTGCCTCAGTGGCACCCGGTCTCGATCTCCGGCTACCACATCCGCGAGGCCGGCTCGTCCGCAGCCCAGGAGCTCGCCTTCACGCTTGCCGACGGCTTCGCCTACGTGGAGGCGGCGCTGGAGCGCGGCCTCGACGTGGACGACTTCGCCCCGCGCCTCTCCTTCTTCTTCAACGCCCACATCGACTTCTTCGAGGAGATCGCGAAGTACCGCGCCGCCCGCCGGATCTGGGCGCGCGAGCTCCGCGACCGCTACGGAGCCAAGAGCCCACGCTCGTGGCTGATGCGTTTCCACGCGCAGACTGCGGGAGTCTCACTGACTGCGCAGCAGCCCCAGGTGAACATCGTCCGCACTGCCCTCGAGGCCCTTGCGGCGGTCATGGGAGGCTGCCAATCCCTCCACACGAACTCCTTCGACGAGGCTCTGGCCCTGCCGACCGAGCACGCGGTCAAGATTGCGCTACGCACGCAACAGGTGATCGCGCACGAGACGGGCGTGGCGAACTCGATCGATCCGCTCGGCGGCTCCTATTTCGTCGAGGAGCTGACCAACCGGCTCGAGCAGGAGGCCCTCGATTACTTCGAGCGCATCCGTGAGCTCGGCGGGGTCATCCCGGCGATCAAGGAGAACTTCTTCCAGCGGGAGATCGCGGAGGCCTCGTTCCGGTTCCAGCGCGAGGTGGAGGCGGGGGAGCGGGTGATCGTAGGCGTCAACCGCTTCGAGGACGCGGGCGACGAGGAGGAGATCGACCTCCTCCGCATTGATCCGGCGCTCGAGCAGAAACAGATCGAGCGCGTCACCGCCCTCCGGGCATGGCGCCAGAGCGCCGCGGCCGAGGAGGCCCTCGCGCGGCTCAAGCGCGACGCCGCGCGCGACGATGTCAACCTCATGCCGGCGATCATCGAGGCCTCGAAGGCCTACGTCACGATGGGCGAGATGTGCGACGCCCTCCGAGAGGTGTGGGGCATATGGCGCGAGACTCCGGTCTTCTGACGGGGTCGAAGGGGGTGGCGACCCGCCCTGAAGGACTGTCGACCGCCACGCACGCGCCGGCGGTGCAGCCGTCCCTCGCCGTGGTCGAGATCACGGGGCTCGGACGACGGTTCGGCGATCACGAAGTCGTACGCTCCCTCGACCTGTCGCTCGCACCCGGCGAGCGCGCCGCCTTTTGGGGACCGAACGGCTCGGGCAAGAGCACGGTGCTCCGCTGCATCGCGGGCACGCTCCTTCCCTCGAGCGGCCGGATCCTGGTGAGCGGTTTTTCGGCCGGAACTCTCGAGGCACGTCGGGCGGTGGGCGCCTCCCTCGCACAGGACCGGTCTTTCTACCTTCGGCTGACCGGACACGTGAACCTGCTTTTCTTTGCCCGTCTGCACTCCGCTTCCGAGGGCGAAGCACGGCGCAGGGTTGGCGCGCTCGAGGAAGAGCTCGGGCTCCAAGAGATCGCCGCCGAACGCGTCGACCGCTGCTCGACCGGCATGGTGCAGCAGCTCGGGTTTGCCCGGGCTCTCCTTGGCAATCCCGCCGTGGTCTTGCTTGACGAGCCCACTCGCTCGCTCGACGAGGACGCACGCGGCCGTCTTTGGGCCGCGCTAGAACGTCGTCCCGCGGTCGCCACGTTGATCGCGACGCATTTGAAGGAGGATCTCGACCGCTGTGACCGCCGCGTCGTATTTCCCTGCTAGCCGAGCGCCACGAGCGATGCTCGCGCTTGCTCGTCGCGACTACGCGATGGTACGGACGTATCGGCTCGGGTTCGCGCTCGACTTCGGGTTCGGCTTTGCGAACCTCGTCGTCTTCTACTTCATCTCACGCACGGTGCAGGGGGTCGAGGATCTCGACCGGCTCGGAGGAGCCCCGTCGTATTTCGCGTTCGTGGCCGTCGGGATTGCGCTCTCTGCTGTGATCACTGCGGCCAGCGCGGGTCTCGCCCAGCGGCTTCGGGAGGAGCAATTGAGCGGCACACTCGAGATGCTCGTCGTCCAGCCGATCAGATTGACCGAGCTCGCCGCCGGGCTCGCTGCATATCCATTCCTCTTCGCGACGTTTCGGGCTGCGTTCTACATCCTCGTCGGCGGAGGCCTCCTCGGTCTCAGCTTCCGCCAGACGAGCTGGATCGGCTTCATCGTCGTGCTTCTAGCGGCGGCCGCCGCCTTCTCGGGGCTCGGCATCTTGCTCGGCGCACTCGTCCTCGTCGTCAAGCGGGGGACCGCGCTCGTAGGGCTCTTGATCTTCGTCCTCGGGGCCCTGAGCGGCGCCTTCTTCCCGCTCTCCGTGCTTCCGGATTGGCTCGAGGCGATCGGTCGGCTCCTCCCGACGAGCTACGCCTTCTCGGGGCTTCGCAACGCGATCTTTCTCGGCGAGGACTGGGCCACCTCGGCACTCATCCTCACTGCGTTCGCAGCGGTCACGATTCCGCTGGCGCTCGTGGCCTTCCGACTGGCGCTCGACCATACGCGGAGAGCGGGCACGCTCAACCAGTACTGATGGGAGCCTCGACGGAGCAGACGACGACGGCCGTGCTCATGGCCCTCGATGCCGCAGCGGTAGACGTCCTCGGGGCGCTCGAGCGTGCGGGAGCGCGGCCCGTGCTCTTGAAGGGGCCTTCGATCGCGCGCTGGCTCTACGACCAGCCGGGCGAGCGCGTGTACGTGGACATCGACGTACTGGTCGCGCCCGACGCGGCCCCGACTGCGTCGAACACGCTGCAAACGATCGGCTTCAGCTACGTCGTCGAAAGCTGGAACAGCTCCGTCTGGGTGCGCCGCCGAAGCGGCGTGAACGTCGACCTCCACACTGCGCTGCTTGGCATCGGCCTCGCTCCCGCGCCCGCGTTCGACGCCCTCACGAGATCGATTGCGTCGTTCGAGCTCGATCGGGGTGCCGTACCCGTGCTCGAGACGCGCGCCCGCGCGCTCCACATCGTCCTTCATGCCGCGCAGCACGGAGCCTGGGAGCGGACGTCGCTCGAGGATCTTCGCCGGGCGCTCGAGCGGCTTCCGGACGAGATCTGGGCGGACGCCGCCGCGTTGGCCGCCGAGGTCGACGCGACCACCGCGTTCGCGGCCGGCTTGCGACTGCTACCGAAGGGGGCGAACCTCGCGGAACGCCTCGGGCTCTCAACAGCCCTCACCACACTCGTGGCCATGCGCGCCGCGACGGCCCCGGTCGTCAGTGAGGGACTGATGTCACTTGCCGCAACGCCCGGGCTCGTCGCCAAGATGCGGCTCATCGCACGTGAGGTCGCGCCGACATCCGCCTATCTGAGGACGCACTTCCCGTTCGCCCGCCGCGGACGCCTCGGCCTGGCGCTTGCCAGGGTCTGGCGTCCGATCTGGTTGCTCCTACATCTCGGCCCCGCGCTCCTCGCCATTCGTCGGGCTCGACGAGCGTCGCGGGGCTCTCGCTGACGTCGAGACCACTTTGCCGTAGCCGTCGAACACGACGAGCGGGACGTAAGCCGCGAGCGACTCGTCGGGCTCGTGGACGGGCACGCCGTCCACGGTAAGCCAGGCGTGTCCCGGATAGCCTCCCTCGTCGGCTCGGATGCCGAGGTAGAGCCGATGCTCTCGCCCGTCCCGGACGAGGTAGCGGTAGGCGAGGAGGCTACGCTCGAGGCAGTTCTCGGGGACGAAAGGGAGTTGATAGATCCAGCGGCTGAGCGTGATGGCGTTGCGTTCGATCCGAGCGTTCGAGCGCTGCGACGCGGTGGGGGTCATCACGGCGACAAGTCGGGTCACGGACCGCGTCCGCTTCAGGATCGGGAGGACCGCCGCCCAGGCGAGAAGGCGCGTAAGGAGGAGGAGATTCGCGGGCGAGCCGAGGACTTGTCGGAGCCTGGCGCCGCGGTGTCGCCAGTCGCGCCCTGGCTCGGCGGTCACGCCGCCAGAGACTTCCGGAAGACGGCCGCCTCGATGGCCGCCATGAGCTCGGGCAGCTCGTCGAGTGCAACCGCGAACCGGACCTCGTAGACCGGGACCCTCGCGGTCAGCGCAAGGTAGGCCTCGAGCGTCCGGCGTTTTCGCTCCTCCCCGAGCAGGGTGAAGCAGTACGCCTGGGGAAGAAGCCTCGGGACTATCTCCGTTGCCGTCAGCCGTCGGATCGTGACTGGGCCCTGATCCCCACTCGGGCGACGGGTCAGGAGGCAGATGCCCGCGAGCGGCTCGCCCGGCCCACCGACCAGGATGCCCGAGTCGGGTCCGAGCACCGGCGGGTCCGGCCGCCCGCCGCCGAAGTACGACGCCGACTCGGGTCGAAGGCGGATCGCAAAGGGGAAGGGAAGCGCCCGAGCGTCCCCGTCGATGACGTCGAACACGAGCGCGTCGTCCGCCCAGAGCTCGTAGCCCCGCCGGCTGAACCCGTAGGCGAGGGTCGACTTGCCGGTCTGGGAGTGGGCGCAGAAGCCGACGACGCCCCCGTCAGTGAGAACTGCGCTCGCGTGGACCACTTGCATCCCGAGGAGCTGGAGCGCCATCGGTGCTATCGCCCGTCGGTACCAGTCGATCACGAGCGGCCTCGAGGCCGACGGATCCGGGTCGACGGCGATCTCGCCGTTCATCCGGATCTGGAACGTGCCGATGCACCGCATCCATGCCCAGTACTCGGAGTCGACGACGTAGAAATACGCGGCGTCGGCGCCGGCTGCATCTTTCCAGACCTGCGTTCGAGCATCCGCGAGCACGGGTTCAGGGGCCGCAAGGGACCCTGCCCGCGCAAACGTCAGCGTGAGCTTTTGAGACATGAAAAAACGCGCCCGGCTCTCCTCGTCGCGCCGAGCCGGGCGCCATAAAAGACGGCGGGCTACTCGTGCCCGTGTGGCTTCAGGTTCGGCTCGCCCGGGTCGTTCGGCGATGGAACCGACTTACCGTTGGCAGGGCCTTGCCCATCGTTGATACCGCCCTGCATTACCTCCTCAACATCACCGACATAGCGCAGTTCCATCGGCTCCCATGAGGTGGCAGTCCCGTTGGTGGGGGTCATTTTGTCACCTCCTTCTCCCTCCGCATCTCACACCCATTGTCGCACCCACGACTCAATATTCAAGACCTTCCACAATTGATACGTCTCGACCGATCGTGCGAGAGCCGCTTCCCCCCTAGCTGTGCGTCCGTCGCCCGCTAAGTCGAGTATCTCTTTTGCCCTTGATTCTAGCCCAGCACTTTCGACAATTCCAAGCTCCGCGAGGCTTGTCGGCCCGCCGAGTGCGCGCCAGGCATCCGGCGCCTCGTCGAAGACTCGGCGGGTCGAGAGGCCGACCGCAAGGATTTTCTTCTGCCGGTCGAAGCCTGCTTCCGGAAATCGCTGCGCAAGCGTCTTTCTGACCAGGCTCTTGGAGAGGTGGTCCTCGTTTCGAAGCCGCGGCGGAACGCGGGAGAGAAACTCAACGAGATCGACGTCCCAGAACGGCATGAACGTCTCCATTCCGAGCCGACGGCCCCGTTCGAAGACCTCCTCCCGCTCCATTGCCTGGAGCGGGTGCTCGAAGAGCGGCAAAGCCTCGCCGACGAATCGCACGCGCGGGTCGCCCGGTGGGGCGAGCGATGCCGCCTGTTCCTCGAGCATGCGGGCGAGCCCGGGTTCCGGCGCGAGCCAGGCGGGTTTGGCCTCGAGGAAACGACGTCGCTTCACCGCGGAGGTTCGACGGGGAGCGGCCCGGCTGACGGCTTTCACCGCGACCTTACGACTCATCTCCTTGAGCCCGTAGCGCCACACGAGGTTCTTGAGCATCGGCAGCGGCTTCACGTCGTAGGAGGTGAGGAACGTGCGCCAGAGGTGGTACACGAGCCCGATGTCGAGCCGGCGTAGGCCGTAGGCAGCCCAGGAAGGACTCGTGGAGAGCCACTCGTCGCCGCCGGCGCCGGTCATCATCGTGCACGCGCCCTGTTCTCGCCCGGCCAGGGCGAGGTACGTGTAGAGCGGCTGCCACACGTTGACGAGCGGGGTCGGCCAAACACGTGCGGCGCGCAGGCCAGTCATGAGCAGGCGGTCAGACCCCTCGGCCTGCGTGAATGGGATCAGCGTCTGCGGGAGCCCGAGGCGTTCGGCGACCAATGTCTGGATCGCGGTCTCGTCGTACTGGGGGTCGGGAAAAGCGAGCGAGAGCGCGAGGGGAGCCGGGAGGCCGGCCGTCTTGGCGTGATCGGCGGCGACCGCCGCCACGCTCACCGAGTCGAGGCCACCGCTCAGGAAGATCGAAGAAGGCCCGAAGGCGAGCGAGCGGGCGACCGCACGTTCCATGAGCTCGTCGAAGCGGCCGACCTCGTCCTTCCTGATCCACTCCACATCCCGATCGGGATCGGAGGGGAACCAGTAACGCGAAGCGCTGATCCCGCCGGCGTCGACGCGGTAAAGCCACCCCGCGCGCGCCCGGCTGACGTCTGCGAAGCAGGTCTCGTCCGGATTACGTTGCCGGTGCATGAGGATGTCGGCAACGGCCGTGCGATCGATCTCGGTCGAGACCTCGGGCTCGGCGGCGAGCGTGCCGATCGAGTCGGAGAGGTAGAGACCGTCGGAAGCATGGCCGAAGAAGAGCGAGTGGTGCCCGAGTTGGTCTCGAGCGAAGAGAAGGACGCTTCGTCGCTCGTCCCAGATGACTACTGCGAAGAACCCACGGATCTGCGCCACGACATCCTCACCGCACGCGCGGTAGATCCTGAGGAGGAGCTCCGCGTCCTCCAGCGAGCTCTGTCCGCCGGCGAACCGCCGGACGAGCTCGTCCCGGTCGAAGAAGCCGCCTGCGAAGATTGCCGTGCACGACTCGTCCTCGGCGACCGAAGCGGCTCCGCCGAGCGTCGAAACGAGCTCGAGCGGGCGGCCTCCTCCGCTGCGATCCTTTCGGTGTACGGCGAGGAACGTCCGCGTGATGTTGCTGATCGCGTCGACGTTCGGTTCGAGGTCAAGGGCGGTCATAGAGGCTGAACCAGGTCCTTCGCCAACAGCTCGTCCAGTAGGCGATGGAGCTCCGAGGCGACGTCGTCGCGCGAGACGCCGAACTCCTCCCCGAGAGCCGACTCGATCTCACTGGGGGAGCGGCCCTCCTCGAGGAGCTCCCACGCGCGCGCCCCGGTCCCGTTGAGCGTGTAGATCGCGTTCGTCGTCAGGTTCACGAGCACGACCTCGTCCTGGACGCGTTGGGCCGCGACATCGGGATGTGGACGCACGGCCACATTCGCCCAACGCTGAGTATCTTGTCCGGACTCGGATTCCGCCATCAGGTACCTCTCACCGGCGGACGCCGCCGGTTGTCCGGGGGCGCAGAGCCGCAGATGCACTCATCTTGGTCGCAGGACTGTGGCTTGTCAATGACATTTCGGATGCGCCCGGCCGACATCACCCTTCGAGGGGATTGCCGCCGGCCTCGTGTCCGCCGAGGGTCTGTTGTTACGTCGTTTGTTGAGCTATCGCAGGAGGAACAATTGCAGGCCGTGAACGGAGATGGCGGGGCTCCCAGGACCCATTGGCAACGGCCGGACGCGCCTCTCGGGACGCTGATCTTCCGCGAAGGACTCCTCTCTGCCGAGCAACTCGAGGACTCGCTCGGCGAGGCCGTCAAGACCGGCAAGCGCCTCGGCCAGGTCCTCGTCGACAAAGGCTTGCTCCAGGAGAGCCAGGTAGCCCGCATCATCGCCAAGCAAAAGAATCTCGGATTCGTGGACCTCGCCGAGCGCGAGATCGACTCGGACACGGCTCGCCTCCTCCCGCATGAGACGGCGTGGCTACACCATGCTCTTCCGATCGCGGTCGAGGACGACGTGCTCGTTGTCGCGGTCGAAGATCCGACGGACGAAGAGGCGCTCGACACCGTGAGGACTGCACTTGGTCGGGAAGCTCGGTTCGTGGTAGCCACTCGCAGCGAAATCCTTCGTGTCCTCGATGAGCTGTCGGGCCTAAGGGCTCCTCAGCCCGTCCCGCCGGGACTCGTCGAGCGCACCACCTTGGGCGGCAGCGCCGTCGGTGACCAGTCTCCGGACGAGACCGAGCCGAACGCACGCCCGACCCCGGTGACCGTGGAGCTGTCTCCCCTTCGCATCGCCGAGCCCGAGCCCGAGCCCGAGCTCGAGCCGGAGCCGGACGAGCCCGAGCCCGCAGCTGTCGAGGAGCCGGGACCGGCACCCGAGCCAGAGCCCGAGCCTGAGCTCGAGCCTGCAGCTGTCGAGGCGCCGGACCCGGCGCCCGAGCCAGAGCCCGAGCCCGAGCCCGCAGCTGTCGAGGACCCGGCTCCCGAGCCAGAGGCGGAGTCCGCAGCCGTCGACACGCTCGAGCCCGTAGCCGTCGAGGCATTCAAGCCCGAGCCGGCAGCCGAAGCCGTTCCGCTAGTCGAGTCGCCTTTGCGGCCCGAGCACCCACACGACGAGCCTGACCTCACCCCCGAGCTTGACCTCACGCCCGAACCTGACCCCACTCCTGAGCCGGTTCCGGTCGCTCCGACAATCGTGTCTGAGCCGCCGGCTGTGGTGACCGAGCCTGCTCCGCCAGCGGCGGTCGAGCCTGCTTCGCCCGTGGCGACGCCTGCGCCCTCGGCGCAGCCGCCGGTCGCTCCCGCTGCCGAGCCCGACCCCCTTCCGACCTCGGGGCTGCACGCTGTCGAGCCTGCGGCGCGCGACTTCGCTCAGCAGCTTCGCCCGCCCGCGCCCCCCGAGCCGGCTCCACCGGCGGTCGAAGAGCTTGAAACCCCGGCGCAGTCGGTCGTCGCTGGGCCTGCACCAGCGTCCGGCGGAGAAGGACACGAGGTCGTAGTCCGATTGGCGGACGGTGAGGTGGTGAGTGCCGGACGCTTCTCGAGCCGTGACGCGGCAAAGGATGCTGCGAAGAGCCTGACGCGTGAGATCACGTCGAGCGCGGCCGGCGAGTGGCCCGAGATCGGCGGGCGCTTTGTACGCCCGGAACTGATCGTGTCGGTCGACATCGCCGGCTAGACGCCGCGCGACTCAGACGAACCAGGTCGTGATCGTGTAGCGCTTCCCGTGCGTTACCGGGCTGACGCCATGGATCATCAGAGACGGGAAGGCGACGAGGGTGCCCTGCTGGCCCGTGAGGGGAAACCCAACTCCCTCACCCTTCGGATCCTCGTTCAAGAGCCCGTAGAACGTGAGGTTGCCGCCGCCGTATGCATCCGCGCGAGAGTTCGCCGTCTGGTCGTTCAAGAACGTCACCGCCGAGATTCGGCGTTCCTTCCTGAACTCAGCGGCATCTTCGTCCTCGCTGCTGTCTCTGTGGGCACCGAAGAAGTCGCCTTCCCCGTAGACCAGGAAGTGTGGGCGTTGACAGTGCTCGAGCGGCAGATCGAAGTGCTGCCCGAGCGCCGCTGTGAGCTCGCTCAGGCGCTCGACAACGAGGTTGCGGGTCTCGTCGTCGACGTTGGCCATGGACGTCTTTCGTTGCTTCTCGTTGACCGCCTCAGCTCCCTTGTCCTCGATCTCGGCCGCGAGCGTTGGGGCGGCGTCGATGGCGGCGCGGAGCCGGTTGCAGACGTCCGGCGGCAGGAAGTCCGGCTTGAAGAACAGTCCGAAGCGAGCGAAGAACGCTGGATCCACGGCCCTTCGAGGATAACTCGCAAGGTCGACCGGCGCGGGTCAGATGTCGACGACAAGGCCGTCGCTCGCACGGGGAATCCCGTGCGGGGAGTCGAGCTCGATGGGGCGGTGCGTGAGGAGAACGGGGCCGTCCGCTGCCGCGAGCGCCTCGTCAACGGTGAGGTGCCCCCGTGGCGGCCCGTCGCGGTCCGGCTGGTCGAGGGTCGCCTCGCAGACGAAGAGGTCTGCACCGTGCGCGAGTGCCGCAAGCTCAGCGGAGGGCCCGGAGTCGCCGGAGTACGCGATCATCCTGCCGTTCCCTGACACGCGAAAGCCGAAAGCGCGCAGCGTGTAGTGCGGTACCTGAAGCGCCTCGATCGAGAACCCGCCTGCACTGAACGGCGTTCCGGGTTCGTACTCGAAGAGCTCGAACGCCTTCTCGAACATGTTGGGATTTCCCCAGAGGGACGCGAAAGTAGCGAGCTGCCCGGTGCCGCCGGGCGGAAGCCAGAGCTCGGGCCGGCCGGCCCCATCTGCTCCGTAGTCCGAGAGCCACGCCCACGGGACGAGGTCGCCCCAGTGATCGAGATGGAAGTGAGTGATCGCGATCGCGGCGACTCCCGTCGAGTCGGTCTCGCGGAGCCGTCCCAGCACGCCGGGGCCGCAGTCAAGGAGGAGCGTTCCGGGCGCACTCTCGTCGACCGAGAGGAGGTAGCCGGACTGGGCGCTCCCCGGGTTCGGCCACGCCGGCGAGGAGCCGATAACGGTGAGGCGCACCTCCATATACTTGCTCAGGTGGCAGGGTCCTTTCCGCAGCTCCCAGAATCCCCCGCTTAGGCGGGTTTTTTCTTCTAGGGGAAGACACAGATCGGCCGCGTGGGGGCCGAATGTCAGATCGGTGTCATTCCGACGCCGGCTCGTCCTCCCGAACCTCGCGGATCACCGCCTCGACCGCCTCGCGCTCGAGGAAGAACTCAACGACCTTCTCGGTCTGGGCGCTGACAACGCCGTAGAAGAGCACGTCGTCAGCATAAGAATCTTGCGGCCCCGGCCGCTCTAGAGTCTCTTGCGCGTCGAGGCGATCGAACTCCCAGTCCGACGCTAGCCATTCCTGGGACGGAAACCGGGAATGGCTAGGGCAGCGATCAGCGTCCGTGTGCGGGCGTGAAGAGAACGAACGCCTTGAAGTAATCGGGTGGCGCCAGGCTCCTGTCGAAGCACACGACGAGATTGCCTCGATCTTGTTGTCCCGGCGGCTGATACTGGGCGCCGGGCGTCATGTCGATCAACTCTCCGCCGATCGACAGCTCATACCCCATGAGCAGCGCAACGCTGTTGGACTCGGCCCCGTTGAGCTGGACAACCTGGCTCATGCCGGGTTTACCTACGATTTCGGCCGTGCCATAGGCACCGCAATCGATAACGAACGTGTCGAAGTGGCGTATTGGGTCTGCTTCGGCTCCACTGGCGGTCGCGAAAGCTGCGACGCATGCGGCGAGCGTGGCGAGAAAGTGCCGCATCCCTCTCTGCCCCTCTCTTAGTCGGAGAATGTGAGGATCGGATCATGTCACCCTCAAGGCTCGCGCGCAACGGTGCCGCTGGCCGATTCGCCGCTCATTTGGCCACTGCCGACGCCGTAGAAGAGCACGTCGGCCAGCTCGGGCACGTCTAGCTCGTGAAGCCCGTCGGGGGACGACCTTCGAGCTTCGCCTTCTCCTCAGCCTCCATGCGCATGCGCTCATCGAGCGTCTGCTCATCAATCAGGCCTTGTATCCACCCATGGAGCTTCGCAAGGCCGAGCTGCGCTTCATTCGCGGCGGCAGCGAGCTTCGCCCCGGTGCTTTCCGGAAGGGCCGGGCTATAGGGCGGTGGGGCGTCGACCGTTGGAAATAGTCGGTCGAACTCCACGCGTAGATTCGCCAGCCCCGCGTCTTCCACCACGCGCTGCATCTCTTCGCGCAGGCCAAGGTAGGCGCCGGCCAGTGCTTCCCCGGCCTGATAGGTGGGTTCAACCTGCGCGGCCTCCATCACCATCGCGTGTATCCGCAGGAGCCTGCCGAGGTCGAGCCCTGGCGTCTTAGTATCAGGCATTAGACGACCACGGGTTCAGGCTACTCCTCTCAAACGTAGATCTCTCTGCGAGGCGTTCCAGAGAGGCTCGCGCGGGACTCCGACGCGTTTGCGGGGGAGGGGGCGCCCGGGGGGTGGGGGGTCGCCCCTAGCTCGCAGGGCCTGACATCTTTCTGACACGCTCGAGAAACCCCGCGTAAATACAAGCTCCAAAGCAAGACCCCCTACTAGCTGAGTAGGGGCGACGAATTGCTGGACCTTCGGGGCCTGAGGTCCTAGGATGACGACATGCCCACGCTTCTTTCAATCGGCCGCAAGCGCGAGACGGAGTTTCGTATCGACCTGCACTCACCCGTCACTGGCGACGTCCTGAGTCTCGCCGTCATCGGGAGCCGGCAGAGCTCGGCCAACCTCGCGGCTTTGGCGTACGCGGTCGAGAGACCGAAGATCCAAGCTGGCGCACACTCTCGATCCTCAGCGAGCCGGCCTGGGAGATCGAAAGCATGACGCGCGAGGAGATGCTGTCTGACGACTTCTAGAGCGTCCTAGTCTTCACGGCCAACAAGTAGCCCTAGGGATCTGGAGCTCGGCGACGGTCGGGCCGTTCCTCCCCACGGGATCTGGGGTGGGGCGGCTTTCTTTCCTTAGGCTGCGTAGTGCCGCAGCGTGGGTGGAGAGGGCCCCCGCCGCAATGACAGTCCCCGCGGCGGGCCCTGTCTCTTTTCCGTCGGAGGGCGCGCTCGCTGGGTATCCGCCCCAATGCCAAGAGGAGGGTTCAGCGTCTGGGCGCCCGATAGAGCGCGCCTGGTGCCGGCGAGAACTAGAGGGAATCGCCTGAGTCTGGCGCTTTAGCGCCGGACAGGGCCTAAAGGCCCTAGCACCGCCGGCCCGGAGGAAGAGGCCGGCCGAGGGATGCTCCGCGCCCTCGCGGGCACGAAGTCTTGAATTCATGCGGGTTTGTCTGGGCGGTCGCCCCCGACAACGCGGGCTAGCGCGGGCTCAAGATTACGAACCCGATTAGCACTAACACGCAGACGCAGACGGCGTAGACGACGAGGTACAAAACCACGCGGTTGAGCAATGCGCGTGCCCTCTCGGCCACGAAGGGGAGAGGTTCGGACGTCGCCGAGATTGTCTCGTCAGGGATGCGACGCATTACTCGGACCGTAGCTACCCGAGACCAGACATGCCCCGTGGCGAGGTCGCCTCTCTTCAGTGGACGCGTGGTCTTTGGGGCTCTTCGCCGAAGGGCCGCCCGGCCAGTAATTACTCAGCGGCGGGCAGATTGTGGTCAGTTCAGACTGGCCGCGTGTGCCCTCTCCAGGCCGGCCCCTTGCGAAGTGGCGGGAGACCGCGCGAGCGTTTCCTCAAACCCTCCTAATCCAGCGGGCCGGTCCTGAACCGTTCGGTCATCTCTCCAGCAGCGCTTTTGCGAACGCGAGCTTCCTCCTGGAGTACTCGTTGCTTGTCTTCGTGGGCTTTCCTGTCGCGCGGTGCCTGCCGGTTCGCGATACCCACCAGTTCCTCGAGTCCTTTCCGCACTTCTTCTTCCGAACCCGGTTCGACTCCGCCGACGGTCAGGCTCCGATGCGAGGGCGAGTTCACCCACCAATGGTGTCGGACTGCTAGTGGGCGGTGAGGGCGGACTTCGTTGAAGGCGCTCGTCCAGAAACGACTGGGTTCCGGCTCGAGTTCGACTTCGAGTTGGAGGCTCTGCCCGGTGACCGTGATGTCCGTGACGTTCGCGGTTGCCCAGTCGATCGACACTTGATCATCGGCGGTGGCCATCTCGAAGACATGGTAGTTGGGCAACCAGGCCTAACCGATGCCGACCGAGACGCGAGTGGGGCGAAGGAGCGAACGACCGGCGGACGAACAAATGGAATGGGGGAGCCCCGCCTCTCTTGCCTAGGGAGAGGTGCGCACCCGGCCCTGCCGCAAGGACCGGGTTGTCACGGGCTCTCCCCCTCTAACTCAGGTGTCAGATTTGGTGTCAGAAACCACTGGCCCCTCCTGGCCCACGAGGCCGGCCTAACAGGAAGCTAACAAAGGATCCATGCGGCTCTGGCGCCTGCTGGTCCCGGAGAAAACTCCCCTGCTCCATATACTTGCTAGGTGGCCAGGAAGATCCGCGTTGTCATCGCGAAGCCCGGCCTCGACGGACACGATCGCGGTGCGAAAATCATCGCGCGCGCCCTGCGCGACGCCGGGATGGAGGTCATCTATACGGGCCTGCATCAGACTCCGGAGCAGGTTGTCGAGACAGCGCTGCAGGAGGATGCCGACGCGGTTGGCATCTCAATTCTCTCGGGCGCGCACATGACCCTCGTCCCCAAGATCGTCGACGGTCTGCGCGAGCACGAGCTCGACGACGTCCTCGTGGTCGTCGGAGGAACGATCCCAAAGGCCGACATCGAGACGCTCAAGCAGCAGGGGGTCGCGGAGGTGTTCACGCCGGGTGCGCCGCTCTCCGAGATCGTGGATTTCCTGAAGGCGCACGTTCCGGTCGAGGCCTGACGTGGCCATCGCGAGAGCAGTCGCCCAGACCCGACTGTCACGGTCCCGGCACCACTAGCCTGCCACCCGTGCGCATCTCGGACGTAGGCTGGCCGCGGGGGAACGCTAACTGGGGGGTCCCCCGGGGGAAACACTCTGGGGCCTGTTGGCGGGAGGCCCGCTGATGGCGATCCGCGTCGAGCGTGAGGGCGGAGCCACCGTCGTCGTGGTCGACCGAGTGGAGGCTATGAACGCGCTCGACCTCGACCACGCTCGCGCGCTTCGAGATCAGCTCGCAGAGCTGGCCGTCGACCCGGAGGCGCGGGTCGTCGTGCTCACCGGGGCCGGCGACAGAGCCTTTATCGCGGGCGCCGACATCAAGTACATGCAGGGACTCAGCGTGCTCGAGGCGCGCGAGTGGGGAGAGCTCGGGCATGCCTGCGCCTCGTCGCTCGAGACGATGCCGAAGCCGACCATCGCGGCGATCAACGGCTACGCCCTCGGGGGCGGCTGCGAGCTCGCGCTTGCTGCTGACCTTCGTGTTGCCGCCTCGACCGCGAAGCTCGGTCAGCCAGAGATCAACCTGGGGATCATCCCGGGTTGGGGCGGCTCGCAACGCCTCGCACGAGCGACCACCGTGGCATATGCCAAAGAGCTGGTCTACACCGGGAGGACCGTCGATGCCGCCGAAGCCTTCGCACGAGGCCTCGTCAGCGAGCTGGTCGAACCCGAACGCCTACGGGAACGGGTGCTCGAGCTCTGCGAGACCCTCGCTGCCAAGAGCGCCGTTGCGCTCGCCTACGCGAAGGAGGCGACGAACCTCGCGCTCCAGGGTGATCACAGGTCGAATCTCGAGGTGGAAGAGAGGCTCTTCGCCATGCTCTTCTCGACCGAGGACCAGAAGGAGGGCATGGCCGCCTTCGTCGAGAAGCGAACGCCCGAGTTCCGCGGCACGTGAGGCTGCTCGTCCTCGGCGGCACGCTGTTCGTCGGCCGCCACATCGTCAAGGCCGCGCTCGAGCGAGGGCACGACGTGACGCTCTTCAACCGGGGTCGAACCAACGCGGATCTGTTTCCTCAGGCTGAGCGGCTCCAGGGCGACAGGGACGGCGATCTCTCGGCCCTCGAGGGTCGGACGTGGGAAGCCGCCTTCGACCCTTCGGGCTACGTGCCGCGTGTTGTGCGCGCGTCGGCCGAGGCCCTCGCCGAGTCGGTCGGGCACTACACATTCGTCTCGAGCGGCTCGGTCTACCCCTTCGAGGACGGCTCTCACGACGAGCGGAGCCCCGTCGAGCAGCTGGAGGAGGAGACCGAAGACGTCAACAAGGCCTACGGGGCGTTGAAGGCGCTCTCCGAGCGGGAGGTCGAGCAGGTTTTTCCAGGTCGCGCACTCATCCTCCGGGCCGGTCTCATCGTCGGGAACTACGACTGGACGAACCGCTTCGGGTACTGGGTCCGACGAGTGGCCGACGGCGGCGAGGTGCTCGTTCCCGCTCCACGCGACTGGACGATCCAGATCGTCGACGCGCGCGACCTCGTCGACTGGGCTCTCGACCTGGCCGAGCGAGGAGAGGCGGGGACGTTCAACGCCGTGGGGCCGGAGCGGCCGATCACGATCGAGGAGCTGGTCGAGACGGTCAAGCGGGTGAGCGGCAGCAATGCGAGCTTCACCTGGGTGGAGGAGGACTTCCTGCTCGACCAGGGGCTCGAGCCGTTCGACGACGTGCCCCTCTGGTTGGCCCTCGGTCGCAATAAGGAGCTTTCGAGCTTCTACGGGATGGACAACGCCAAGGCCCTACGCGCTGGCCTCTCGTTTCGGCCGCTCGCGGAGACGATCGCCGACACGCTCGCGTGGGAGCGGGAACGGAGCGGTCGCCCACTCGAGAAGGACTACGGGGCGGGGGCCGAGGTCGCCGGCCTGTCAGCGGAGCGCGAAGCCGAGGTGCTCCGCGCGTGGCGAGAGCGAGCGTGACCGTTGGTAGCCTTGCGTGAGCGGGAGCCTCTGAGCAGGGGCTGAGAGGCGGCCGAAGGCCGCGACCGCAGAACCTGATCTGGGTCATGCCAGCGGAGGGAGACGAAGTGCAAGATCCGCTCGTCATCGCGGAGCGCGAGTTCGACTCGCGGCTCCTTGTCGGCACCGGGAAGTACGACTCCTTCGAGACGATGCGCGACGCCGTTCTGGCGTCTCGCTGCGAGTTGGTCACCGTCGCAGTTCGCCGCATCGACCTCGATGCAGGGGGCGAGGACATCACGAGCTTCCTCCCAGAGAACACGTTGCTGCTGCCGAACACCTCGGGCGCGGAGACCGCCGAGGAGGCAATCAGAATCGCTCGCTTGGCCCGCGCCGGGGGCCTGCCCGACTGGATCAAGCTCGAGGTGATCCCCGATGCGCGCTATCTCCTGCCCGACCCCGTCGAGACCCTGAAAGCGGCGGCGGCGCTCGTCGAGGACGGGTTCACGGTGCTGCCGTATGTCCTGCCCGACCCGGTGCTCGCGGCGAAGCTCGAGGAGGTGGGGTGCGCGACCGTGATGCCGCTCGCGTCGCCGATCGGAAGCGGGCGCGGACTCAAGCTCCGCGACTCGATCCGGATCGTGATCGAGCAGGCGAATGTCCCGGTCGTCGTCGATGCCGGTCTCGGCTCGCCGTCGCACGCGGCGGAGGCAATGGAGATGGGCGCAGATGCAGTCCTCGTCAACACGGCGATTGCGCGTGCTCGTGACCCGGTGGCCATGGCGCACGCCTTCCGCCTCGCGGTCGAAGCAGGACGGGAAGCGTTCCTAGCCGGTGTCATGGGCGAGGGCGACGCTGAGGCCTCGAGCCCGCCGGTCGGGGTGATCCCAGGCGCGTGAGTTCACTCGCCTCCGGCTTGCTCGCGCAGGGGAACCGTGTTCCCCCACGCCCCTCCGCACGCTCATAGGCCATGGGTAGGCCGATGAGTGCGATCTGCATCGTCAACGGCAAGGATCATTCGCTCGAGGCGGGGGAGACCGTCGAGCGCCTCCTTGCCCGGCTCGGCCTCGAGGGTGGCTACGCGCTCGTGGAGCGAAACGGCGAGCCTGTCGAGCGGAGCAAGTACAGGGAGGTGGAGCTACGCGATGGCGACCGGATCATCGTTGCGCGCCCCGTCGCCGGCGGATAGGCGCCTCTACCTGGTGACGCCGGGCCGGCCGGACCTCGACGACTTTCTCGAGGCCGCCGTCCGAGGCGGCGTCGACATCGTCCAACTCCGTGACAAGGATCTCGCCGACGCCGAGCTCGTCCCGATGCTCGAGCTGGCACGAGAGACGACCCGGCGGCTGGCCGTCCCACTGGCCGTAAACGACCGCCCCGACCTGGCTGCACGCGTGCGCGCCGACTTTGTCCATCTAGGACAGGAGGACATGGCGGTCGCGGAGGCCCGCAGCTTCGGCGTCGGTGTGGGGCTCTCGACGCACGCTCCCGAGGAGATCGATCGAGCCGACGCCGACTACCTGGGAGTGGGGCCCGTCTTCGCGACACCGACGAAGGAGGGTCGGGCGCCGGTGGGGCTCGAATTGGTTCGATACGCCGCCACGCACGCCGTCCGACCGTGGTTCGCGATCGGTGGCATCGACGCGACGAACGCGCGAGACGTTGTCGCGGCGGGGGCTCGACGGATCGCCGTCGTCAGGGCGATCGGCGAGGCGACCGATCCCGAGCGAGCCGCCCGCGAGCTCCGCGCTGCTCTGACCCCATAATCCCTTCCCTACTAGGGCAAGCCGCGGAACAGGATGTGTGCGGTGCTGAGCGCTCCGACCCGTCCAAGTTGGGCGTTCAGGGTCGGAGCAAACTCCGTGCTCCAGACCGTGACCCGCTCGCCCCGGATCGCCTCGACGATCGACGTCGCCGTGACCGCGGCGCCTTCCCTGCGCTCCAAGAGAGTTGCCGGAGGAACAGCGAGCGCGACGTACTTGGAGACGGCGGCCGTCCAGCCGGTTGATGTCGCTACGCGCCGAACGCGGAGCTGGAAGTAGGAACGCATCCAGCGGTACTCGCCACTCAGCTTGAGTTGGACGAGCGTGACGGATTTGGGGACTGCGAACAGTAGCCTCCGACCGCTGCGCAGCCAGGAATATGGTGAGACCGCCCCGCCTCCGTTCGGATGCAGCTCGAAGTGCAAGTGAGGGTGAATCCCGTCTGCGTCCCCCGAGTCGCCTACGTAGCCGATCAGCTGACCCGCCCTGACCCGCTCTCCGCTCTTCAAACCCGGAGCGTAGGCGGTACCCGCCTTGCAGCCGGCCCGGTTGTCGTTTCTCATCGTCACATCGTTGTTCAGGTGGATGTAGAGATAGGTGGTGCCGCTCCGCCCGTACAGGTAGAGCATGCAGCCGGCGCGCGACGAGGTCGTCCAGAACGACACCCGGCCGCCCTCGACGGCTACGGCCGGAGCTTTACGCGCCGCCATGATGTCGTTCCCCTGGTGGCTGCCTTGGCCCCGCGGGTCTCCGAAGTCGTCCTGGTAGGTCACGGGTCCGACGACGGGGAAGATGATGCGGTCGGGGACGGCGGCCTGTGCGGTACCCGCGGAGGCCCACGTGGCTAGAAGGAAGAGGAGTGCTCGGGCTGTCGTCCGGTGGCGAAGCATGGGCTCCGGTTCGCGCTCGAAGGGCGGCACGCTAACAAAGCCTTCGGCTCTAGGTCGCGACTCCTTTAATGGACTCGCTGCTCACAAAACGAAGCGGTGTGCCGCTGAGCCGTCATTTTGCGAGCAGCTCTTAGCCGGTACCTCGTGAACGAACGGCTCGTTATGCTCGCGACCGGATGAAGATCGCCGTCTGCGTGAAGGAGGTCCCCGATGCCGCTGCGGCCCGGCGGATCGACCCGCAGACGAAGCGGCTCGACCGAAGCGGCGACGGTGTCCTGAATGAATTCGACACGCATGCGCTCGAGGAGGCGCTGCGCGTCAAGGAGGGCTCAGGGGAGGGCGAGGTCGTTGTCCTTTGCGTTGCTCCAGAGCGCGCGATGAACTCGCTCCGAAAGGCGCTCGCCATGGGAGCCGACCGGGCCGTTCTGGTCGCGGACGACGCGGCCGCAGGCTCCGACCTCGTCGCGACCGCCAAGATCCTGGCGAAGGCGATCGAGCGCGAGTCGCCCGACCTGGTCCTCGTTGGCCAGCAGGGTGGCGACTCCGACGGTGCCGTTCTGTGGGGCTCGCTCGCAGAGCGTCTGCGCTTGCCCCTAGTCTCCCAGGCCGCCAGTCTCGAGCTGTCCGACGGGAAAGCGCGCTCGAAGCGCCAGACGGAGTTCGGTTACGACGTGCTCGAAGCTCCGCTGCCCTGTGTGGTCGCGGTATCGGACGCGATCAACGAGCCGCGCTATCCGTCCCTGAAGGGGATCATGGGTGCGAAGAAGAAGCCACAGGAGACGCTCTCCCTCGACGACCTCGACGTTGACGCGGCCGAGGCCGGGGAGGCAGGCTCCCGTACCGAGGTGCTTGCCCTCACCGACCCTCCCTCGCGTGGCGACACCCAGCGAATCGAGGACGAGGGCGGCGACTCCGCGGAGAAGATCGTCGCCTACCTGGCGGAGCAGAAGCTCGTCTGATGCCCGGCACGCTCGTCTATGTCGAGGACCATGAGGGAGAGGCCACCAAGGGGAGCCTCGGCGTGCTGGGCAAGGCTGCATCGCTCGGTGGAGAGGCTGCGGCGGTTCTTTGCGGCTCCGGCATCGCGCCGATCGCCGACAGCTTGGGCGCGCACGGCGCCTCCACGGTCTACGTGGCGGACGACGCGGCGCTCGAGTCTCCACTCCCACAGCCGCGGGTCGACGTCCTCGCCAAGCTGGTCCAGGAGCAGGGTTTCGACGCCGTTTTCTTCGCGTCGTCCGTCCTCTCGGCGGATGTCGCTGCGGGACTCTCGGCGCGTCTTGACGCAGGCCTGAACTGGGACCTGACCGACGTCGAAGAGCAAGAGGGGAGGCTCGTCGGCAAACGCCCGGCGCTCCAGGACTCGGTGCTCGTTGACGTCGGCTGGACGGAGGGGCCGGCACTAGCGCTCTTCCGGACGGGCTCCTTCGAGCCCGGGGAAGGCGGAGCCGGGACCGCGGCCGTCGAGACGATCGACGTGTCACTCGAGGACTTCTCGACCAAGACCGCGATGGTCGAGCGGGCGCATGAGGAGAAGGGCGGGCCGTCGATTGAGGATGCGGACGTCATCGTCGCGGGGGGCCGTGGCCTCGGCGAGCCGGAGCGCTTCTCGCTCCTCGAAGACCTCGCGAAGGCGCTGGGAGGAGCCGTGGCCGCGACACGTGCCGTCGTCGACGCGGGCTGGTACCCGTATGCCAGCCAGGTGGGACAGACGGGGCGCACCGTCTCGCCGAAGCTCTACCTTGCCTGCGGCATCTCGGGTGCAATCCAGCACAAGGTGGGCATGCAGAGCGCCGGCACGATCGTCGCGATTAACAAGGATCCAAACGCGCCGATCTTCGAGTACTCCGACCTCGCCGTGGTCGGCGACTTGAACGAGATCGTCCCGAAGCTGACCGAGCTGGTTCGACAAAGACGGCAGTCGTGACCGCCCGGCCCGCCGACTTCGCACCTCCGTTCGACGCTGTCCAATTCGTGACCGAGCCGACCGATCCGCCGGACGAGCGGATCGAGGTCGGAGCGCTCATCGTGGGTGCCGGGCCCGGTGGGTTGGCTGCCGCAATCCGGCTCGGGCAGCTTCTCGAGCAGAGACCCGAGCTGCGAGAGAGGCTGGGAGAGATCCCGATTGCGGTGCTCGAGAAGGGCAAGGCGCCGGGCGCGCACCTCCTCTCGGGCGCAGTCGTTAACCCCCGTGCCTTCCGACAGCTCTTTCCCGAGCTCGTCGCAGCCGATCTTCCCCTGATTGCGCCCGTCGAGCACGAGGGGGTCTATTTCCTGACCCGCAAGCGCGCACAGAGAATCCCGGCGCCGCCCACCATGTGGAACCACGGGAACTACGTGGCCTCGCTCGGCGAGATGGGCCGCTGGCTCGCAGAGCGCGCCGAGGAGCTCGGAGTCATGATCGTGCCCGAGACCGCTGCGGAGAAGCTCCTCGTCACGGGTGGCCGTGTCGTCGGCGTTCGAACCGGTGACAAGGGGCGCGGGAAGCACGCGGAGAAGCTCGCCAACTACGAGCCCGGGTCGGACATCACTTCCCGGGTCACGATCCTCGCCGAGGGCACGCAGGGGCACTTGACCGGCATCGCCCTCCAGAAGTTCGGACTCGCGTCCAAGCCGCAGGTCTGGGCGCTTGGCGTCAAGGAGGTCTGGGAGGTCCCGCGACCGCTCTATCGGGTCATCCACACGATGGGCTGGCCCCTGCGCGGCGCCCGGCGCTACCGGGAGTTCGGCGGCAGCTTCATCTACCCGCTCGGTGAGAGCCGGGTTGCGATCGGGATGGTCGTCGGCCTCGACTACACGGACGCGACGCTCTCCGTGCACGACCTGCTCCAGGAGCTCAAAGGGCACCCGTTCGTCAGGGCCATCCTCGAGGGCGGGAAGCGGATCGCCTGGGGCGCCAAGACGATCCCCGAGGGCGGGTTCCTTTCACTGCCGGACAGCCTCAGCTTCTCGGGTGGCATGATCGTCGGCGACGGAGCAGGCCTCGTGAACGTTCCGGCCCTGAAGGGGATCCACTACGCGATGCGCTCCGGCATGCTGGCGGCCGAGACGGCGCTCGACGCGATCCGTCCGGGCCAGACCGCCTGGACACCTGGCGCTCTGACGGGCTACGACCAGGCTCTTCGGGAGAGCTACGTCTGGAAGGACCTGGAGCGCGTGCGGAACATGCGCCCCGCCTTCAAGCACGGGTTTGTTCGCGGTGCCGTGCTCGCGGGCGCTGCCGTGACATCCCTCGGCCACTTGCCCCCTCGTGACCTGAAGCTCGAACCGGACGCGAGTGTGTCCGTGTTCATCGGCGACCGCGGGGCCACGTATCCCGCTCCAGACGGCCAACTGTCCTTCGACAAGCTCTCGAGTGTCTACCTGAGCGGGAACAAGACGCGGGACGACGCGCCGAGCCATATCGCGGTCCGGCGCCAGGTTCGGCGCGAGGTTGCCGAGGCGTGGGTGCACATGTGCCCGGCTCAGGTCTACGAGGTCGCCGGGGACGCGAGCCCGGCGGGGAACGTGGTGGAAGTCGAGGTGACGGCGTCGAACTGCGTCCAGTGCGGCGCCATCTCCGCCAAGGGAGGCCGGCTCCTCGCCGCGGAGGGGGGATCGGGCCCCGAGTACCAGTCGATGTGATCCGCGTCGAGGACGTCGTCGCCGCCTCGGAGGCGATCGGGACGAGGCTCCACCGAACACCGATGCTCTCTTCGGCCAGCCTGGGGCAGGTTTCCGGGGGCAGCGTCTACTTGAAGGCGGAGCTCTTCCAGCGGACGGGCTCCTTCAAGGTGCGCGGCGTGCTGACCAAGCTGGCGTCGCTCTCGGCGGAGGAGAAGGAGCGCGGGGTCATCACCATCTCGGCGGGGAATCACGCGGGGGCGGTCGCGTACGGCTGCGCGCTCGAAGGTATCGACGCGCTCGTGGTCATGTGGGCGGGCGTCAGCCCGCAGAAGACCGCAGCGACCCGCGGGTACGGCGCCGAGGTCGACCAGGCGGCGGCGACGGCGGGCGAGGCCTTCGTCCGCATGGGGGAGCTCCAGGAGCGAAGCGGGCGGACGCTTGTCCACCCCTTCGACGACCCGTTCGTGCTGGCAGGTCAAGGTACCGTCGGGCTCGAGATCCTCGAAGACCGACCCGATGTCGACATCGTGGTCGTGCCCGCGGGCGGAGGGGGCCTCGTCTCCGGGATTGCAGTGGCGGTGAAGTCAGTCCGGCCGGACGTTCGGGTGATCGCCGTCGAGCCGGAGGGGTCGTCCGCCTTGAAGCTCGGGCTCGAAGCGGGAGAGCCCGTCTCGATCGAGCCGAAGTCGGTCGCTGACGGCCTGAGCGCCCCGTTTGCGGGGCGCCTTCCACTCGAGATCTGCGCCGAGCTTCTGGACGACCATGTCACGCTGACGGAAGGCGAGATCCGGGCCGGCTTCCGGTATCTCTACGAGCGTGCGAAACTCGCGGCGGAGCCGGCCGGAGCGGTCACGGCAGCCGCCCTCCTGGCCGGGAAAATCCCGACAGCAAAGGGCGCGGTCGCGGTCGCTGTTGTCTCGGGAGGCAATGTAGCGGCCCAAACAGCCTCTGCTATCCTGACCTCAAATGAAGGCTGACATTCATCCCGAGTACGTCGTCGCGACCGTTCGCTGCTCCTGCGGTAACGAGTTCCAGACACGCTCCACGAAGCCGGAGCTGCACGTCGAGGTCTGCTCGGAGTGCCACCCCTTTTACACGGGCAAGCAGAAGCTCATGGATTCGGGCGGCCGCGTCGAGCGCTTCCAGCGCCGGCTCGAAAAGGCCGGACGCACCTAGCGTCACCTGGGGACTGAGGCCATGAGCGCCCCGATCGGCGGCCAGGCTGTCCTGGAGGGTGTCATGATGCGCAGCCCGACTGCCTGGTCCGTGGCTGTCCGAAAGCCGAACGGCCAGATCGCCGAGGTGAACCGCCCGGTCTCGTCGGCGCTGCTCGAGCATCGCTGGCTCAGGATTCCGATCCTTCGCGGGATCGTGGCTCTCGGCGAGTCCCTGGCGATCGGCTTTCGAGCTCTCGCTATCTCCGCGAACTATGCCGCTCAGGACGAGGACTCCGAAGAAGGCGACGTGCAGACTGAGCTCAGCAAGGGGCAGCTCGCCTTTGCATTCGGGATCGCCATCGGCTTCGCGCTTCTGCTCTTCAAGGTTTCGCCGGCGCTCATCACCAGCTGGCTTCCCATCGATGACAACGGTGTCTTCGTCGTGGTCGAGGGCCTCATCCGCGTCACCATCTTCGTCCTCTACCTCGTCGTCCTCTCCTTGCTGCCCGACCTCAGGCGCGTCTTCCAGTACCACGCGGCCGAACACAAGGCGATCAACGCGTACGAGGCAGGCGAGGAGCTCGTCCCGGCAAAGGTCGCCCCCTACAGCCTCCTGCACGTGCGGTGCGGGACGGCCTTTCTCCTCTATGTCATGGTGGTGGCGATCTTCGTGTTCGCCTTCGTGGGGCAGCCGGCCTGGTACTGGCTGATCGCAACGCGGATCCTGCTCTTGCCGTTGATCGCAGGGATCGCCTACGAGATCATCCGCTTCGCGGGGAAGAACGCGACGAACCCTGCCCTCAGGGGGCTCCTCGCGCCGGGCATGTGGCTTCAGCGCCTGACGACACGGGAGCCGACGCTCGACCAGATCGAAGTCTCGATCCGCGCGCTCAAGGAGGTGCTTCGCCTCGAGGGGCGGGTCACTCCTGAGGAACGCAAGGTCGAGGTCATGGCTTAGCCGGCCCACGCTCCCACTACTCTTTCGGGAGTCATGGCGGCCATAGAAGATCTCGTCACGGAGCTCGAGCGATCGTACGCAGAGGCACAAGAGCGAATGTCCGACCCTGCCGTCTTCTCGGATCGAAACGCCGCGGGAGATGCGGGCCGGCGCCTGAAGGAGCTCGAGTCGCCGTACAAGCTCGCTCAGGAGTGGCGCCAGATCACTCAGGATCTCGAGGACGCGCAAGGAGACCCGGAGCTCGCCGGTATGACTGACGATCTCAAGGCCCAGGCGGACCGACTCGAGCAAGATCTCAAGGTCGCTCTCGTCGAGCGAGACCCGAACGACGCAAAAGACGTCCTTGTCGAAATTCGTCAAGGGGTCGGCGGCGACGAGGCTGCGATCTGGGCGGGCGACCTCTACCGCGTCCTGACGCGCTATGCCGAGCGCCTCGGCTTCAAGACCGAGGTGCTCGGGTCACAGCCGAGCGAGGTCGGCGGCTACAAGGAGGTCACGTTCGCAGTCAAAGGCGACGGGGCGTACTCGATCTTCAAGTGGGAAGGCGGGACGCACCGCGTTCAGCGCGTGCCGGAAACCGAGTCCCAGGGCCGCATTCACACGTCCACCGCCACCGCCGCCGTCATGCCGGAGGCCGAAGAGGTGGACGTCGAGATCGACCAGAACGACCTGAAGATCGACGTCTACCGCTCGACGGGCCCCGGGGGCCAGAGCGTGAACACGACGGACTCGGCTGTGCGCATTACTCACGTCCCGACCGGGATCGTCGTTGCGATGCAGGACGAGAAGTCGCAGCTTCAGAACAAGACGAAGGCGATGCGCGTGCTGCGGGCACGTCTTCTCGAGGCCGAGCTCCGGCGCCAGCAGGAGGAGCTGGACGCTACCCGCCGCTCGCAAATCGGAAGCGGAGAGCGATCCGAGAAGATCCGGACGTACAACTATCCGGACAGCCGCGTCACCGACCACCGCGTCAAGGTGACCGTGAACCTGGAGAAGGTGCTCGGCGGTGACCTCGAGGACTTCACGGAGGCGCTCATCGCCGAGGATCGCCGCCGCGCGCTCGAGACCGCCGCGGTATGAGCCCCCTCGAGGCGGTGCGGCAGGCCGAGGCAAGGCTTGCCGAGAACGGCGTGCCCTCACCCCGGGTCGACGCAGAGTTCCTCGTCGCACACGTCCTCGGGGTTTCCCGAACGGGCATTTACGCGAACGGCCGGGTCGTCTCGCCCGCAGAGGCCGAGCAGCTGGCCGCCCTCGTTGCCCGCCGGGCCGAACGGGAGCCGCTTGCGTACGTCCTCGGCGAATGGGGGTTTCGCCGTTTGAGCCTGCAGGTTGATCGCAGGGTGCTGGTCCCCCGTCCGGAGACCGAGGTCGTCGTCGAACGCTGCCTGGAGCTGATCGCGGACCTCGAGGCCCCGGCGGTCCTGGACGTGGGCACCGGCTCTGGCGCGATTGCGCTCTCGATCGCGGACGAACACCCCGGTGCGCGGGTGTGTGCTGTCGATTCCTCCTCAGACGCGCTCGCGGTAGCGAGGGACAACGTCTTGCGTTTGGGTCTGGAGCGGCGCGTAGAGCTCGCCGAAAGCGACCTGCTTGCCGGAGTCGCCGGTTCCTTCGACCTCGTCGTGTCGAATCCGCCCTATGTCTCCCCACGTGAGCGATCCGGGCTCGGACCGGAGGTGAGGGACTTCGAGCCCTCGGTGGCCGTCATGGGCTTCGAGGTTGCGGACCGGATTGCAGCAGAGGCCTTGCCCGTGCTTCGGCCGGGCGGCTGGGTCGTCCTCGAATGCGGCGACGGCCAGGCGGCCTCCCTGACCGCGAAACTTCGCGCGCTGGGCTACGACCGCGTAAGGGTCAGCTCTGACCTCGCCGGAGTCGACCGGGTCGTGGAGGGGCGGACGTGACCGTCCCTCGCCTCCGGCTCGCTCCCGCGGGGGAAGCCATGTTTCCCCCGCGAGCCCCCTTCTTTGACCCAGTGGAGGAACCTCCCGGTTCCCCCACACCCCCTCCACACACTCATGGGCCAAAGGTTGGCCTATGAGCGTTGTGGAGGAGGCGGTCGCCGCCATCCAGGCGGGCCAGGTCGTCGTCCTCCCGACGGACACGGTCTATGGGA
>Ga0307287_10000086_pt1 | contig 32308 bp, 29 predicted proteins | sample ER_DNA_141_FD_194485 | JGI IMG/M metagenome (GOLD analysis project Ga0307287, IMG submission 194485) | Bulk soil microbial communities from the East River watershed near Crested Butte, Colorado, United States - ER_DNA_141 | ecosystem: Environmental > Terrestrial > Soil > Floodplain | place...
GTGCGCCTCAACGGTTGACCCACGTCCACAGTCATTGACCCATCTCACGCAGACCCTTGACGAGGTGGAGTGATAGTGGAATAAAGGTGGCTCGCAGTGGAGGAGAAGGGGAGGACGCGTGGCCGAACTTCTCGGCACGCACAGCTATCAACTCGACCCGAAGGGCCGCATCAGCTTGCCCGGTCGGTTCCGTGAGGCGTTCGCCGACGGTGCCGTCCTGACGCTCGGGCAGGACGGGTGCCTCTTCTGCTTCCCCAGGGCCGAGTGGACGGCGAGGGCGGCCGAGATCCGCGACCTCCTCCTCTCCGACACCGAGGGCCGGGCGTACGCGCGGATGTTCTTCGGCAAGGCCGAGCCGGTGACGCTCGACGGACAGGGGCGCCTCCTGGTGCCTCAGCGCCTGCGCCACGAGGCCGGGATCGGCAAGGAGGCGGTCGTGCTCGGCGTCTCGGACCGGATGGAGATCTGGGATCGGACCGCGCACGAGCGGTACGAGGCGGCTCACGCCGGCGCGTACCAGGCGGGGACGCTCGCACCGGGGGCAAAGGGATGAAACGGGGTACGAGCAAAGAGGCGCTGCACGGTGAGCCCCGCCAGAGCCTTTCGCTGATCGCGATGGCCGCCGTGACGGCGGCCACGTTCCTGGGATTCGGGCTGCTCACCGCCCGCCTGCTGGGATGAGGGCGTGGCGGTGGCGGAACGCGGCCACGAGCCGGTCATGGTCGGCGAGGTCCTCAGGTTTCTCGCCGAGGCCACGACCGTGATCGACGCGACGCTCGGCGCGGGTGGCCACGCGGAGGCGCTGCTGGAGGCCGGGGTGGAACACGTGATCGGTCTCGACCGCGATCCGCAGGCGATCGGTCTGGCCGCGGCTCGGCTCGATCGGTTCGGCAAGCGTTTCACCGCCATCGAGACCCGGTTCTCACGGCTGCCCGCGGAGAACCGGGTCGACGGCGTCCTCTACGACCTCGGGGTGAGCTCGATGCAGCTCGACCGTCCCGAACGGGGGTTCTCCTACCGAGCCGACGGGCCGCTGGACATGCGGATGGGCCCCGACGGCGAACGAGCGATGGACATCGTGAACTCGGCGAGCGAGGAGGAGCTCGCGCGGATCGTGTTCGAGTACGGCGAGGAACGACGCTCGCGCCGGGTCGCGGCGGCCATCGTTCGGGCGCGGTCCCGGTCGCCGATCGAGACCACCGACGAGCTCGCGGGTGTGGTCGCGAGCGCGCTGGGGGCGCGGCGGGGCGGCCCCCACCCCGCCCGCCGGACGTTCCAGGCGCTCCGCATCGCGGTCAATCGGGAGCTGGAGGAGCTCGCCGCGTCCCTGCCTCGGGCGGTCGAGATCCTCGCTCCCGGTGGCCGCGTGGTCGTGATCGCGTACCACTCCCTTGAGGACCGCATCGTCAAGCGGTTCTTCAACGGCGCGGAGGACCTTGAGGTCCTGACGAGGAAACCGCTCCGACCCTCCCGGGCCGAGTCCGCGATGAACTCCAGGTCGCGGAGCGCGAAGCTCCGATGCGCCGAACGGAGCCGTGCCGCGTGAGCCAGCCCGCGCGCCGGTTCGAGCCGGCCCAACGTCCAACGCGTCCGCCTACGTCGGCGCGCACCACGGCGCCTGCCACGGCGCCGCGACGGCGGACGCGGCCGGTCGCGCCTGCACGTGGGCGGCCCGCCGCAGCGCGCCGCCCGCGGCCGAGCCACCGTCGGTCGATCGGATTCGTGCTGCTCGCCTCGACCGTGGTGGGGTCGATGGTCTTCGGCATCGTGGTCGTGAACGTCCTGCTCGCCCAGACGTCGTTCCGCATCGGCGAGGCGGAACGACGGCTCGAGGAGCTCTCCGAGGACAACCTCGAGTTGGTGCGCGAGCAGGCCACCCTGTCCGCTCCGGGCCGGATCTCCGCCTGGGCCAGCCGGCACGGCATGCGTCTCCCCGACGACATCCGCATCCTCCACGCGCCCGGTTCGGGCTCGGGGGAGCCGGCCGGAGCGGACCCTTCCTCGCATGCGACGGACGCCCAGGGGACGAGGGGCCCTGTGGCGAAGGGCGACCCACCAACGTGAGCCGCCCGCCCGCCGGACGGCTGATCGCGCTGTTCGCCCTGATGACGTTTGCCTTCGGGGCGATCTCGGTGCGGCTCGTCGTCTTGCAGGTGAGCCAGGCGCAGGAGCTGCAGGACCGCGCGTTCGACCAGCGCGTGCGGACGATCGACCTGCCGGCACAGCGCGGGCAGATCCTCGATCGCAACGGAGCACGGCTGGCGCTGTCGACGCCGGCCGACGATGTGTACGCCGACCCGCAGTCAATAGATGACCCGTGGGCAACGGCTACGAGCCTCTCGCCGCTGCTCGGCGTCGGCGTCCCGGATCTCGTGCACGCGATGACCTCCGAGGGGACGTTCGTCTATCTCGCCCGCCATCTCGGCCGCGGCGCCTCCGACCGTATCCAACGCCTCGCCCTCCCCGGCATCGGCCTGCTCCCGACCTCGAAACGCTCGTACCCCGCGGGATCGCTCGCCTCCCAGGTGCTCGGGTTCGTCGGGACCGACGGTGTCGGTCTCACGGGCCTCGAGCTCGGATACCAGGACGTCCTCGCGGGCACGCCGGGCGAGCGCACGAACGAGCTCGGCCTCTCGGGCCAGGCGATCGTGAGCGGGGTCGACGAGGAACGCGCGCCCGTCGCGGGCGCGAGCGTGGTCACGACGATCGACCGCGAGCTCCAGTTCCAGGCGCAGGCCGCGCTCGAGCAGGCGGTGGAGGAACAGGGCGCCCGCGGCGGGACCGTGATCGTGATGGATCCGCGGACCGCCGAGGTCCTCGCGATGGCGAGCAACCCGTCGTTCGACCCGAACGCGTTCGAGGACGCGCCGAGCGCTACCTATCGCAACCGGGCCGTGACGGACGCCTATGAACCCGGTTCGACCAACAAGGTCATCACGGCCGCGGCCGCGATCCAGGAAAGGGCGATCCCGCTCGGCAGTCGGCTCACGGTCCCCTGGACGATGCCGGTCGGCGACTACGTCATCCACGACTCGCAGGCCCACGCACCGATGCAGATGACCCTCGGTGACATCGTCGCCGAGTCCAGCAACATCGGCGCGGTCATGGTCGCGGACCGTGTCGGGGCGTCAACCCTCGCGACCTACCTGGCGCGGTTCGGGCTCGGTCGCGCGACCGGCGTCGGGTTCCCGGGGGAGTCCAACGGGATCATCCTCCCGCTCGACCAGTGGAACGACACGATCTTGGCCACGACGGCGTACGGCCAGGGGATCGCGGCCACGCCCCTCCAGATGGTCTCGGTGTACTCGACGATCGCGAACGAGGGCCGCTGGGTACAGCCCAAGCTCGTGCGGGGGACGATCGGTCCCGACGGGTCGCTGGACCCGAGCGAGGCCGCCCCCACGAGGAGGGTCGTCTCGGCGGCGACGGCGAGGATGGTCACGCGGATGCTCGCGTACGCGGTGCAAGACGGCACCGGCACGAACGCGCAGATCTCCGGATACCAGGTCGCCGGCAAGACCGGAACGGCCCGGATCCCGACCGGCGATGGCTCCGGTTACCTCGAGGGCCAGTACATCGCCTCGTTCATCGGCTTCCTCCCTGCGGGCGACCCGAAGGTCGTCGTCGCGGCGATCTTGGATCGTCCGGCGAGCGTGTACGGCGGGCTCGCCGCGGCGCCGTTGTTCAAGCGGGTCGCGCTCGCCGCCATCGCCCGCCTCGACATCGCGCCCGCCGACCGGGTGCCGCTGCCGCCGCACGCCCTGCCGATCGGATGAGCGCCGTCACGCGGGAGGGCGCCGCCACGCAGGCGATAGGCTCAGGAACCGTGGCCCCTCCCCGCTCCCGAACGCTCCATGACCTCGTCCGTGACCTTCCCGAGGCCGAGCTGCGAGGCAGCGCTGACGTGCTCGTCTCGAGCGTCTGCTACCGCTCGAACGACGCCCGGCCCGGTGCACTCTTCTTCTGCGTCCCGGGCAGCGCGTCCGACGGTCATGCCTTCGCGGGCGAAGCGGTCGCGCGCGGGTCCAGCGGGATCGTCGTCGACCGCTGGCTCGAGCTCGACGTGTCCCAGGTGAGGGTGCCGGACGTGCGCGGGGCGATGGGTCCGATCTCGGCGGCGTTCTACGGGCGGCCGGCGGATGGGATGACCGTCGTGGGTGTGACCGGCACGAACGGGAAGACCACGACGACCTATCTGCTCGAGGCGATCCTCCGGAGGGACGGCCGGACCCCGGGCGTGATCGGAACGACGGGCGTGCGGATCGACGGCCGCCCCGAGCCCTTCCCCAGGACGACGCCCGAGGCGCCGGACCTGCAGCGGCTCGTGGCCACGATGGCCGACGAGGGGGTGACCGCGATCGCGATGGAGGTCTCCTCGCACGGGCTGCATCAGCACCGCGTCGACGGCATCCGGTACTCGGTCGCGGTGTTCACCAACCTCACCCAGGATCACCTCGACTACCACCCGTCGATGCGGGAGTACTTCCTCGCCAAGTCGCGGCTGTTCACGCCGGCGATGAGCGATCGCGCGGTCGTGAACCTCGACGACCGGTGGGGCCGGGATCTGGTCGGTTCGGGTCTGCCGACGATCACGTACGGGCTCGCGGCCGACTCGGACGTGCGAGCCACGGACGTGGAGTCGACGGCCGAGGGGATCAGCTTCCTCGCCGACGGTGTCCCGATCCGCTCGGCGCTGCGCGGGTCCTTCAACGTCGAGAACGCCCTGGCCGCGTTCGCGACCGCGCGATGGCTCGGGATCGAGGACGTCAGCGCGGCCGAAGCGATCTCGTCGGTCCGGGTCGTCCCCGGACGCGTGGAGTCGGTCGAGGTGGGCCAGGGGTTCCTCGTGTTGGTCGACTACGCCCATACGCCGGACAGCGTGGAGAACGTGTTGCGCGCGGCCCGATCGCTCACCGGGGGCCGGTTGATCGTGGTGCTCGGGGCGGGCGGCGACCGGGACCGTGTCAAGCGACCACTCATGGGTCGCGCGGCCACGGCGACCGCCGACCTCGCGGTCATCACGAGCGACAACCCTCGCAGTGAGGACCCGCTCGAGATCATCGCCGAGATCATGCCCGGCGCCGAACGCGGAGCGGAGGAGGGAGGCGGCCGTTTCGTCGTCGAGCCGAATCGGCGCGCCGCGATCCGGCTCGCGATGGAGGAGGCCTCACCCGGCGACGTCGTCGTGATCGCCGGCAAGGGACACGAGGCCTACCAAGAGCTCGCGGATCGCACGATCCCGTTCGACGACCGTACGGTCGCCGAGGACGAGCTGCGATCGATCGGGAAGGGCACCCGACCGCTGGGGGCAGCGCGGTGATCGAACGCCGACTCTCCGAGATCGCGTCGGCCGTCCACGGCACGCTCCGGGGACCGGACGCCGTCGCGACCTCGGTGGAGACGGACTCGCGCGCCCTCGGGCCGGGAGGCCTGTTCGTCGCGATCGAAGGGGAGCGCCTGGATGGTCACGCGTTCGTCGGTGACGCGATGGCGCGCGGGGCCATCGCCGCGGTCGTGCATCGACCCGGGATCGACGGGACCGTGATCGAGGTTCCGCATACGGGGCGCGCGCTGCTGGACCTCGCGGCCGACGAGCGCGACCGCATGACGGGCACCCGCGTGGTCGGGATCACCGGCTCGAACGGGAAGACCTCCGTCAAGGACCTCGCCGCCGCGGTGGTCGGCACGCGTCTGCGGACCCACGCCAGCCCCGCGTCGTTCAACAACGAGGTCGGGCTCCCGATGACGCTGCTCGGCGTCGATCGCGGGATCGAGGTCGTGGTCGTGGAGATGGGCGCGCGACGCGAGGAGGACGTTCGGTTGCTGTGCGACATCGCGCGGCCCGACGCCGTCGTCGTGACGAACGTCGGGACGGCGCACCTTGGGATCTTCGGGTCGTGGGACGCGATCGTCCGCGCAGGGTCCGAGCCGGTCGAGTGGCTCGATGCGGACGGCACGGCGATCGTGAATGCCGACGACCCCGTCGCGCGCGCGTACGCCGACGAGACCGACGCCGCGGTGATCACGTTCGGCCTGGATCCGGGCGCCGACGTCCGGGCCGAGGACGTCGAGCTCGGTCCCGATGCGCGAGCGACGTTCGTGCTGTGGTCGGCCGGCGAGCGCGAGCCGGTGGAACTCGCGGTCCCCGGCGACCACATGGTGTCGAACGCCCTCGCCGCCGCGGCGGTCGGGCGCTGGGCCGGCGTGACGCTCGCCGAAACCGCGACGGCGCTCAAGGGCGCGGGCGTCGCGCGCTGGCGGATGGAGACCTCCACCGGCTCGTCGGGGATCGTGGTCGTGAACGACGCCTACAACGCGAACCCCGAGTCGATGGCGGCCGCGTTGAAGTCCGCTCGTTGGATGGCAAGGGGCCAGCGGCTGATCGCGGTGCTCGGGCACATGGCCGAGCTCGGGCCGGTCGAGTTCGAGGAGCACGAGAAGCTGGGGCAGCTGGTGGTCAGGATCGGCGTCGAGCGGCTGATCACGGTGGGGGAGCAGGCGCGAACGATCGCCCGCGCCGCGATCCGCGAGGGACAGCTCCCCGAGGACGTCGAGTCGTACGAGGACCCGTCGGATGCCGCCGCCGACGTCCGTGCATGGGCGAGGCCCGGCGATGTGGTGCTCGTGAAGGGGTCCCGGGTGGGGGGTCTGGAACGCGTGGCGGAGGCCCTGGGATGAAGGCGAGTCGCGACCGCAACGAGGCGCGTCCGTGAGGCAGATCTTGATCGCCGCCGCGGTGGGCCTCTCGGTGACGCTGTTCGGCACACCGATCGCGATCCGACTCTTCGGCCTGTGGGGGTGGGGTCAGCGGATCCGCGAAGACGGGCCGCACACTCACCTGGAGAAGATGGGCACGCCGACGATGGGCGGCACGGTGATCATCGCGGGGATCGTCGCCGGCTACGTCGCGACCCGCATCGTGTTCACGACCGTCACCGCCGCCGGGATCTCGGTGCTGCTCGCGACCGTGCTCCTCGGGGTGCTCGGGTTCATGGACGACTTCATCAAGGTGAGCCGGCGGAGGTCGCTCGGCCTGTCGAAGACCGCGAAGATCGCGGGACAGGCCGTGATCGCCCTGATCTTCGGGATGGTGGCCGTCCGGGCAGCGGGCGTTCCGACCGAGCTGAGCTTCATCCGCGCCACCGGCGTCGAGCTCGGGCTCCTGTTCTACCTGTGGGTGTTCGTGATCCTCGCGGCGTCCTCGAACGCCGTGAACCTGACCGACGGGCTCGACGGCCTCGCCTCCGGCGCGTCGATCCTCGTACTCTCCGCCTTCGTCTTCATCGCGTTCTGGCAGTTCCGGCACACCTGCGAGATGATCGCGGGCGCCGCGTGCTACCCGATCGACGTCAACGCCGCGCTCGATCTCGCGATCGTCGCGGGCGCCGGGGTCGGGGCGACCGCCGGGTTCCTGTGGTGGAACGCCGCGCCGGCCCGGATCTTCATGGGGGATACCGGCTCGCTCGCCCTCGGGGGGCTGATGGGGGCGCTCGCGATCGTGACGAACACCCAGCTGCTGCTGGTCGTCCTCGGCGGGCTGTTCGTGATCGAGGCGTCGTCGGTGATCGCCCAGGTGATCGCGTTCCGCGGCTTCAAGCGGCGGATCTTCCGGATGTCGCCGATCCACCACCACTTCGAGCTCGCCGGCTGGCCCGAGTTCACGGTGATCGTCCGCTTCTGGATCGTGACGGGTCTGTTGGTCGCGGTTGGACTGGGGTTGTTCTACACGGACTTCGTCAGCCGCGGTGGTCTGGGGCTCGAGTGATGGGTGCGTTCGACGGCGAACACGTGGTCGTGGTCGGCGCCGGTGTGGCCGGCTCCGCGGCGGCGCGCATCCTGTTCGCGGAGGGCGCGACGGTCCGCGTGAGCGATTCCGGTCGCGCCACGCCCGGCGCCTCGGACCTGCGTGCGGAGGGTATCGAGGTGCTCGAGGGCGGTCACGCCCCCGACCATCTCGACGGCGCGACGATGGTCATGACGAGCCCGGGGGTGCCGCCGCACGCCGACATCCTCAGATGGGCCAACGATCGGATGCTTCCCGTGTGGGGCGAGCTGGAGCTCGGGGCCAGGCTCGCCCGGGTGCCGTACCTCGCGGTGACCGGGACGAACGGCAAGACGACCACCACCGGCATGCTCGCCGCATGCCTGCGGTCGGCGGGTCTGGACGCGGTAGGTTGCGGCAACATCGGGCGGCCGTTCCCCTCGGCGGCGAGGGAGCCCCACGACGCGCTCGTCGTCGAGGTCTCCTCCTTTCAGCTCGCGACGCAGACGTCGTTCCACCCGAGGGTCTCGGTGCTGCTCAACCTCGCGCCGGACCACCTGGACTGGCACGGCTCGTTCGACGCCTATGCGGCGGCGAAGGCGCGGGTCTTCGCGCTCCAGGGTGCGGCCGACGTCCACGTCGGGAACCTCGACGACGAGGGGTCCGCCGCGATCTCGCGCACGGCCCCCTGCGAGGTGCGCTGGTTCACGCTCGGTGACCCTTCGGAAGGCGGCGCGGGCATCCGTGACGGCCGGCTGACCGCCGGGTGGAGCGGCGCCGATCTCGGTGCGCTCTCGTTCGACTCGCCGCCGATGCGCGCCGACGCCGCGGCCGCCGCCACCGCGGCCCACGCATTCGCGATCGGCGACCAAGCGATCGCGGAGGCGATCGCGACATTCGCGCCGGGACCCCACCGGGGCGAACCCGTCGCAACCGTCGAGGGCGTCCGGTTCCTCGACAACTCCAAGGCGACGAACCCGCACGCGGCGATCGCCGCGGTCGGGGATGCCGAGGGCGTCGTCCTGATCGCCGGGGGCGACGCCAAGGGCGTCGACCTGACCCCGCTCGGGTCGGTGGCAGCCCGCCTTGCCGGGGTCGTCGCGATCGGGGCCTCGGCGGGGGACGTCCGCGCCGTGTTCGAGGGTCGGGTCCCCGTTCGAGAGGCCGGGTCGATCGAGGAGGCGGCGAGGCTCGCGTTCCGGATGGCGTCCGGCACAGGCACGGTGTTGCTCGCCCCCGCATGCGCGAGTTGGGACATGTTCCGCGACTACGCCGAACGCGGGGACCGGTTCGCCGCGGCCGCGCGCGCGCTCGAGAAGGAGGACGCGCGGACGTGAGCGGGATCGGCGCCGCTTCCCCCCGGCCGAGGACCCTGCGGCTGGTCCGGCCGGACGAACGCCCGATCTCACGGGCGCGGACCGACCTGAGGACCCGCCGTACCCGCGCGTTGCTGTTGGGCTCGACCGCGTTCCTCGTGGGGTCGGGGCTCGTGATGGTCCTGTCGGCGAGCTCTGTCTCGGCGTTCGCCGAGTATGGGGACAGCTTCCTGTTCGTCCAGCGACAGGCCGCCTACGCGGTGGTGGGCGTCCTCGCGCTGCTCGTGACCTCACGGATGCGCTACGACGCGTGGAGGCGCCTGGCGGGTCCGCTCCTGCTCGTCACGATGGCGATGCTCGTGCTGGTCCTGATCCCGGCGCACGGTATCGAGGCCTACGGTTCCTCGCGGTGGTTCCAGCTCGGTCCGGTGACCGTGCAACCCTCCGAGCTCGCGAAGCTCTCGCTGATCGTGTTCGCAGCGGCGACCCTCGCGCGGAATCGGACCAAGGTGGACGACGTCCGCCAGCTCGCCGTGCCGCTCCTGCCGATCTCGGTCCTCGTGTGCGGGCTCGTGATGATGCAGCCCGACCTCGGTACCACCGTGATCATCGCCGTGACGATGTTCGCGCTGGCGTTCGCCGCCGGGGTCAGGTTGAGCTATCTGACGTTCGCGAGCCTCGTGAGCGCGCTGATCGGGGCGGGTCTGATCATGAGCGCGGACTACCGGAGGGTGCGGTTCCTCGCCTTCCTGCATCCATGGGCCGACGTGAAGAACACCGGGTACCAGTTGGCGCAGTCGCTCTACGCGCTCGGTTCGGGAGGATGGATGGGCGTCGGGCTCGGCGCCTCGCGCCAGAAGTGGCAGTACGTGCCGAACGCGCACACCGACTTCATCTTCTCGATCCTGGGCGAAGAGCTCGGCCTGCTCGGCGAGCTCGTGGTCCTCGTCGCGTTCGGCGCGCTGATCTTCGCGGGCATCCGGATCGCGGCGAACGCGAAGGACGTGTTCGGCCGGTTGCTCGCGGCCGGGATCGTCTCGTGGTTCGGCCTGCAGACACTGATCAACCTCGGGGCGGTCACCGGCCTGCTCCCGGTCACCGGCGTCCCACTCCCGTTCCTCTCCTACGGGGGGTCCTCGCTCGTGGTCTCCCTCGCGGCCGTGGGCGTGTTGGTGAGCATCGCCCGCGCATCCGCCCGTGCCCCGGGCCGCGCCCGAGGCTCGTCGCGATGAAGGTGCTCCTCGCGGGCGGCGGTACGGCGGGCCACGTGTTCCCGGCGATCGCGCTCGCCCGGGAGGTCGTGTCGATGGGTCACGACGTGCGCTTCGTCGGCACGTCCGGTGGGCAGGAGGGACGCCGGGTGGCGGAGGCCGGGTTCGAGCTCGTGACGGTGGAGGCGCGGCCGTTCGAACGCCGGGTCTCGCTGAGGGCGGTGATGGCGCCCATCGCGGCCGTCCGATCGGTCAAGGCCTGCCGGCCGCTGGTCGAGGCCGTCGACGTCGTGGTGGGGATGGGCGGCTACGTGAGCGTCCCGGTCGTGCTCGCCGCCCTTCGATCGCGCCGGCCGCTGGTCCTGCACGAGCAGAACGCCGTGCCCGGGCTCGCCAACCGGGCCTTCGCGCGGCCGGCGCGAACGGTGGCGCTGGCGTTCGCCGAGGCGCGCCGGGTCCTCCCGCGGCGCGCTCGGACGGTGCTCACCGGCAACCCGGTCCGCGCCGAGATCCTCGCGGTCGCGGCCGATCGCGAGCGGCTGGCGAAGGATGCGCGCGTCGAGCTCGAGCTGGAGGAGGGCAAGCGGACGATCGTCGTGTTCGGCGGGAGCCAGGGTGCGCTCCACCTGAACCGGGCGTTCGCCGATGCCTTGCAGGTATTGGACCGCTCGGACCTGCAGGTGGTGCTGATGACCGGTCCGGCCCACGTCGAGGCCATTCGCGCGTCGCTCCCGGTCGGCGGGACCGTCACGGTGCGGGTGCAAGGCTTCCTCGAACGGATGGAGCTGGCGTACGCGGTCGCCGACGCCGTCGTCGCTCGCGCGGGCGCGACGACGATCGCGGAGATCGGCGTCAGCGGGCTCCCGTCGCTGCTCGTCCCATACCCGTACGCGACGGGCCGACATCAGGAGGCGAACGCCCGGGCGCTCCAGCGCGCGGGCGCCGCGACGATGCTGCTCGACGACGAGCTCGACGGACGCGTCCTCGCGGACCGGATCGAGTGGCTGCTCTCCGACGACCGGCGCCTGCGGTCGATGGGCGAGCGCGCCCGGGCGTGGTCGAGGCCGGACGCGGCGAACGCGCTTGCGCGGACGGTGCTCGCGGCGGGGGATGGGGGATGAGCGGCTACCGTCCACCGCACGGCTCGATCCCGACGCTCGAGGTGCCGGACCTCGCCGACGTCCGCCGCGTCCACATGATCGGCATCGGCGGCGCGGGCATGCGCAACCTTGCCCGGTTGTTCCTCGCGAGGGGTGTGGGCGTGACGGGTTCGGACCTGAAGGACTCCGAGGGCGTGCAGGAGCTCCGGGCGCTCGGGGCGGCGATCGTCACCGGTCACGCGGGGGCGAACCTGGGCGACGCCGACGCGGTCGTCGTCTCGAGCGCGATCCGCGACGACAACCCCGAGCTCGTCGAGGCGCGACGTCGCGGGATCCCGACGTGGGCGAGGGCGCAGGCCCTTGCCGCCGCCGCGACCGACCGGCGTGAGATCGCTGTCGCGGGGACGCACGGCAAGACGACCACGACCGCGATGATCGCCCTCGTCCTGGAACGCGCGGGGCTGGACCCGACCTACGTGATCGGCGGGGAGATGAACGAGTCCGGCAGCGGGGCGAACGCAGGGTCGGGTGAGCTGTTCGTCAGTGAGGCGGACGAGAGCGACGGTTCCTTCCTCCTCGGTCGTCCGGCCGTCGGCGTGGTCACCAACATCGAGCTGGATCACGTCGACTTCTACGTCGGTGGGCTCGAGGAGATCGAGAGCGCGTTCACCTCGTTCGCCGCACGATGCGGCCATGTCGTGGTGTGTGCCGACGACCCGTCCGCGATGCGCGCGGTCGAGTCGGCGGGCCGACCGGTCACGACGTACGGCAGGCGGCCGGACGCGGGGATCCGCGTGAACGTCGACTCGGTCGGACCGGGGGGCGCCTCGGCGAAGCTTGATGCCGGCGGACGGTCCCACGATCTTCGGTTGGCCGTGGACGGCGCGCACAACCTGCTGAATGCGGCCGCCGCGGTGGCGGCCGCGGAGGCGGTCGGCGTCCCCGCGGCCGCGGCGGTCGAGGCGCTCGCCGGGTTCGCCGGGGTCCACCGCCGCTTCGAGCGCCGGGGATCGGTGCGCGGCGCCGACTTCTACGACGACTACGGACACGTCCCCACCGAGCTCGAGGTGACCCTGGACGTCGCTCGCCGGACCGACCACCGTCGGGTCCTCGCGGTGTTCCAGCCGCACCGCTATTCCAGAACGCAGGCACTGTGGAAGGAGCTGGGAGCGAGCCTGGTCGGCGCCGACGTCATCGTGGTGACCGATATCTACGGCGCCGCGCAGGAGCCGATCCCCGGCGTGACCGGCAAGCTGGTGGTCGAGGGCATCGCGCGCACCGGGTGCGACCGTCGGGTCGTCTACCTGCCGCACCGCAACGACGTCGTGGAGTTCCTCACGCGCGAGGTTCGTCGGGGCGACCTTGTCCTCACGATGGGGTGCGGCGACGTCTGGATGTTGGGCGACGCCGCGCTCGAACGGATCGAGGAGGCGTCGTGACGGACACGGACGGCATGCTCGGCCGGGCGGAGGCGATCCTGCGGGCCGCGTGCGGTGAGCGGGTCCGCACGCGGTTCGAGCTCGCGGCGCTCACCACGTTCCGGATCGGCGGGCCCGCCGCCCTGTTCCTGGAACCCGAGTCCGAGTCCGATCTGGTCGCGGTCTCCGAGGCCGTTCGCCAGACGGGCATCCGGGTGGCGGTGCTCGGCAAGGGCTCGAACGTCCTGATCGCCGACGAGGGCTTCCCCGGCCTCGTGCTGCGTCTCGGGAGGAGCTACCGCTGGTCGGCTCGCGACGGCGAACGGCTCACCGCCGGCGGCGCGATGCCGCTGCCGGCGCTGGCGGGGGTGGCCCTCGCGCACGGCCTGTCGGGGCTGGAGTTCGGGGTGGCGATCCCGGCCTCGCTGGGCGGCGCCGTTCGGATGAACGCCGGCGCCCACGGCGGGACCCTCGCTGACGTGGTCGAGTCCGTCGACGTGTTCGGCCTCGGTGACGGGGCGGGGCACCGCGTGAGCGCGGACGAAGCCGGCTTCTCCTATCGCCGGTCCGATCTCGCCCCCGGCGCCGTCATCGTGGGCGCCACGGTCCGGCTGCGATCCGGCGATCCCGCCGAGATCCGGACTCGGATGGACGAGGCACGCGACTGGCGCCGTCGAACGCAACCGCTCGCCGAACCGAACTGCGGGAGCGTCTTCAAGAATCCGCCCGGTGACCATGCCGCCCGTCTGATCGAGGAGGCGGGAGCCAAGGGTCGTCGACTCGGACTCGCCTCGATCTCGACGAAGCACGCGAACTTCATCATCGCGTCCGACGGCGCGACCGCCGCCGACGTCCTGTCCCTGATCCGCGAGGTCCAGGACCTCGTCGAGCACCGATCGGGCGTCCGTCTCGAACCGGAGGTGCATCTGCTTGGGGGTCTCGACCTCGCGTCTCGCTGAGTGGATCAGGTCGCGCCGCGGCCATCGCCGAAGGGCGCTGATCGCCGTGGGATCGATCGCGCTCGTGATCGGTGGGGTGGTCGCGTCCCGGACGTCCGTGTTCGACGTTCGCGGGATCGACGTCTCGGGTGCCGATCATCTGCATCGGCCCCGGATCGTTCGGATCGCCGGCGTCTCGAACGCGACCAACGCGCTCTGGCTCGACGAGGGCGTGGCCGAGCGCCGTCTGGAGGCCGAGCCGTGGATCGCGGATGCGGACGTCCGCGTGACCCTCCCGCTGACGGTGGAGATCGTCGTCCACGAACGCGCGCCGGTTGCCGTCGCGCGCGGAATGGTGACCTCGTTGATGGCCGCGGACGGGACCGTCCTCGGATCGGGGACGGTCCCCCGTGGCCTCCCGGTGATCGAACTCGGCGGTGCGGGGAGCGTCGAGGGGATCCGACCGAGCCCGGTCGGTGCCGCACGGGCGCTCGGCGCGATGGGGCCTGCCCTGCGGGCGCAGGTCGCCAGGGTCCGCGTCCTGCTGGACGGGACCCTCGAGATCCGTCTGCGGGGGGGCCCGACCGTCCGCTTCGGCACGCCGGAGGACGCCGAGCGCAAGGCCGAGACGATCCGGCGGGTGCTCGCATGGGCCGGGAGCGAGGGGACGCCCCTGCGAACGATATCGGTCGTCTCCGCGCTCGCGCCGGCGGCGACGTTCGTCGCTCCGACCTGATCCGGCGGTTGTTACACGCACGACTAACGAGGCCTGTGGGGATATTGACGGACCTGGGCTTTGATAGTAGCGTGCCGTAGTCAACGTCAAGTAGATATAACAATCAACGTTCAGTTGAGGTTCAGTCCTTCGGGAGACACAACGGCGTTTCCCCAGGTAGACCGGGGGCTTCACCCGGGGAGCGGAGATCGCGGTGATGGATTCTCCTCAGAACTACCTCGCCGTCATCAAAGTGGTCGGGATCGGCGGGGGTGGTGTGAACGCGGTCAACCGCATGATCGAAGGCGGCTTGCGAGGGGTCGAGTTCATCGCGGTGAACACGGACGCCCAGACGCTGCTGATGTCGGATGCGGAGGTCAAGCTCGATATCGGCCGCGAGACGACGCGCGGCCTCGGTGCGGGTTCGGACCCCGAAGTGGGTCGCCGGGCCGTCGAGGAGCACCGTGACGAGATCGAGGAGATCCTCAAGGGCGCCGACATGGTGTTCGTCACGGCGGGCGAGGGCGGGGGCACCGGGACCGGTGGCGCACCCATCGTCGCCGAGATCGCCCGCGCACTCGACGCGCTCACGATCGGCGTCGTGACGCGGCCGTTCGGGTTCGAGGGCCGTCTCCGCGCGACGCAGGCGGACCTCGGGATCAGCGAGCTCAAGAAGGCCGTGGACACGTTGATCGTCGTGCCGAACGATCGCCTGCTCCAGGTCTCCGACCCCAGCACCCCGATGATCGACGCGTTCCGCACCGCGGACCAGGTCCTGTTCCAGGGTGTGGACGGCATCACGTCGCTCATCACGACGCCGGGCCTGATCAACCTCGACTTCGCCGACGTCAGGTCGGTCATGACGGGCGCGGGGTCCGCATTGATGGGGATCGGTCAGGGCTCGGGTGAGGACCGCGCCGAGGAGGCCGCTCGATCGGCGATCTCGTCGCCGCTGCTGGAATCCTCGATCGAGGGGGCTCGGGGGTTGCTGCTCTCGGTCGCCGGGCCCACCGGCCTCACCCTGCACGAGGTGAACAAGGCCGCGGACGCGATCACCCGGGTGGCGCACCCCGACGCGAACATCATCTTCGGCGCCGTGATCGACGACGCCCTGGGCGAGGAGATCCGCGTGACGGTGATCGCCGCGGGGTTCGACAAGGCGGTCACCGCGCCGACGACGTCCAGGTTCGCGGAGAGCCGACTGTCGCGCCTGCTCGAGGAGCCCGAGACCCTGGTGGTGATCGAGCCGTCCCCGGCCGCATCCTCGCCGATGGAGGACGAGGACGACGTCCTGCCGATGCCGTCGATCCTGGTCGAGGAGGAGGACGAGATCTTCAAGCCCGCGCAGGAACGGGTCGCGTTCGACGCCGAGGAGGATCTCGACATCCCGGACTTCTTGAAGAGCTAGAGGGTGGAACGTTCGCCCGCACCGTGGGGCGGGATCGTGTTCGAGCGGTCGGAGGCGCCCTTCCCCCGCCTCTGGGGCCCGGGATCCCGCCCCCTTCCTTGACCGGGTCACCGATCCTCCGATCGACCACGGGAGTGGTGGTGATGTTCTTCGTGTGCCTTCTGTTCTTGACTGTCCGCTTCTGTTAGCTTGCGTGACGTGCCGGCCGACCCCACGCCCGAGGCCCTCGTCGCGAACCTGACGACGATCCGCGAGCAGATCGCGGGCGCATGCGAACGCGCCGGGCGAGACCCCGGCGAGGTACGCATCGTGGCGGCGGCCAAGACCTTCGAGCCCGAGGCGATCGAACGCGCACGCGACGCGGGCGTCCGGGAGGTGGGGGAGAACTACGTCAAGGAGCTTCGCCGCAAGCGGGATCGGGTGGACGGGATCGTCTGGCATTTCATCGGGACCCTGCAGAGCCACTCGGCGCGCCACGTCGCCGAGCTCGCCGACGTCGTCGAGACCGTCACCCGCGGACGCGCGACGGACCGACTCGCGCGGCGCGCGCTCGACATCGGCCGCTCGATCCCGGTGCTGATCGAGGTGGACTTCACGGGCGAGCGAACGGGCGTCGCCCCCGACGAGGTGGGGGTCGCGGCCGACGAGGTCGCCGAGACCGACGGCGTGGATCTCGTCGGCCTGATGACCCTGCCGCCGATGCCGTCCGTCGCCGAGGACTCGCGTCCGTTCTTCCGCCGCCTGCGGGAGCTTCGGAACGGGGTGGCGGCGCACCATCCCGAGGCGGCGGAGCTCTCCATGGGAATGTCCCTCGATTACCCGGTTGCGGTGGAGGAAGGCGCTACGATGGTCCGGATCGGCACGGCCTTGTTCGGGGCACGGCGCCCGGAAGATACAGGGAGGACGTGATGCCAGGCGTGTGGAAGAAGACGCTCACCTATCTCGGCCTCGTCGAGGACGACGAGTTCGAGGAGCTGGACGAGGTCGGCGCCGCCCCCGAGACCGCCGAGGTCCGTCGCTTCCAGCGACCGCAGGCCCTGCGCGAGGTGGAGCTCGAGCCCGAGCACGAAGGGATCGTGCGCACCATCCCGTCGAGTCGCCCCGCGACCGCGGGCTCGATCCACAAGTCGGAGCCGCGCCGCTTCAACGAGGCGCGGGACATCGCCGATCGGTTCAAGGACGGGATCCCGGTCATCATGAACCTGCAGAGCACCGACGACACGATCGCTCGGAGGCTCGTCGACTTCGCGTCCGGGCTCGTGTACGGGCTCGACGGAAAGATCGAGATGGTGGCCAATCGGGTCTACCTGCTGACGCCCGCGAACGTGGACGTCTCCGCCGAGGACCGCGAGCGCATCGCCGGCGGCGACCTCTACAACCAGTTCTGACGCCGCTCGATCGCTTCACCCCATCGCGATGACCGCCGCCGAGAACGCGCTGCTCAGCCTCCTGTGCGTCGTCCTGACGATCTACACGATCCTGCTGTTCGTCCGCGTGATCATCTCGTGGGCGTACATGTTCGGGTTCCGGCCGCCGTATTCCGGGCCGCTTCGGACGATCCTGGATCTGCTGAACGACGTCACGGAGCCGGTCCTGCGCCCCCTCCGGGCGCTGATCCCGCCGATCCGGGCGGGCGGCGTCGGGCTCGACATATCCATCCTGATCGCGTTCGTTATCCTTGCGGTCTTGCGGGCCGCGCTGAACTGCTGACGGAGGGGGACGACTGCATGAGGAGGAAGAAGGGAACGGACGACGCCCCGGCGACCGGCGCCCGGATCACGCCGGAGGAGGTGCAGCAGGTGGAGTTCCGCCTGGCCTTCCGGGGGTACAACGAGCGCGACGTCGATGCGTTTCTGGACCGGATCACCGAGGGCCTGTCCTCCTACCTCGAGGAGCTCGAGCGGATGCGGCTCCCGGGCGAGCGCCCTCAGGCCGTCGACGGCTCGACCGGAGACGCCGGCGAGATGGTGGCTCGCGCACGCGCCGAGGCCGACGAGATCGTCCGACGTGCGCACGAGCAGGCCGCGGGGATCCGGGCGGCCGCCGGCACCGGCTCGGGCGACACCCGGGGCGTCGTAGCCCCGTTCCTGAACCAGGAACGGGAATTCCTCCAGAGCCTCGGCGGTCTCGTGCAGACGCACGCGGAGGAGATCAAGCAGATGGTGCTCGCGATCCGCGAGCGGGCCGAGGCGTCCCCGGTGCCCGACGAACGAGCGACCGCCTCGAGCCGTCCCCAGAAGTCCGCCGCGGAGGCCCCGGAGGTCATCGAGCCGGCCTCGGCCGCCGAGATCCGCGAGCGACTCCAGGCGAGCGAGCCGCCGATCGAGATCGGGCAGGCGGACGAGGACGACCTGTCGTCGGAGGCGACGCCGCCGATCGTCGTCGAGTCCGGGACCGAGCCCGTCTTCTCCAGGGACGGGGCGCCCGCGACCGAGCGACGCGAACGCTCCCTGCGCGAGCTCTTCTGGGGCGAGGACTGAGCCGAACGCTCCGGCCGCTCGAGGCCTGAGCCGGGCATCTCGGCTGCGGCTCACGCCCGCCGGAGGCTGACCACCACCCGAGCGTCCTCGATCTCGAAGGACTGCTCGAACGTCGAGTCGGGCGCCGTCCCGTCGACGATCTCCACGGCGAGGGTCTCCCCGGCGACCCACGGGCGATGGGCGTCGAGCGCCTGGGCGGCCGGACCCTCTACCCGGAGGCCGAGCACGATCCGATCGCCGACGTCCAGGCCGGCGCCCTTGCGCGCGTCTTGCACCGCGCGCACCAGTTCGCGGGCGAGGCCCTCGGCTCGAAGCTCGGGCGTCAGCTCGAGCTCGAGCGCGACGGTGATGCCGCCATCGCTGGCCACCCCCCACCCCTCGACGGTCTCCTGGACGAGGTCGACGTCCGAAGGGGCGAGCTCGACATGCTCGGCCCCGAGGTCGAGACGGACCGACTCGCCGTGCGCGAGCGCGGCGGCGAGCGACCCGTCCTCCTGCTCGAGCGCCGCCGCCACCGCCTTGACCCGGGATCCAAGCCGAGGGCCGAGGACCTTGAAGTTCGGCTTGGCGCGCCACCGGCCGAGCTGCTCGGCGGACTCCGCGAACAGCACCTGCTTCACGTTGAGCTCCTCGCCGACCAGATCCAGCAACGGTTCGAGGGCTGTGTGGTCGCCGGCGTAGTGCACGGCGGCCTCGAGCAACGGCTGCCGCACGCGCACCTTCGTCTCGGTCCGGACGCGCCGCCCGAGCTCCACGATCTGGCGGACGGCGGCCATCGCGTGGTCGAGGCTCGGATCCACCAGTCGCTCGTCCGCGATTGGGTAGTCCGACAGGTGCACGGAGTCCGGCGCGCCGTTGCGGCCGGCGGCCAGGTTGCGCCACAGCGTCTCTGCGACGAACGGTGTGAAGGGCGCGAGCAGCTGCGAAAGGCTGACGAGGCATGCGTGCAGCGTGAGGAACGCGGCGCGGACGTCGTCCCCTCCTTCGCGAGAGGGGTCCCAGAATCGCCGGCGGGCGCGCCGGACGTACCAGTTCGACAGGTCGTCCACGAAGTCGGCGATCCGCCGGCCGGCGTCGGTCGCGTCGTACGCATCGAGGCCGTCGCGGGCGGCGGCCTCGGTCCGCGAGAGCTGCGAGAGCACCCATCGATCCAGGAGCGGCCGCTGTGCGATGGGCATGTCCTCGCCCTCGGCGGGGTCGAACCCGCTCGCGTTCGCGTACGTGACGAAGAACGCGTACACGTTCCACAGCGGGAGCAGGAACTGCCGGACGACGTCGTCGAACATATCGATGCTGACCTTGCGCGACGACCAGGGCGAGCCGCCCGTGAGCAGGAACCAGCGGAGCGCGTCCGCACCCTGCCGGTCCATCACCTCGAACGCGTCCACGGTGTTGCCGAGCGACTTCGACATCTTGCGCCCGTCCCGATCGACGATGTGCCCGAGGCACACCACGGTCCGGTAGGTCGTGGCGTCGAACAGGAGCACGCCCTCGGCCATCAGCGTGTAGAACCAGCCGCGGGTCTGGTCGATCGCCTCGGCGATGAAGTCGGCCGGGAAGCGCTCCCGGTAGATCTCGAGCCCCCGCTGGAGCTCGGGGTGATAGCCCCATTGCGCGTAGGGCATCGCGCCTGAGTCGTACCAGGTGTCGATCACCTCCGGGACCCTGGTCGAGGTGCCGCCGCAGGTGGGACACGGGACCGTCACCTCGTCGATCGCGGGACGATGCGGGTCGATCCCGGTCACGTCGCGGTGTGTAAGGTCGGAGAGTTCCGCGAGCGACCCGATCGCGGTGTCGTGTCCTTGGTCGCATCGCCAGATCGGCAGCGGGGTGCCCCAGTAGCGTTCGCGCGACAGCGCCCAGTCCACGTTGTTCTCGAGCCAGTCGCCGTAGCGCCCGTGCTTGATGTGCTCCGGATACCAGTCGACCTCCTCGTTGACTGCAAGCAGCCGGTCCTTGACGGCGGTCGTTCGCACGTACCAGGAGCTCCGCGCGACGTAGATCAGCGGCGTCTCGCACCGCCAACACAGGGGATAGCTGTGGACGATCGTCTCCGCCCGCAACAGCAGCCCGCGCGACCGCAGGTCCGCGACGATGGCCTCGTCCGCGTCCTTGAAGAACGCGCCGCGGACGAATGCCGGCGCCTCGTCCGTGAACCTGCCCTCGCCGTCGAGGGGCTTGAACGTCGTCCATCCTTCCCGCCTGCCGATCTCGAGGTCCTCGGCGCCGAAGGCGGGCGCCAGGTGGACGACGCCGGTTCCGTCCTCGAGGGAGACGAAGTCGGCGGCCACGACGCGGTGGGCGCCCTCGACGTTCGGGTACAGCGGCTCGTACCGGATCCCGACCAACCCGCTCCCCGGCATCGGGCCGGCCACCACGGGCGCATCCGGCAGGACCGCGTCGCGCAGCGCCTCGGCCAGGACCAGCCGCTCTCCCTCCCACTCGACCACCACGTACCCGGCGTCGGCCTTGACCGCGAGCCCGGTGTTGGAGATCAGCGTCCACGGCGTGGTCGTCCACCCGAGCATCGAGGCTCCGACGAGCGAGGGGTGGGGCGCTTCGACGATGCGGAACAGGATGTAGACGCTCGGGTCCTCGACGTCGGCGTAGCCCATCGCCACCTCGGCGTCGGACAGCGGCGTGCCGCATCGCGGGCAGTAGGTGGTGATGCGATCGTCCTGGAACAACAACCCCTTCCCGTGAAGCTGCTTGAGCGACCACCACACGCTCTCGATGTACTCGGTGTCCATGGTCCAGTACGCGTCGTCCGTGTCGATCCAGAAGCCCAGGCGCTCCGTCTGGCGTTCGAACTCGCCCACGTACCGCTGGACCGACTCTCGACACAGCCGGTTGAACTCGGCGATCCCGAACGCCTCGATGTCCCGCTTGGTCTTCGTCCCGATCTCCTTCTCGACCTCGAGCTCGACCGGGAGGCCGTGGCAGTCCCAACCGGCCTTGCGCGGAACGAAGTGACCGGTCATCGCCTTGAAGCGGGGGTAGACGTCCTTGAACGTCCGGGACTCGGTGTGGTGGATCGCCGGCTGCCCGTTCGCGGTCGGCGGACCCTCGTAGAAGACCCAGAGCGGGCCCTCCTTGCGCAGCTCGAGCTGGCGGTGGAACACGTCGGCCTCGCGCCAGAACTCGAGCACCGCGCGCTCGAGCTCGGGGAAGTTCGCCTTCTGATCGACCGGCTCGAACATCGCCACCTCCGAAACACCAAACGCCCCGTCCCCGTTGCAGGGACGAGGCGTGGGCCCCGCGGTACCACCCCGCGTTGCCGGGCCCGCCGGCCCGGCCGCTCATCGGCTGCATCCACAGCCCACCGCTGTCACGGGCGGACCCGGCCGCGTCTACTGCGGGCGCGTGGCGCGCGCCCGGTTCGGGCGGCGGCTCGGGGATGATGTTCGGAGGGGCCTCGCCGCCGGACTCACACCGTCCCCGGCTCGCTCGGGCTCGGGATCCCTCCTACTCGTTCCCGTCATCGCCTTCGGGAGCGATGCTACACGGCGGGACGAGCCTGGTCACCGTTCGCGTGCTTCCGAAGGCGCATCTCCGCCTCGGCCAACCGAGGCGGAGATGCGCCTTCGGACAACGGAAGGCCACTGATTGCCGCCCTGAGCCGCCGATGCTAGGTTCCTCCGACCATGGCCGGGAAGATCACCCACAGCAAGAAGGAACTGGACGAGCTGCGCCAGCGCCTGGAGGCCGAACGCGCTGAGCTGCAGGTGCAACTGACGACCATCGAGGAGACCTCGTTCGCCACCTCGCAATCGGACATCTCGGGCGAGGTGTCGTTCGACGAGGAGAACGCCGACGCCGGCACCTTCACGTTCGAGCGGGAACGGGACCTTTCCATCGAGAACAACGTCCGGGACCTCATGGGCAAGATCGATCGCGCGCTCGCCCGGATGGAGGACGGCACCTACGGGATCTGCTCGCGCTGCGGCAAGCCCATCGAGAAGGCACGCCTGAACGCCCTGCCGTACGCCGACCTCTGCATCAAGGACGCGCAAGCCCAATCCCGGCGGTAGACGTGTGAGCGCCGCTCGGCGTTCGGCGATCATGCTGTACTCGGTCGCCGGGGCGGCGCTGCTGCTGGACCAGTTGAGCAAGGCGTGGGTCGAAGACGCGCTGTCCGGCAGGCCCCCGATCCGAGTGATCCCCGGCGTCCTCTCGCTCACCTACACCACGAACTCCGGGGGTGCGTTCGGGTTCGGCGAGAGCGCGCCGTGGTTGTTCGCGGGCGCGACGATCGTGGTCTCGGCGGTGATCGTCGTGGTCTCAACCCGCCCGGTGCGCCCATGGATCGCCGTGTCGCTCGGCCTGATCCTCGGTGGCGCCCTGGGGAACCTCGCGGACCGGGTCGCGAACGGTCCCGGTTTCAGCGGGCGGGTGACCGACTTCATTGACCTGCAGGTCTGGCCCATCTTCAACCTCGCCGACACCGCCATCGTGCTCGGGGCGGCGATCCTGGCGGTGGCGAGCTTCGACGGCACCGACGACCACGTCGAGCCGTCGGGGGCATCCGGGCCGGCGGCCACCGGATCCGGCGGCGTCCAGCCTTGAGCGAGGCGTTCGAGGCCGAGCCCGGCCGCCTGGACTCGGTGGTGTCGGCTCGGCTTGGCGTTCCCAGGGCGGAGGCGCAGCGCGCGATCGCCGCCGGTGCCGTGCTCGTCGACGGGTCTCGGCGGGAGAAGTCGCACCGCCTCTCGGGCGGCGAGCGGATCGAGGTGGATCTCGCGCCCTCAACGGAGCTCCCCGCCGAGGGGCCGCCCCTCGATCTCGCCTGGCGGGACGAGCACCTGCTCGTCGTGCGCAAGCCCGCCGGGCTGCCGACCCACCCGACCGAGAACCGCCGCGGCGGTACCGTGGTCAACCGGCTCCTGGGCATGGGGATCCCGTTGGCGCCGCGCGGCGGCCCCCTGCGCCCGGGGATCGTCCATCGGCTCGATGCGGGGACGAGCGGCCTGCTGGTCGTGGCGAGCGACGACGAGACGTTCGATCGTCTGACCGCGACGTTCAAGCGTCACGAGGCCGTCCGCGCCTACCTCGCGCTCGTGCGCGGCTCGATCCCTCACGAACGGTTCGAGGTTGACGCGCCCCTCGGCCGGTCCGGGGCGAGGATCCGCGTGGATGCTACCGCCGGCCGCGAGGCGTCCACGGCCTTCGAGGTGCGCGAGCGGTTCGACCGGGCAACGCTGGTCGAGGCCGAGCCCCGGACGGGGCGGACGCACCAGATCCGGGTCCACCTCTCGTCGATCGGTCACCCCATCCTGGGCGACCGGCGCTACGGCGGGGGAGGGGCCGACGCGCGCGAGCTCGGGCTCGAGCGCCCGTTCCTGCACGCGTGGCAGATCGCGTTCGACCACCCGATCACGGGCGAGCGCATCGACCTGGAGGACCCGCTGCCACCCGACCTCCGGCGCGCGCTCGAGCGGGCGAGGAGTCGCCAGGGCTGATCAGCGTCGGGCGCGCTCGGCCTCGCGGAGGTAGAGGGCGTGCTGCGTCCGGACCTCCTCGCGCGAGGCGAGCAGGGCGTCCTCGACGCCGGGGGAGAGCGACCGCGACTCGATCAGCGCGTTCAGCTTCGTCGGGTCGACGGACAGCACCTGTTCCCACAGCCCGAGCGGCTCGAGGATCTCGCGCACCTTCTCCTCGACCGGGGCCGTCACGTGCTGCGCCCGCCGGTCGATCGCCGCGCCGTCGGAGCCGAACAGGCGCCGGTATCCGTGCTCGTCGGCGAACGCGTTGATCAGCGGGACCAGCTCGTCGAACCGACGGTACGCCGCGCGGGTCTCACGCTTCAGCCTGATCCACTCGTCCACCATCTCGGTCACGCGCGGGGTCGGGTCTCCCCGCTCCTTCTCGTATCGGTGGCGGAACAACGGGCACAGGGCCTGGTACTCGCACCAGTCGCAGAGCGGGTTCTGCCGCGCCTCGAACTTTCCGGCCTCGATCCGCTCGGCGACCACCGCGATCCTCCGGCGCAGCTCGTCGACGTCGGCGGGCGTTCGGACCGTCGTCATCCGTTGGCCGGGGAGCAGGTAGTACAGCGTCAGGCGTTCGGGCTCGATGCCCCAGATCTGCCGCGCGGCCATGTGGTAGATCGAGAGCTGCAGATCCTGGTCGATCCTCGACTGCGGCGGCAAGCGCCGGTTCGTCTTGTAGTCGACGATCTCGTACCCGCCGCCGGGGATCCGGTCCATCCGGTCGATCACGCCGGACAGCGCGACGCCTTCGACCTCGATCGTGAAACGGAACTCGAGTGCGGCCGGGATCCGGTACGCGTCGGCGTTCTCGCGGTGGTAGAGCGACAGGACCTGCCGGCCATGGTCGCGGTAGGTCTGCTCCTCCGACGCGTCGCCGAACCCCTCGGAGACCCAGGACGCCTCGAGCATGTCGTGTAGCTCGCCGATCGAGGGCGGGACCGGCACCGGCCGGTTGTGGAACAGGTACAGGGCCCGGTGGAGGGAGTCGCCGAACGAGAGCGCCGCCGAACGCGCCTGCGGCACGCGGTCCTCGTACTGAAACTTGAACTTGGCGGGGCACGTTTCGTACGTGTTGATGCTCGAGTACGAGAGCCGCATCTGCCCTCCGAGGCCTGTAGGTCAGCGCCCGAGTGTACGGCCACGGAACCGGCAATTACAAGCGTGTAGTTATTCACATGGTATCCCCTTCCGCGCCTGATCAAGGGTGGCTATCCGGTAGTCGACCTTCCCTGCGATCGCGCTGGACGCTTGGACAGCTTGCTCCAATGGTTGACGACTGATTCCACGTCGATCTGAGATCTGTCGTATTGACCCTGAGCCGCGACGACGATACTCTCGGCCCCTCGAATCACAGAGCTGTTATTCACACTGAATCCCCAGAGATTCCACGAGCGGGACCGAGGGAGCCATGTCGGAGAGCTTCGTTCACCTCCACGTGCACTCCGAGTTCTCCCTGCTGGACGGGGCCGCCAGGATCAAGGCGCTGTTCGAGCGGGCCGCCGAGTTCCAGATGCCGGCGCTGGCGCTCACCGATCACGGCGCGATGTTCGGGGCGCTCCAGTTCTACGAGGCGGGGGTGGCGGCGGGGGTCAAGCCGATCCTCGGCGTGGAGACCTACGTGGCGCCGAGCTCCCGGTTCGAGCGGGCGCCGGGCGAGAGCGAGGAGAAGTACCGCCACCTCACGATCCTGGCCCGCAACGAGACCGGGTACCGCAACCTCCTCAAGCTGGTCACGGACGCGCACCTCGAGGGCTTCTACCACCGTCCCCGCGTGGACAAGGAGCTCCTGGCCGAGCACGGCGAGGGGCTGATCGGGCTCTCGGGATGCCTCGCGTCCGAGGTCTCGCAGCTCCTCCTCGGGGGTCAGCCCGCGAAGGCGGACGAGGTGGCCTCGACCTACGGCGACATCTTCGGGGCCGGGAACTTTTTCATCGAGCTCCAGGATCACGGCCTCTCCGAGCAGCGCGAGATCCTGCCCGAGCTGGTGGAGCTCGCGAGCCGTACCGGCCTGCCGCTCGTGGCCACGAACGACCTGCACTACACGCAGCGCGAGGACGCGAAGCCCCACGACGTCCTGCTCTGCATCCAGCAGCAGAAGCTGCAGTCGGACACCAACCGGCTGCGGTTCGACTCGGCCGAGTTCTACCTGAAGACCGCGGAGGAGATGCGCGAGGTCTTCCGCGAGCTGCCCGGGGCGTGCGACGCGACGTTGCAGATCGCCGAGATGTGCGAGCTGGAGCTCGTCTACGGGAGCTCGGCGCAGCCCGAGGACCGCTTCCACGTCCCGCGGTTCGAGCCGCCGGAGGGCAAGGACCGCGATGCCTACCTGCACGAGCTCGTGATGCAGGGTGCGAGGGAGCGGTACGGGACGCTGACGCCCCCCATCCTCGAACGAATCGAGCAGGAACTCGGCGTGATCACGTCCATGGGCTTCTCCGGTTACTTCCTGATCGTGTGGGACCTGATCCGGTTCGCGCGCGAGAACGGCATCCGCGTCGGACCCGGACGCGGCTCGGCGGCCGGCTCGGTGGTCTCGTACTCGTTGCTGATCACCGATCTCGATCCACTCCGGTACGACCTGATCTTCGAGCGATTCCTGAACCCCGGGCGGATCCAGATGCCCGACATCGACATGGACTTCGACGAGCGCCGGCGCGACGAGGTGATCCGGTACGTGGCCTCGAAGTACGGATCCGACCGTGTGGCGCAGATCATCACGTTCCAGACCATCAAGGGGAAGCAGGGGATCCGCGACGCCGCGCGCGTCCTCGGGTTCCCCGCGAGCGTCGGCGACCGCCTCTGCAAGATGTACCCGGCGGCGATCATGGGGCGCGACGAGCCGATCGAGAAGGCGCTCCGGCTCTCGCACGAGCTCCGTGACGCCTACGAGCGGGAGCCCGAGGCCCGCGAGATCGTGGACACGGCGCGGGCGCTCGAGGGTCTTCGGCGCGAGGACTCCGTCCACGCGGCCGGTGTGGTGATCGGCGACGCACCGCTCGTGACCTACCTGCCGCTCAAGCTCTCCAAGGATTCCCGCGACGACTCCCGCCGGATCGTCACGCAGTTCGACATGCACGGGGTGGAGGAACTCGGCCTGCTCAAGATGGATTTCCTCGGTCTGCGAACGCTGTCGGTGATCGAGGACACGCTCTCGCACCTGCGGCGCAGGGACGTCGAGCTCGACATCGACCACGTGCCGCTCGACGACGCCGACACCTACGCGATGCTGTGCCGGGCCGACACGACCGGCGTCTTCCAGCTCGAGGGCGGCGGGATGCGCTCCCTGATCAAGCAGCTCGCCCCCGACCGGTTCGAGGACCTGATGGCGCTGGTGGCGCTGTACCGACCGGGGCCGCTCAGCGCGGGGATGCACGTCGAGTACGCCGAACGCAAGCACGGGCGCCGCCCGGTGTCGTACCCGCACACGGATCTCGCGGAGATCCTCGCTCCCACGTACGGGATCATGGTGTACCAGGAGCAGGTGATGCAGATCGCGGTGCGGATGGCCGGGTACTCGATGGCCGAGGCCGACATGCTCCGCCAGGCGATGGGCAAGAAGATCCGCGCCAAGCTGATGGTCCACCGCGAGAAGTTCATCCAGGGCTGTGTCGACAACGGATACCCGGACCGGCTCGGCACGGACTTGTTCGACCTGATGGAGCCGTTCGCCGACTACGGGTTCAACGCCTCGCACGCGTGCGCGTACGGGTTCATCGCGTACCAGACGGCGTACCTCAAGGCGCATCACCCCGTCGAGTACATGTCGGCGATCCTGACGAGCGTCCGCGACGACAAGGACCGCAAGCCCTTCTACCTGAACGCGTGCCGCCTCATGGGGCTCGAGGTCCTGCCTCCCGACGTGAACGAGTCCGAACAGGACTTCGCGCCGGTGACCAGCGGCGAGCCCAGGATCCGATACGGGCTCTCCGCCGTGCGCAACGTGGGCTCGGGCGCGGTGCAGCAGATCATCGAGGCCCGTCGCGCGAAGGGTTCGTTCACCGGCTACGCGGACTACTGCCGCAAGGTGGATCCCTCCGTCCTGACCAAAAAGGTGCTCGAGAGCCTGATCTACGCGGGCGCGTTCGACTCGCTCGGGTACCGGCGACGCGGACTCCTCGAGAACCAGGACAAGGTCTCGATCCCGATCTCGGCCGAGCGCAAGGCCGAGGCCGCGGGGCAGTTCTCGCTCTTCGGAGGTGGCGAGCAGGCGGCGAACGAGATCGACGAGGGCGTGATCACGTCCGACGAGTACGACCGGCGGACCCTCCTCCGTTTGGAGAAGGAGGTGCTCGGTCAGTTCGTGACCGACCACCCACTTCTGGGCGTGAAGGAGCGGCTGGCCGCGCTCGCTGATATGGAGATCGCCGAGACCGAGGGCCTGGGCGACGGCGATCTCGTCACGGTCGCGGGGATCGTCGCCTCGGTCTCGCGCCGCTACACGAAGAAGGGGGAGCCCTACGCGCAGTTCCGCCTCGAGGACTTGGCCGGCGGCGTCACGGTGGTCGTGTTCCCGGGCCAGTACGAGAGCCTGCAGCACCTGCTCGAGCACGACTCGATCCTGCTGGTGAAGGGTCGCGCCGACCGCCGGGGTCGCGGCGAGGAGCTGCAGCTGCGCGCGGTCGAGGTCTCCGAACCCGATCTGGGCGACGGCGGGCGGCCGACCCCTCCGAGCGGCCGCCTGGTGATCGACCTCACCGCGCAGAGCTGCACCGGCACCGTGATCGCGACGCTCAAGGAGCTGCTCGCGGCGCACAAGGGGTCGTCGCCGGTCCAGGTGCGCTTCCATTCCTCTGCGGGCGTGCGGCCGTTCGACGTCGGCACCTTCCGCGTCGAACCCGGCGCCGGGCTGCTCTCCGAGCTGCGGGTCTTGCTCGGCACCGAGGCCGTTCGTCTGGCGTCGCTCGAAGCGGACGACGTGGTCGTCCTGCCGGCGTCCGGCGTCCCCGCCCCCACCGGGTAGCGTTCGGACCCATGCCCTTCGAGGTCATCCCGGCGCTCGACGTCGCCGGCGGGCGACTCGTCCACGTCATGGGGTCGGCCGAGGTCGCCGCGGCGGCGTTCGGGGGCGATCCGTCAGCGGCCGCGGAGGCGTTCGTGGGCGCCGGTGCCGCGCGTCTGCACGTCGTCGACGTCGATCTCGCGCGCTCGGGCGAGGCCGGGAACGCCGACGTTCTCGCTGCCGTGTGCGGTCTGGGTGTGCCCGTTCAGGCGAGCGGCGGCGTCCGCACCGGGGAGCAGGTCGACGCGCTGCTCGCCCGGGGGGCCGACCGGGTCGTGCTCGGCTCGGCCGCGTTGCACGATCGCGGCGGGGCCGAGGGGCTCGTCCGGCGGTTCGACGATCGGCTGGTCGTGGGGATCGAGGCGGACGGCGACACCGTGCGGGCGCGCGGGACCGACCTCGAGTTGTCGCTGCGGGACCTCCTCGTCTGGCTGGCCGGTCTCGAGGTTCGCCGGTACCTGTTCACCGCGGTGCGGCGGGCCGGCGAGCTCCAGGGTCCCGATCTCGACGCGATCGGGGCGTTCGCGGAGCACTCGCCCGTGCCGGTCGTCGTGGCGGGCGGGATCCGGGGCGTCGAGGACCTGCGAGCCATCGCCGCGCTGGACGGCCGGATCGAGGGCGCGGTGATCGGCCGGGCGCTCTACGAGGGGCTCGACCTGCGCGCCGTGATGGCCGCGGTCGCCTGACGTCGCGGGCGGCGCCGTTCGCGTGCGTAGACTTGCGGCTCCATGGGCTTCCTGACCGACCTCCTCGACGACCTCCGGCGTCGCCTCGAACGCGACCCGCTCGACGAGCCGGGGTTGCTGGCGTTGACGATGCACCTCCCGCCGCCCCGGCCGTTCGAGGACGCGCTTCGATCGGCACCGCCGGCGCTGATCGCCGAGTACAAGCGTTCGTCCCCGTCGGCGGGGGCGATCTCCGAGCCGGACGTCGCGAGCCAGGCGCGCGCCTACGAGGAGGGGGGAGCGGCGGCCGTCTCGGTGTTGACCGAGCCGACGCGGTTCGACGGCGCGATCGCGGACCTCCGCGCGGTTCGGCTCGCCGTGAGCCTCCCGGTGCTGCGGAAGGACTTCCTGGTCCACCCCGCGCAGGTGATCCAGTCTCGAGCCGCGGGCGGCGACGCCGTCCTGTTGATCGCCGCGGCCCTGTCGGAGCTCGAGCTCAAGGGGATGCTGGCGGTCGCGGCCGACCTCGGGCTCGACGCACTCGTCGAGACCCATTCGGAGGAGGATCTCGCCAAGGCGCTGGCGACCGATGCGCCCGTGATCGGCGTGAACGCGCGGGACCTGGAGACGCTCGAGGTCGACGTCGAGCGGGCTCTCGCGATGTTGCCCGATGTGCCGTCGGACCGCGTGGCGGTGCTCGAGAGCGGGGTCTCGACACGCGAAGACGTCGAGCGCGCGATCGACGCCGGCGCCGGAGCCGTGCTGGTCGGAGAGACTCTGATGCGGTCCCCCGACCCCGGGCTCACGATCCGGTCGCTGCGGGGTCCGTCGTGAGCGCGCCGGCGACGCTTCCCGACGAACGTGGTCGGTTCGGCGCGTACGGGGGGCGGTACGTGCCGGAGGTGCTGATCCCGGCGCTCGACGAGCTCGCGGCGGCGTGGTCGACCCTCCGGGACGACCCCGCGTTCCGGGGCGAGCTCGACGCGCTGCTCCGGGACTTCGTCGGCCGGCCCTCGGCGATGACCTTCGCGCCGCGGCTATCGGAGGCGACCGGTTACCGCATCTACCTCAAGCGCGAGGACCTGAACCACACCGGCGCGCACAAGATCAACAACACCCTGGGGCAGGTGTTGCTCGCTCGCCGTCTCGGCAAGGGACGGATCATCGCCGAAACGGGCGCGGGGATGCACGGGGTGGCGACGGCCACGGCGTGCGCCCTCTTCGGCCTGCCGTGCGTGGTCTACATGGGCGAGGAGGACACGATCCGGCAGGCGCCGAACGTCGCCCGGATGCAGCTGCTCGGCGCCGAGGTCGTCACGGTCACCTCCGGCAGCCGAACGTTGAAGGACGCGCTCAACGAGGCGCTGCGGGATTGGGCGGCGAGCGTGGTCGACACGCACTACGTCCTGGGCTCGGTCGCGGGACCCCATCCGTTCCCCGCGCTCGTCCGCGATCTCCAACGCGTGATCGGCGACGAGGCCAGGGTGCAGCTGCGCGAGCGCGAGGGTCGCGACGCGGACGTGGTGGTGGCTTGCGTGGGCGGCGGGAGCAACGCCATCGGGATCTTCGAGGCGTTCCTCCCCGAACCGAGCGTCGGGCTCGTCGGCGTCGAGGCCGGAGGCCGTGGCGACGGGCTCGGTGAGCACTGCCGGTCGCTCACGGTGGGCGAGCCGGGGGTGCTCCACGGGTCGTACTCCTACCTCCTGCAGGACGAGCAGGGGCAGGTGGTGCCGACGCACTCGATCTCGGCGGGGCTGGACTACCCGGGCGTGGGCCCGGAGCACGCGTACCTGCGAGATGCCGGCCGCGCCACCTACGTCTCGGTCACCGACGAAGAGGCGCTGGAGGGCTTCCACGCGCTGGCGACGCTCGAGGGGATCCTGCCGGCGCTCGAACCCGCCCATGCGATCGGCTGGCTCCTCCGGCGTCCGCTCGCGGAGGGTTCGCTCGTGCTCGTCAACCTGTCCGGTCGGGGCGACAAGGACCTCGAGACGGTGCGGGCCGCGGTGGGGTCGAGGCCGGGGGCGCCGCGTGCCTGATCTCGAGCCGTCTCTGCGATCGCGGCTGGACGCGGGCGGTCGCGCCTTCGTCCCCTACGTCACCGGCGGGCTCGCGGGCGTGGACGCGGAGCTGTTGCGGGGGCTGGAGGAGGCCGGGGCCGATGCGATCGAGGTGGGGATCCCCTTCTCGGACCCGGTCATGGACGGGCCGGTCATCCAGGAGGCATCCCGTCGTGCGCTCGAGGATGGCGCCACGCCGTCGAGCGTGCTCGGCTCGATCAAGGAGGCCGGGCTCGAGGTCCCCGTCGCCGTCATGACGTACGTGAACCCCGTCTGGCGCGCGGGCCACGGCGCGTTCCTCGCCGCGTGCGTCGACGCCGGCGTCAGGGGTGTGATCGTGCCCGACCTCCCCGTCGATGAAGCCCGCGACTGGACCACCGCGTGCCGCCGAGCCTCGGTGGACCCGGTCTTCCTGGCGGCGCCCGGCACCTCGGACGATCGGCTGCGCGCGATCGGCGATGCGTCGAGGGGGTTCGTCTACTGCGTCGCGACCTACGGGGTCACGGGCGCTCGGGACCGGCTGGCCGAGACGGCCGCCGAGCTCGTCGGGCGGCTCCGCCCGCTCACGCCGCGCCCGCTCCTGGTTGGGGTCGGGATCGCCGAGCCGTCGCACGCCGCCGGGGCGTGCGCGTTCGCCGACGGCGTCGTGGTGGGGAGCGCCCTCGTCCGCCCTTTGCTCGACGGAGACACGGCAACCGCCCTCGAGCTCGCCCGCGCGTTCCGAGCGGCGACGCCGTCGTAGGCACC
>Ga0307287_10000101_pt1 | contig 30426 bp, 34 predicted proteins | sample ER_DNA_141_FD_194485 | JGI IMG/M metagenome (GOLD analysis project Ga0307287, IMG submission 194485) | Bulk soil microbial communities from the East River watershed near Crested Butte, Colorado, United States - ER_DNA_141 | ecosystem: Environmental > Terrestrial > Soil > Floodplain | place...
TGTGCGTTAGAGATGCTCCCCGGTCCGGAATTCACCGCAACGAGGTGCCAGGCGCCGAGGTCGAAGCTGTAGTACCCGCCATTACTGCGATGCGCCCGCTGGCCAAAGTAGTCGAAGTACCCGTCGGCGCCCGCTGTGTGATAGTCGTGGTTGCCCGGGACCGGTCGCGTGATGTTCTTGAAGCGGCCCCACGTCGGGTCGTACGAGGCCATGAAGTCGGCCAGCTCACCGTCGGGGTACTGGTTGTCCCCGAGCGTGAGCGCTGCTGTCGGTTCGATCGATAGAACGAGTCGAGCAGTCCGTCGCTGTGGTGCGTCTGGCTCTTCCTCATGCGCGATGTCTCCGGCCGCCGTAATCACCGGAGCCCCGGCGACTGCCGGGGAGGCGAAGAGGAGCGCGGCGAACAGGAGCGCAGCGACCACAACGGCGATCCTCAAACGGACCATCGCCGATTCGCTCATCGCGGCGGGACAGTAGCAGCCCTCGCCAGTGGGTGCGAGGTCTCTCGAGACCGCAGGCTCGCCCTGCGGCGCGAGCTCTCGATGCGCCGTCGCTGAAATGCTGGCACTGGTGTGATGGTCGTTCATCGCTCGACGTCGAATTTGAACACGGCGAACTCCAGGCGGTCATTGCCACTCCGACTGGCACCGTCCAACACGAAGAACCGGCCTCCGATGCGCTCCACGGCACGACTGTCCCGTACACCGAACGGCGTCAGATCGAACGACCACCCCGGGATGATCGTCTGGCTCGGCCAATCGACGGCATACAGCACCTCGCCATTCGTGACGGCGTACATCTCCGATCCATCCCGGGAGAAGCTGAGGCCGAGGATGCCGGTCAGATCGGTGATCCGGAAGGGCTGGCCGAGTGCGTTGCTTGGGTAATCGTAGGTCCAAAGATCGGGTCCCTCGGCGACGTACACACGATGATCGGCGGAGTTCCATCCTGCGGCCGTGAAGTCGTTGGTCCGCTTCAACGGCTGCCACGAGTCGAGCCGAAGCACGCCGCGACGGCGCGTCAGGCGGAAGACCGTCGGTCGGACCGATCTCGTGCAGCATTTCCCAGAGAAGACGTACAGAACATCGTTTGCCGCGTCGTAGGCCATGCTCTCGAAGTCCTCGGTCCGGTTTCCTCCGGCACGAGGACCGCTGCCGAATCGACGCGTGGATTGGAATGCTTGTGTACGAATCACCCGTTTGAGGTTCCCGGTCTTCCGGGCCACTTCGAAGATCGCGTCAGATTGGTCGTCTGCCAGCCAGAGCGAGTGATCCCTCCGAACGTAGGCGCTGCCCTCACCGTCGTCCATCGAGATCCGAGTGTGAACGAAGGGCGTGGTGCGGATGACGCCAACGCGCCTCAGATGCGGCGTCGTCTGTGCAGTCGACGACGATGCGGTGAGAAGAGCTGAAAGCACGACGGTCCACACGAGCGTTCGAACTCGGCGACCCGACCTGCTGGTGATCGCGCGCACGGTCCTCCTTCGCACCTCGTCTCGTATGACGGAAGCTTCTCCCAATGCGACGAGATGGCACATTGGCCTTTCTTCCTACGTCGTTCGCAGAGAACCACGCACAATGGGCCGCGTTGGGGCGATACGTTACCTTTTCCCCTCGCGGCGGCCGCCTGCTCGGCAACACCCGTTCGAAGTCGGGCAGCATCAGGACGTGAAGCAGTTCCGCATGGGGAGCTGGCCCGAGAGCATCGAGGCGTTCACGGAGCTGACGCTCGACCTGCTCCAGGTCCACGGGGTCGGACGCTAGCACCTGATCGTCGGTGATGACTCGGTCGGGCCGTCTTCACCACGGGCAACTAGGCGCCTCACGGGTCATCTCGCTTCGGGCGCGGATCCGCGCACGGTCGACCCGGCGATGTCCGCCACGGACGCCCTCGCCGTCCCATCGCGCCGGTGATAGAAAGGGGACCCGATGCGCACCCTCCCTCGATCACCCATCGGTCTGAAGGACGCCGCGGTGGACCTGCGCGGGGTGACGAGGCTGTTCGGCGCCGCACCGGCGCTCGTGCGCGTCGACCTCGCGATCGAGCGGGGGGAGGCCGTCGTCCTGCGAGGACCGAACGGCGCGGGCAAGAGCACCTTGCTCCGGATCGTCGCGACGGCGCTGTCCCCGACCTACGGCGGTGGCTCGGTGCTCGGGTTCGACCTCGCCGACGCGCGCGAGGAGATCCGCCGGCGCTCCGAGCTGCTCACCCATCGCACCCGTCTGTACGAGGAGCTGACCGCGCGCGAGAACCTGGAGCTGTTCGCCGACCTGCTCGGCATCCACCACGACCTCGTGCACGGGGCGCTCGAACGCGTGGCGCTCGTGGATGTCGCCGACGAACGGGTCCGAACGTTCTCCGCCGGGATGCGTCAGAAGGTCGCGGTCGCTCGCGCGATCGTTCGCGATGCCGAGCTCCTCCTGCTCGATGAGCCGACGACCGGTCTGGACGAGGCGGCTAGGAGCGCGGTCGACGAGATGATGCTGCATGCGTCCCGCGAGGGACGGACGCTCGTGATCGCCACCCACCACGCCGTGGCACCTGGCCTCGCCGCGCGCGTCGTCACGCTGCGCGACGGCTTTGTGGAGGCCGGCTCGTGACGCTCGCGCACCAGGCGACGTTGATCGCGCGCAAGGACCTGCTGATCGAGGTCCGCGGGCGACACGCGCTCGGGACGTTGCTCCCCTTCGCCGCCACCGTCCTCGTCGCGTTCGGCTTCGCGTTCGGGCCCGGCCGCGACGTGCTCGAACGCGTGGCGCCGGGCCTCCTGTGGATGGCGGTGCTCTTCTCCGCCGTGATGGCCTCGAGGCGCGCGTACCAGACCGAGTCGGAGGACGGGGCACTCGAGGGACTCCTGCTCGCGCCGATCGACAAGGCGGCCGTGTTCCTCGGCAAGGCGTTCGCCGTGACGGTCGAGCTGCTCGCGCTGGTGATCGCGGTGCTCCTGCTGGTGATCGTCCTGTTCGACCTGTCGGTCGCGAACCCGTTCCTGGTCCTGGCGGCGTTCGTGCTGGGCGCGATCGGGCTCGCGGCGGTAGGGAGCCTGTTCGGCGTCGTGGCCGAGTCCGCCCGGACGCGCGAGGCCATCTTCCCGATGCTCGTGCTCCCGCTCGTCGCGCCGGTCTTGATCGCGGGTGTTCGCGCGACCGATCTCGCGGCGGCGGGTCGCTCGAGCGAGGTGCTCTCGTGGCTGGGGTTGCTCGCCGCGTTCGACGTCGTGTTCCTTTCGGTCGGCGTCCTGGTGTTCGGCTACCTGTTGGAGGACTGATGGCGGCGACGGCGGAGCGCGCGCTCGGCAAGGCGACGTCTCGGAGCGGGGAGCACCTGCTCGGGATCGCCGCGCTCGTCGCCCTCGGGGTCTCGGCCGTGCTCTCCCTCGTCGTGGCGCCGCCGGACTCGGTCCAGGGCGAGGTGCAGCGGATCATGTACGTCCACGTCCCGGCGGCCTGGCTCGCGTATCTGTCGTTCTTCGTCGTCTTCATCGCGAGCATCGCGTACCTGAAGACCAGGAGGACGCGATGGGACCGCGTCGCCGCCGCGTCCGCCGAGATCGGCGTCCTGTTCACGTCGTTGGCGATCGTCCTGGGGATGCTGTGGGGCAAGCCCGTCTGGGGGACCTGGTGGACGTGGGACCCGCGCCTCACCACCACGGCGGTGCTGCTCCTGATCTACATCGCCTATCTCGCGATCCGCCGGATCACGGACAACCCGTCCCGGCGGGCTCGCTGGGCGGCGGTGATCGGGATCGTCGGCTTCATCGACGTGCCGATCGTGCACCTGTCGGTCGTGTGGTGGCGTTCGCTGCACCAGGGGCCGACGGTGTTCCGGCTCGGCGGGCCCGAGATCGGGGGGACGATGCTGCTCGCGCTCCTCGTCGCGCTCGCTGCGTTCACGATCACATACGCGTACCTGATGACCCTCCGCCTCCGGGTGGGGCGGCTCGAGGAGCGCGCCGCGCGCGAGGCGCTGTCACCACTCGTCGGGGCGGAGCGCTGATGGCGCCGAACGCCGGTTATGTGATCGCCGCGTTCCTGGTCACGGCGCTCGCGCTCGGCGGGTACACGCTCCGGCTGTTCGCGAGGGCTAGGCTCGCCAAGCGCCGGGTGCAGACGATCGCCGACCGGCGTCGCGACGGCTGACGAGCGGATCAGGTCTCGTCGGTCGCGGCTCGGGCCTCCGCGATGAGGTCCTTGGCCGTCTGGCGTTCGACGCCGAACGGCGCGGAGTCCAGATAGGTCTCGAACACCGAGATCGCGTCCTCGGGACGATCGAGCCCGCGCAGCAGGATGACGCCCCGGATGAACAGCCCCTCGGGGTACCGCGGGTCGGTCGAGAGCGCCCGGTCGACGGACCGGAGCGCCGCCTCTGGACGACCGTTCTGGTACAGGATGATCCCGACGTGCGCGAGCGCCTCCGCGTCGTCGGGGTCGAGCGCGAGCGCCACCGCGTACTCGGACAGGGCGTCCTCGACCATGCCGGCGTCCAGGTAGCGATGCGCGAGGTCCAACCGAGCCGCCAGGTCGTCCGGGTGCTCCTTCACGCGTCGCTCGAAGAACCCGAGCGGGTCGTCCGATGACTGCGGCGTGGAAGCCCGCGCCTGGGGTTCGGCGTCGCGGGCAAGGGACGCGACCACGACCGCAAGGACGGTTCCCCCGATCAACACCGCGACCGCCCACGGCGGGACGCGTCGAGGTTCGGCGGCGCTCGTTCGACCGCCTCCGGCCGGCGCGTCCTCGAGCGCGACCGCGTTGGCGCTCCCCGGCGGCGCGGCATCGCGACGGTCGAGCGCGCGCAGCACGCGCGCCATCCGGCCCTCGGTCTGTTCGCGCAGCCGGAGGTAGCCGGCCCCATCGAGCGCGCCCGACGCGTGCGCCTCTTCGAGGTCGGCGAGCGATCGCAGGAGGGCCTCGCGGCGGTCGTCGAGCGGATCGGCGAGCGGCTCGACGGGCGCCGGCGCCTCGCGGAGGAAGCCGGCGATGACGCCAACGCCGGCGACGAGCGCCAGCCCCGCGACGGCGAACGCGATCGCGATCGGGTTCACCCGCGCCTCCCGATCGCCGACGTCCCCCCGTTCATCCGGGCTCCTCGAGATCCGCCAGCTCGCGCTCGATCCGCCGATGCTCGGTCTCGGTCACCTCGCCGGCGGTCCTCGGCGCTCGCCGGCGGACGAGCGCGACCCACAGTGCGACCCCCGCGACCAGGCCGACGATCGGCACGGCCCACGGCAGGAGGTTCCACCCGTGACGGGGCGGCGAGAGCAGGATCCACTCGCCGTAGCGGTCGATGAAGAACGCGCGGATCTGCTCGGGGCTCCGGCCGGCGCGCAGCTGGGTCTCGATCTCGGTGCGCATCTCGCCGGCGAGCTTCGACGGGGAGTCCGCCACGGACAGGTTCAGGCACACAGGACACCGCAACCCCGCACCGATCTCGTGCACGCGCTCGTCGAGCGTCTGATGCCCGCCGGACCCACCGGACGCCATCAGCGCGGCGAGCGCGACGACCGCGATCGCCGCTGCCAGCACCGCGAACGAACTCGTTCGGCCGCTCACTCGACGTTCCCTGCCCGGAGCGCTCCCTCGATCTCGTCGGTGAGCCACTCGTAGGTCACGGCGCCGGTCGTCTTCGCGGCGATCGTTCCGTCCGGCGCGATCACGAAGGTCTCGGGGACGCCGAACACGCCGTAGGCGATCGCCGTCCGCGAACCCGGGTCGTCGGCGAGGGGCCAGTCGCCCTTCAGCTCGTCGCGGAACTCGAGCGCCGCCTCGCGCGTGTCTTCGAACGAGACCCCAAGGACGACGACGCCTCGCTCTCGGTACCGGTCCCAGGCGGCGGCAAGCGCGTCGTGTTCCTCGCGGCACGGCACGCACCACGACGCCCAGAAGTTCACGACGACCACCTGGCCGTGGAGGTCGCCGAGGTCGATCGTGCCGCCCGCGTCGAGCCTCGGCACCGAGAACGTCGGCGCCGGTTGGCCGATCAGCTCGCTCGGGAGCTCACGCGGGTCCCGGCCGAGCCCCGTGGCAAGCAGCAGCGCGAACAGCACCAGCGGGGCGAGCACGAACGCGACGGTCCGCCACCGATGCCGCGAGCGCGCCCTGCCGTCCGGTTCGACGGCCTCCCGAACCTCGTCCGTCTCGTCGACGCCGGCGCTCACACCGTCACCTCCTCGCGACGCTCGGCCATGGGTTCGGGGCCCCGTGGGCTCGCGGCCCGCGGCCGGGTCGGCCAGGCCGCGACGATGCCGCCGAACGCCATCACCGCGCCGCCGAGCCACAGCAGCCCGATCCCCGGGTTCACGAAGAACCGGAACGAGGCGCGCGTGTCGTTCTCGACCGTGACGAGCGACGCGTACAGGTCGACCATGCCGTTGAACGGCGTGCCGGTCCTGATCGACGGTGTCCCGATCGGCTCGGACGCCGACGGGTACAGGTTCAGGGACGGCTTGAGGCGGACCACCTCGTCTCCCGTCTCTGGGTCGAGGACCGTGAGCTCGGCGACCAGGACCCGCCGCTGGGGCTCCTCGCGGGTCGTGAGCCCGTCATAGCGGAGGTCGTAGCCCTCCGCGTGCACGATCTCGCTCCGGGCGATCGTCACCTCCGAGGAACGGTCCGCCAGCGCGGCCCACGACACGCCGACCACCGCGACGATCATCCCGAGGTGGACCACGAGCCCGCCGTAGAGGCGGTGGTTCCGCGCGACCGCGGCCCCGATCGCCGCGCCGACCGAGATCCCCCGCGCGCGCCGCTGCGCCTGGACGCCGCGGACCATCTCCGCGACCGTCGCCGCCGCGACGAACGCCGCCAGCCCGAACACGATCACCGCCACGACGCCGGCGCCCGTCAACGCGAGGAGCGCGGCCGTCACCGCGGCGGCCCACATCGGGACCTGCAGCCGGCGCAGGACCGCGGAGGGGGACGCCGCCCGCCAGGGCAGCAGCGGCCCGATCCCCATCAGGAACAGGAGCAGCAACGCGACCGGCGCCGTGTTGCGATTGAAGAACGGCGAGCCGACCGAGACCTTGCCGCCGGTGACCGCCTCGGCGAGCAGCGGGTAGATCGTGCCGACCAGCACGGTGAACGTGAGCACCAGCAGCAGCACGTTGTTGCCCAGGAAGACGCTCTCGCGCGAGAGCGGCGTGTCGAAGGTCGCCTCGGCGCGCAGCGACTCGCGACGCCACGCGATCATGCCGAACCCTCCGAGCAGCACCAGCGTGAGGAACGCGAGGTACAGGGGCCCGACGATCGACTCGGCGAACGCGTGGACCGACGCGAGGATGCTCCCCCGCGTCAGGAACGTCCCGAGGACGGTCAGCGCGAACGTCCCGACGATCAGGGACAGGTTCCAGACCTTCAGCATCCCCCGGCGCTCCTGCACCATCACCGAGTGCAGGAACGCCGTGCCCATGAGCCACGGCAGGAGCGCAACGTTCTCGACCGGGTCCCACGCCCAGTACCCGCCCCAGCCGAGGACGCTGTAGGACCACAGGGCCCCCAGCACCAGGCCGATCGTGAGGAAGATCCAGGCGGTGATCGTCCACCGGCGCGTGATGCGCATCCACGCGTCGCTGACCCGCCCGGTGATCAACGCGGCGATCGCGAAGGCGAACGGCACCGTGAACCCGATGAACCCGAGGTATAGGAACGGGGGATGCGCGGCCATCAGCGGGTGGTTCTGCAGCAACGGGAGCGGACCCCGACCGTCGAGCGGGGTGGTGGCGAGGGTCGCGAACGGGGTCGTCGGCCCGAGCACGAGGACCAGGTAGAACGCCGAGATCGCGAACATGACCGCGAGCGCCCACGGGAAGGTCTCGGGACGCCGGCGCCGGAACCGGAATGCGACGGCCGCCAGGTAGCCGCCGAGGACCAGGTTCCACAGCAGCAGCGAACCCTCGTCGGCCGACCAGAGCGCGAGCATCTTGAAGAAGGTGGGGGTCGCGCGGCTGGAGTTCGACGCGACGTAGCGGAGCGAGAAGTCGTTCCCGAGCAGCGCCGCCAGCATCGCGAGGTTCGCCACGACGACGAGCGCGAACAGCGAGTACGCCGCCGTCCTCGCGCTCTCGACCACGCGCGGCCGGCCGGTCCGGGCGCCGACGATCGCCGCCGTCGCCCCGTACACCGCGAGCGCGAGCGCCAGCGCGAGCGAGAGCGTGCCGACGAGCGCCGGCATCAGCTCACCTCGTCGGGTGGCGGCGTCTCGCCGGGCGCCGGCGGCCGGTACTGCTCGCCGTGCTTGACGAGCATGTTGTCCGAGTGGAACGCGCCGTCCGTCCCGTAGGTGCCCTCGAGCACCACGCCGGTGCCGCTCTTGAACAGCGACGGCGTCGATCCCGTGTGGACCACACTCATCCTGGTGGTGCCGTCGGTCACGACGAAGTCGACGCCGTCGGCGACGTCGTGCAGCGATCCCGGCACGACCTGTCCGCCGAGCCGCAGACGCTCGCCGGGAGCCGGATGCTGCTGGAGGAGCTCGGTCGGCGTGACGTAGTAGACGAGGTTGCCGGACAGGGCCTGCGTCCCGACCCAGGTGAGGCTGCCGGTGATCAGCACGAGCAGGACCACGACGCGGACGCGCACGGACAGAGCCTACGAGGGTGCCTCCGTTTCCGTCGAGGCACGCGATCGAGCCGCCGCCTCAGAGCTCGAACGCTCCCCCGCCGACGATGTGCACCCCGCCACCCACCCGGGCGCGCCAGGCGCCGTCCTCCCGCCGAGCCTCCACATGAAGTTCGCTGGGACGACCAACCTGCTCGCCCTGACGGATGCTCAGGCGCCGCGTCGTATCCAGATCGCCGTATTCGCCCAGGTAGACCCCGAGCGGGCCGGCCGCGGACCCGGTCGCCGGATCCTCGCCGATCCCGAACTCCGAATCGAACATCCGAGCGGTCACGCCCTCGGCCGTGGGCGCGAACAGGTAGAGGTCCTGTCCGCCGCTCGCCCGTACGGCCTGGCCGACGAGCTGCTCGTTCCTCGTCGCTCGTCGGAGTGTGTCCAGGTCCCGCACGGGCACGATCGTGGTGGGCAGGCCGGTCGAGACCGTCTGAACCGGACGACCCGGATCCAGGTCTGCGGTCGTGAGCCCGATCGCGCTCGCGATCAGGTCGCGGTCGGGGAAGATCGGCTCGAACTCGGCGGGCAGTTGCGTCATCCAGGCGGTACGTGTCTCGACGTCCACCTCGACCGGGATCTCTCCCGCGGCGATCAGCTGCGTGGCCGGCGTCGAGACGCGGCCCTCGCTCACCAAGACGAAGGCGGTCCCGATCGTCGGGTGTCCCGCGAACGGGAGCTCCCGGCCGGGTGTGAAGATCCGCATCGCGTAGCGATCTCCGGCCGCCTCGGTCACGAAGGTCGTTTCGGAGAACCCGATCTCCTTCGCGATCGCCTGCATCTCGCCGTCGTCGAGCTCGCCGGCGTCGGGGACGACGCAGAGCTGATTCCCGCCGAGTGGACGTGGAGTGAACACGTCGACGAGACGGAAGGCCACGTTCACGTCGGGCACTGTACCCACCCATTGCTACCGTTGGTCATGGCCGAGCGGACCTTTCGGGACGGGGCTCGAGCCGTCGGCCCCCTCGCGGTCGCCGTCGTCGGCTTCGGGATCTCGTTCGGCGTCCTGGCGCGGGCGGTCGGCTTCGGCTGGCTGGCCCCGATCGTGATGTCGGCGACGACATTCGCGGGCTCGGCCCAGTTCGCGTCGGTCTCGGTGCTGGGGGACGGCGGGACGGTCGCCGCCGCTGTCGCGGCGGCACTGCTGCTGAACGCGAGGTACGCGCCGATCGGCATCTCGGTCGCGCCGTACCTGACCGGTTCTTCCTGGTCTCGGTTCGTGCACGCACAGCTCGTGGTGGACGAGTCCTGGGCCATCGCCGCCGAGGGAGATGGCCGCTTCTCTCGGGGCGTATTGCTCGGTGCCGGTGTCGTCCTCTACGTGTCGTGGGTCGCCGGGACGACCGTCGGCGCGATCGTGGGACAGGGCATCGGCGACCCAGCCACCTTCGGGCTCGATGCGGCGTTCGCCGCCCTGTTCCTTGGGCTCCTCGTGCCGATGGCGCGGGACCGTCGTCACGTCGCGGCGGCGTTGCTGGGGGCGACGATAGCGCTGGCGCTCACGCCCTTCGCGCCGGCCGGTGTGCCGATCATCGCGGCGAGCGCCGCGTGCCTGCTGGGGCTGAAGCGATGAGTCAGACGTGGCTCGTCGTCGGGCTGGTAGGTGCCGGCACGATCGCGATCAAGGCGATCGGCCCGGTGCTGCTCGGCGGCCGTCCGCTTCCGGAGGGGCTCTCGAGGGTGATCGAGCTCCTCGCGCCCGCCCTCCTCGGCGCGCTCGTCGCGGTGCAGACCTTCGGGAACGGGCAGGCGCTCGCGGTCGACGAGCGCATGTTCGGGGTCGCGGTTGCCGCGATCGCGATCTGGCGGAAGGCTCCGCTCCTGCTCGTCGTGATCCTCGCGACCGTTGCGACGGCGCTCGCCCGAGCGCTGCTTTGAGGTTGCTAGGCTTGGGCCGAACCCATGCGGGCGTAGCTCAATGGCAGAGCTCCAGCCTTCCAAGCTGGTGGTGCGGGTTCGATTCCCGTCGCCCGCTCCGCTGGATCTCTCAGGCCGAGGCCATCGATCCCTCGGTGACTTCGCCCTTGTGCGCTGCGAACGCCGCTAGGACCTCGCCCTTTTCACGCGCAGGGACACCGAAGTGATCAAGGCTGCGTCCCAGCTCAGCCGCGACCTCATCGAACTCCTCGGGGGAGATTCGGAGCTCGCGATGGGCCTCTTCCAGCCCGAGGGGCGTGCTTCCCGGCTTGGTGGCGGCGAAGGTGAAGGGTCCCCCGGCGACGTTGCAGACCCACAGCGTGCGCATGAACTTCAGCCCCGGCAGCCGGTCCAGCTTGTTGGTACTCCACTCGCGAAGCTCCGGGTTCTTCGACGCTTTGCCGACGGCCGGGTTCGCGATCACGGCGTCGCTGAAGTGGTCGATCACCGCGGCGATGGCGAACACGCCACCCAATCGTTCGTACAGGCTCGGCTCAGCCATCGTCGACCTCCCATCTGCGACCGGAAGGGTCGGCCCCCCTGCGATAGGTACCGCCGGCCGCCCTCTGTCTCACCCGTCCTCATTCCACGCGTCGTCCGGGTCAAAACACGGGACTAGGCGCTCGACACCCGAAGCGCCCCCCGCATCCCCATGTCCTGGTGGTACTTGCAGAAGAAGACCAGCGTGCCGGAGTCGGGGAACGTCACGCTCACCTCGGCCTTCTCTCCGGCCTCCACATCCTGGTCGATCCCCTGATCGGTGAGGCTGAAGTTGTGCTCGGTGTCGCCCTCGTTCTCCAGATCCAGCGTGAGGGTCTCTCCGGCGCTTCCGGTCAGCACGGTCGGCTCGAAGTAGAAGTCGTCCAGCTCCAGATCGAGCTCGCTCTCTCCCGCCACGTCCTGGCTGCCGTGGTCGTTCGCCTTCTGGCCGCCCACCGTCGTGCTCGCGCCCTCTTCGTCGCCGCCGCATGCCGCGGCCACGGGCGTCAGGGCGACCAGGAGCACGAGGGGGAGGGCCGAACCGGTCTTGCGACGGGGCATGGGCACCACCTTCCCGGCCGAGATCGGAGGGGGGGTCCCTCTCGTAGCGTTCGGAGCCGCTCGTTGGAGGGTTCGAAACGCTCAGCGCCGAAGGCTACCCCGACTTCTGGCCCGTCCGAAGATCCATCCAGCTCGTCTCGATCGTTGCGTAGCGGGCCCACGCCGCGGCCCACCCGTCGTCGTTGCGGGGGAACGTCTCGACGGGGTGCTGCGGCGTGTTGCGGTCCCAGATCCCGAAGTTATCCGACGCGTACCCGAGCAGGTAGCGCGACCCCGTGTGGGTGAACTCGATCTTGGCCTCGGGCGCGGGTGCTTCAGCTGACACGGCCGCGGCGGCCTCGGGCGCCGGCTGCTCTGGAGCTGCCACGGCCGCGGCGGCCTCGGGCGCCGGCTCTGGAGCTGCCGCGGCAGGTGTCTCAGCGGCGGGCTGCGGCGTGGCGGCGGGCTCGACCTCCGGCTGGCTTGCCGGGACCTCGACCCGCTTGGGCGGCGTCTCCGCCGATGCAGGGATCTCGTCGACGAGCCATGATCCGCACCAGCGGCACTTGATCGCCGCGTCCTTGATCTCCTCGGCGCAATACGGACACGTCTTCATCGAGGTGCTCCTTCCGGGTTGATGTCACTCCCGCACAGCTTGCGACATGTTCGACAGCGTACTCCGGGACCCCGAGCCGAGGGAACCCGCCTCAGCCGGCCGGCAAGAGCACGCCGCCTTTCATCACGACATCCACCTCCGTGAGCAGGCCGACGTCGCTCAGCACGTCGCCGCGGACGGCGACGAGGTCGGCGAACAGCCCCGGCTCGATCGCGCCGACCCGATCGCGCCAGCCCAGGAGCTCGGCGGCCACCACGGTGGCGGAGCGGATCGCCTCGATCGGCGTCATCCCGTGCTTGACCATCGTGGCGAACTGGTGCGCGTTCATCCCGTGCGGGTAGGTCCCGCTGTCGGTCCCGAACGCGATCCGGACGCCCGCCTCGACCGCCTTGGCGAACCCCTCCCGCTGCACATCGGTCGTCTCGCGGAGCTTGCGCATCACGTCGGGCGACCAGTGGTCGCGCTCGCCCTGGTCGATCGTCCAGTCCCCCATCCAGACGTCCGCGACCAGGTAGGTGCCGTGCTCGGCCATGAGCGCGATCGATTCGTCGTCCATCAGCGAGCCGTGTTCGATCGAGCGCACGCCGGCGCGGACCGCGCGCTTGATGCCTTCGGCGCCGTGGGCGTGGGCCGCGACGTGCGTCTCGTACAGGGCGGCCTCCTCCACCGCCGCCCTGATCTCGGCCTCGCTGAACTCGGGCGCGGACGGGACGGTGCCCTCGGTCAGGACCGCTCCGGTCGCGATGACCTTGATGAAGTCGGCGCCGCCGTGGAGGATCTCGCGTACCACCCGGCGCACCTCGTCGACCGAGTTCGCGACGCCGAACCGCAGCTCGCGGGGCACGACCGCGTCGAGATCGGGTGCGAGACCGGTCACGTCGCCGCCGCCGCCGGAGCACGTGACGTACGCGCCCGCACACAGCATCCGAGGTCCCGCCACGTCGCCGGCCTCGATCGCGTCGCGCAGCGCCACGTCGACGAAGGCGCGGAACGTCCCGACGTCCCGGACGCTCGTGAACCCGGCCTTCACCGTGTCGCGCGCGTTCCGGACGCCGGAGAGCGCCTCCTGCGCGCCGGTCCGCTGGATGAGCGCGGCGTACCCGTGCCCGGCCTCGATCTCTCCGATCAGGTGCGCGTGGCAGTCGATCAACCCGGGGAGCACCGTGTGCTCGGACAGGTCGATTTCCACGGGAGACCCGTCGTCGTCGCCGATCGACTCGATCCGCTCGCCGCGGATGCCAATCACGCGATCGCGGAGCACCTCGCCCGCGACGACGTCGATCAGCCGCCCAGCCCGGATGCGGGTGAGGTCGTCGCTCATGGCTCGGTCAGGCGGAAAGACGGGTCCGCGGACACGTCGGCGACGTCCATCTGCGCCTTCTGCAGCCTGCCCGAGTAGTCCCAGTTCATGGCCTGCCAGCGCGTGAATTGATCGAGCACCCACACGCCGGACTGTCGCGCGCCGTTGCCGCTCCGTCCGTTGCCGCCGAAGGGCAGGTGGGCCTCGGCACCGGTGGTCGAGTTGTTCACGCTCACCATGCCTGCCGAGATGCGCTCGCGGAACCGGAACACGTTGAGCGGGTCCGTCGTGTAGATCGAGGCCGACAGGCCGTAGCCGTGACCGTTCGCCAGCGCCATCGCCTCCTCGAAGTCCCCGAACAACGCGACGCCGACAATCGGGCCGAACGTCTCCTGCTTGTACAGGTCGTCGTCCATCGTGACGCCGTCGACGATCGTCGGGTGGACGAACAGGCCGGCCTCGGGATCGCCGACGAAGCCGGCGCGCGGAGTGTCGCGCGTGATCCTGCCCGTCGCTGTCGACCCTCGGAGCGTGTGGTGCGGCTGCACCCAGTCGAGCCATCCGAGGAACCGGTCGCAGAAGCGCGCCGAGATCATCGGCCCGTAGAGCACGTCCTCGAACGGATCGCCGATCGCGGCCGTCTCGACCGTCTCCGCGAACCGAGCGAGGAACTCGTCGTGCACCCGCTCGTGCACGATCACCGTGCCGAGCGAGGTGCACCGCTGCCCCGCCGTCCCGAACCCGCTGAAGAGCGCGCCCTCGACAGCGAGATCGAGGTCGGCGTCGGGCATCACGACAAGCGGGTTCTTGCCGCCGAGCTCGAGGCATGGCGTCTGGAGGTGCCGGCCGCAGAGCTCGCCGAGCCTCCTCCCCACCTCGCTCGAACCCGTGAACCCCACCTTGTCGACCAACCCCGCGTCGAGGGCCTGCGAGAGCCCTTCGAACGTCGTGACCCCATCGGCGAGCACCATGTTGAAGACTCCCTCGGGGAAGCCGGCGTGCAGGAACAGCTGGGCGAGCGCCTCAGAGGTCGCGGGCGCATACTCGGCCGGCTTCCAGACCGCCGTGTTCCCACACAGGAGCGCCGGGACCAGGTACCAGGACGGGACCGCCACCGGGAAGTTGCCGGCCGTGACGATCGCCGCGACACCGACCGGGTTCCGAAACGTGAACAGCTGTTTGTCGGGGAGCTCGGACGGCACGGTCATGCCGTAGAGGCGTCGCCCCTCCGACACGAAGAAGTTGCACGTGTCGACGACCTCCCGGACAGAGCCTCGGGCCTCGGCGATCGGCTTGCCGATCTCGCGGGTCATGATCCGGGCGAGCGTCTCGGCGTTGTCCTCGACGAGCCTCCCGAGTTGCTGGATCGCGCGCCCGCGTACGGGCGCCGGTACCCGCGCCCAGTCGCGTTGCGCGTTTCGGGCTGCGGCGCAGGCCTCGACGAAGGCCGTGGCGTCCGCCAGCCCGACCGTCGCGACGATCTCATCCAGCCTGGCGGGGTTCGGGATGTCCTGGGTGCCGCCCGGCGCGTCCCCGTGCGCTCGGCCGGCGATCAACGACGAAACGGTCCGCGCCATCGCGCCATCCTAGCGTCGCGGTTCGCACCAGACGGCCGCCGTTTGCGCCTCGGGCCGACGGCTGGGACGATGCCCCCATGGCCACCACCCCGCGACGCCCCATGGTCAACCTCCTCGGGCGGGTCCCCCTGTTCGAGGGCTGCACGCGCCTCGACCTCTCGCGGGTCGCCTCCCTGTCCGAGGAGCGGATCTACCGCGAGGGTCAGGTGATCGTGAAGGCCGGCGACCCCGGGCGGGCGTTCTACGTGATCACGAACGGCAAGGCGAAGGTGGTCGCCGGCAAGACCGCGGGCGGGAAGAAAGAGGCCGAGCTCGGGCGGGGCGAGTTCTTCGGCGAGCTCTCGCTGCTGGACGGCGACTCGCGGACCCGCACCGTCGTCGCCGAGACGCCGCTCGAGACCGTGCGGATCGAGCGCTCGGAGTTCCGCAAGCTCCTACGGAAGGAACCGGACCTTGCGATCCGCCTGCTCGAGGGCATGGCCAAGCGGACCCGCAAGATCCTCGACACCCCCTCCCTCTAGGGCGCTCGCGCTCCCGGCCGCGCGATCGGCGCGCGTTTGGTCGGTAGGCTCAGCCGATGGCGAAGGTGGCCTCCTTGGGACGACGTCGGTGGTCGTGGTGGCTCCTGGTCCTCGTGTTCTCCTCGGCGTGCGGCACTACCGACGACAGGCCGTCGCCCTCGGGTTCGATCGCTCCCTCGGATAGCGGGGTCCTCCAGCTACGTCCCGTGGTCGAGATCGTGGCGCGGTCGTCGCCTGCGTGGGACGAAACGGACCTCACGTGCACCCTCCAAGCCGCAGCGCGCGGGGAGTGTGCCGTGACCGCCCTGGATGGCCCGCGCATCGTTCTACCCGGACCCGGGGAGGCCCCCCGGAAGTACGTGCTCGGTCCTCACGTCGTGGACGAAGGGGATGTCGAACGGGCGGTCGCGCAACACGATACCCAGCCGGGCGCAGGTTGGATCGTGTACGTGGACCTCACGGCCGAGGGAACGGAGAGGTTCGCGGCCGCGACGAAAGACGCCGTCGGTTCGCAGATCGCGATCATCGTCGACGGCCGGATCGTGTCCTCGCCGAGGGTGGCGGTCCCGATCACCGGCGGGAACGTGGTGGTAGCCAGCGGGCTCACCGAGCGACGAGCGGCGGAGTTGGCCTCGCGGATCGACCCCGGGTAGAGCGTCTGGCGGACGGTCACGAGAGGTAGATGAACGCCCGCTCCGCGAGATCGGACCAGCGCTTCGCGTGCGCGAGCGGGACCAGCACCCACTCCTTCATCGGGCGACCCTTCATGGGCTCGAAGGGCTCGACGCCGGTCAGCGCGCGCGCCTGCTGGAGGTCGTCGGGCCCGAGCTTGAACGTCATCGCGTCGCCGAACGTGCCCGCGAACACCTTGTCGCCCGCCTTCAGGACCGGCATCCCGAACATCTGAGATCGCGTAGCGCCGCGCGCGACGAAGGTCTCGGCGAGCCGGTCGAAACGTTCGACGGTCTTCGGCCCGGCCTCCGGCATCGTCGGCGTCTTCGGCTTCGTCGCCTTGGTCTTCTTCGACGCGGGCTTCCGTTCCGCCGGCATGGTTTCGGATGCTACTCCGGCAGGCCCATCGACGGCGCTCGGACGCGTCGTCGGGCCATCGTCACCCCGCGCATGGCCGCGCCGGAGGCTCGGTCCGCCCCGGACTTCGCCGCGCTGAGGCGTCCCGGTGCGGCCGCTCGACCCTCCTCGTGCTCGAGCCGTAGCCCTTTCGGCCGATGCGCGGGTCCTCCTGCGCGCCCAGAATCGCCGCAGTCACACGAGGGATGTCTTGATCTGAGGGGGTGTGAGCGATGCGTCGCTATCTCCGAACCTTCACCGTCCTGTCCCTGATCGCCGGGTTGCTCGCCTGTGGGGCGGGGCCGGCATCCGCCCGGTCGGGCCGCCTGATCCTGCATCGCCATGCGATCCCCGGGCGCTACATCGTCGTGCTGCGTTCGTCGGTGCCCCGTGCGCCGGCGTTCGTGGCGGCCGGCATGCAGCGCGCGTACGGTGCCAGGGTGCAGCGCGTGTTCACCGACGCACTGGACGGGTTCGTCGCCGACATGTCGCGGGCACAGGCGCTGCGGACGAGCCGCGACCCGCGCGTCGCCTACATCGAGCAGGACGCGGTGGTCCGCCTCTCGCAGACGCAGACGCAGACGCAGACGCCGGCGACCTGGGGCCTCGACCGGATCGACCAGCGCGCGCTGCCCGTCGACGGCGCGTACACGTACACGGCTACGGGCAGCGGCGTGACCGCGTACGTGATCGACACCGGGATCCGGTTCTCGCACCAGGAGTTCGGCGGCCGAGCGATCAGCGGGTTCGATGCGATCGACGGAGGGAGTGCCGACGACTGCCACGGCCACGGGACGCACGTCGCCGGCACGATCGGAGGATCGACCTACGGAGTCGCCAAGCAGGTCAACCTGGTCGCGGTCCGGGTCCTCAACTGCCAGGGCTCGGGCAGCACCTCGCAGGTCATCGCGGGCATCGACTGGGTGACGCAGGATCACGACGCGGACGAACCCGCCGTCGCGAACATGAGCCTCGGCGGATCGGCCTCGACGGCGATGGACCAGGCGGTGTCGAGATCGATCGGCGACGGCGTGACCTACGCGATCGCCGCCGGGAACGGGAACATCTTCGGGTTCGCCTCGAACGCCTGCAACAGCTCGCCGGCCAGGGTCGGAGCGGCCCTCACCGTGAGCGCCACAGACGAGACCGACACGAAGGCCTCGTGGGCGAACTTCGGCAGCTGCGTTGACGTATTCGCGCCGGGCGTCTCGGTCACCTCGGCATGGGGGTCGGGCGACACCGCCACGAACACGCTGAGCGGCACATCGATGGCGACGCCGCATGTCGCGGGCGTGGTGGCCACGTACCTGGAGTCGAACCCGACCGCCACACCTTCCCAGGTCGCCTCGACGATCACCTCGAGCACAACGCAGGGGGTCGTGAAGAGTCCGGGGAACGGCTCGCCCAACCGCCTGCTCTTCTCGGGCCTCACGGCCGCGCCCCCGGGGGAACCTCCTCCTTCGCCGCCCCCACCGCCGCCGCCTCCGCCGCCTCCGCCTCCCGAGCCCGGCACCTTCACCTTGACGGCGAGCGGACAAAACTTCTTCGCGACGGTCCGGCTGGTGACGCTCGAGTGGACGGGCGCGACGTCGCAGTACCTGACGCTGTACCGCGACGGCGTCAACATCGGTGCCGCGGCCAATACCGGCACGTTCCTGGACGTCGTCGTGACGAGTGGGGGAACGATCGTCTACAAGGTCTGCGAATACAACACGACCGTCTGCTCGAACACCGCATCGGTCACCTTCTGAGCCGAACGCGGCCGCCCGACGGCGCTGGCCCCTACAATCGGGGCCAGCGCCGGTAGCTCAGTCTGGACAGAGCGGCTGCCTTCTAAGCAGCGGGTCGCAGGTTCGAGTCCTGCCCGGCGCACTTGCGCAGGTCGGAACGCCATTTCTCCGCAAACAGGTGTGCTCCCGACGATCGTGTCGCGTCACTCCGACCGTGACTCCATCCATCACCGCTCGCCCGCCATCGCTGATCGGTCGCCGCATACGACGACGTGCACGCGGCTGCGTTCATCCGGGGTAGGTTGGCCTCGGGAGGGTCCGATGACGCTGAGGATCCGCATGGATGACCAGATCTCCGACGTGGACGGCGGGTGGTTCCGGGCCCGCTGGCACTACTCGTTCGACACGTACGTCGATCCCGAGTACACGTCGTTCGGCACGATGCGGGTCTTCAACGACGATCGGCTCGTGCCGGGCGCCGTATGGCCCATGCACCCACACCGGGACATCGAGGGCCTGACCTACGTGGTGGAGGGTCTGTTCCGCCACGAGGACGACGTGGGTGGGTCTCCGGGACCGCTGCCGGCGGGGTCGGTGCAGCGCATGACCCTGGGGCGCGGGGCCTACCACTCGGAGCAGAACGCCTCCGAGACCGAGCCGATGCGGTTCATCCAGATCTGGATCATGCCTGCCGAACGCGGCCTGTCGCCCGGCGTCGAGCAGAAGGTCTTTACCACCGAGGACCGGACCGACACCCTCCTGAAAGCGATCAGCGGTGACGACGGGGACGCCGTGCTCGTGCATCAGGACGCGCACGTGTTCGTCTCCCGCATGAACGCCGGTCGCTCGGTCGAACACCCGCTCGCACCCGGACGCGGGGCGTACCTCTACGTGATCGAGGGCGACGTCGGGGTGAACGGCGAGAGGATGGAGACCGGGTCGGCTGCCCAGATCACGGACGAGGAACGCGCGGAGATCGCGGCGAGCTCGGCGAGCGAGCTGATCCTGGTCGACGTGGCGATCGCGTAGACGCTCGCGTAGAGCGGCCTAGCCGGCGGCCTTCTTGCCGGTCCGGTCGCGCTTCGCCGCGGCGACGCTCTCCTTGAGGGCGGCCATCAGCTCCTCCACCGCGGACCCCCCGGCCGGGGCCGGCTCCTCGGCCGCGCGCTTCATCGGCGTGCGTTCGGCGAGCATGCGGAGAAGCTCCTCCCGGTAGGTGTCGGCGTACGCATCGGGATCCCATTCCGTCTTCAGGGTCTCGATGAGCGTGACCGCGAGGTCCAGCTCCCGCTCGTCGACCTCGACGCCGTCCAGGTCGTGAGCGAGATCGGCCGGGTCTCGGACCTCGTCGCCGAAGAACATCGTCTCGACGGCCAGCACCTTCTCCATCGGGCGGATCGCCACGAGGTGCGGCTTGGTTCTCAGCACGAACCTCCCGATCCCGATCCGCCCTGCCTCGCGCATCGCGTGATGGAGCAGGACGTACGGCTTGGTCGCCTCGGGGGTCATCGGGATCGCGTAGTAGCTCTTGTCGAGGTAGACGGGGTCGATCTGCTCGAGCTCGACGAAATCCTGGATGTCGATGGATCGGCTCCGTTCGGGACGGATCCGCTCGAGCTCCTCCCGCGGCACCGTCACGAGTTCGCCCTCATCGGTCTCCACACCGCGCACGACGTCATCCCACGCCACCGGCGTCTCGACGGGTCCCTTCGTGGCCACGCGCTCCTCCCGCACCCGGTCGGCGTCCTCGTCCGTGCGATCCGCCCTGGGGAACTCTTGCCGGTCCGCCGAAGGGTCTCCCTCAGCCTCGACCACGCGCTGGTAGCGGATGCGACGGCCTTCGCGATCGTAGAGGTGGAAGCGCACGTCCTTGGGCTGCGTCGCGGGATACAGCCGCACGGGCAGCGTCACCAGCCCGAACGACAGGGTGCCCGTCCACACGGCGGTGGCCATGGGTCAAGGGTATCGGGAGGCACCGTGAGGCGGAAGGACGGTCGCGGGGGTACCGTTTCCCACCGTGGCCCGCGGTCGCCCACGGGCCACCTGTCGACCACGCCACGAGGAGCACTCGATCGAACATCCGCCCGTCGAGCCGACCTCTGCCCTGTCCGAGATCAGGCGCGATCTGGTGGTCTCGGCTCGAGCCCTGGTGGCCTCGTTCCGCAACCCCGACCTCGCTCGCGCGCAGCTCGCGCTCGTCGCGTTCAGCATCTGCGAGTGGGCGAGCTTCATCGCCCTGATGGTGTTCGCGTTCGAGCAAGGGGGCGCGGCGGCGATCGGGATCATCTCCCTGGTCCAGCTGATCCCCGCGGCGGTGATCGCGCCGCTCGGTTCCGTCCTCGGGGACCGATTCCCGCGAGAGAAGGTCTTCATGCTCGCCGAAGCGTCGATGAGCGCCGCGTGCGTCCTGGCGGCCGTCGCGGCCCTGCTCGACGCGCCCTCGATCCTGATCTACGCCGCCGCCTGCACCGTCGGCTGGCTCCTCACGCTCGTGCGGCCGACACACGGCGCCCTGCTGCCCTGGCTCGCGCGCGACCCGACCGAGCTGACCACGGCGTATACGGCCGCCGGCCTGATCGAGAGCCTGTGCGTCCTGCTCGGTCCGCTGCTCGCGACCGCCTTCTTCGCGCTCGGCTCCGCCCTCGGCGTCGCGGGGCCGGGGCTCGTGTACGCGGCACTCGCCGTGCTCCTCGCGATCGGCGCCCTGCTGCTGTCCGGGGTGCGCAGCCAGGTGCCACCTCCGGATCCCCAGGGCCGGACGTCGGCGGTGTGGAGTGAGATAGGCGCGGGGTTCCGGTACGTCTGGTCGGATCCCCGGCCGAGGGCGCTGGTCGGGACCCTCGGGCTCTGGACCTTCGTTCTGGGGTTCATCGACACCCTCATCGTCGTCCTGGCGCTCAACGTGCTCGGGATCGGACAGACGGGGGTCGGCGCGCTGAACGCCGCGCTCGGCATCGGCGGGGTGATCGGCGCCGCCGTCGCGGTCGTCGCGGGAAGCCGAGAACGTCTGTTCCCGGCCTTCCGAGCGGGGTCGTTCCTGTACGGAGTTCCCGTGGCGGCGATCGGTGCCGTGCCCCCGTTCGCACCGGTCCTGCTCGGCCTCGCGGGCTCGGGCGCCGTCCTGTACGACGTGTCGGGCCGGACGATGCTGCAGCGCCTGATCCCGGACCAGAAGCTCACGCGCTCCCTCGGCGTGCTCGAGTCCGTCTACATGGGGAGCGAAGGACTCGGCGCGTTCGCGGCTGCGGCGCTCGTTACGCTGGCGGGACCGCGATGGACGTTCGCGATCGCCGGCGTGATCGTGCCCTCGGTATGCTTCGTCCTCCGTCGGCGCCTGCGGGCGGTGGACGTCGGCGCTCGGGTTCCCGCCGACGACCTCGCACTGCTTCGACGGACCTCGCTGTTCGAACCGCTTCCCGCAGCGGCGGTCGAACGCCTCGCTCGCAACAGCGTTCCGGCCGTCGTCGAGGCCGGGACCACGATCATCCACGAGGGCGATGCCGGCGACCGCGTCTACGTGATCGCGTCGGGCGAGGCCGACGTGTCCGCGAACGGGAGCCACGTCGCCTCGCTCGGGCCGGGCGACCACGTGGGCGAGATCGCCCTACTCCGTGATGTCCCCCGTACCGCCACCGTCGTCGCGACGACCGAGGTTCGGCTGCTCTCGCTCGAACGCGATGTCTTCCTGCGCACGATGACCGGGGACGAGCCTGCTCACGCCGCGGCCCATTCGGCCGCCGAGGACCGGCTTCGGAAGCTCGCCGTCCCGGAGCCGCCGGGCACGGAGGCCTCGCCGGAGGGCTGAGACCTCTGCTTAGGGGCCGGGGTCGGCGAGGATCTCGGCGGCCTTGGCCTCTCGGTGCGTCCGAACGGCTTCGTCGAACCCCGGGTGCGAACGCCCGAGGATCTGCGCGGCGAGGATCGCCGCGTTCACGGCGCCTGCCTTGCCGATGGCGACCACGCCGACCGGGATCCCGCCCGGCATCTGGACCATCGACAGCAGCGAGTCGAGCCCGCCGGCCAGCTTCGATTCCATCGGCACGCCGAGGACCGGTCGCGTCGTATGCGCCGCCACCACGCCCGGTAGGGCCGCCGCCATGCCCGCGGCCGCGATGAAGACCTCCACGCCACGGGACTCGGCGTCCTCGATCCAGGCCGCGAGCTCCTTGGGAGTGCGGTGCGCCGACAGCACCCGGGTCTCGAACGGGACGCCGAGGGCCTCCAACTGGCTGGCGCAGTGCTGCATCGTGTCCCGATCGGATGCCGATCCCATCACGACGCCGACCAGCGGCTCGGTCATCTAGTTGAGCTCCCTCCCTGTGCCAGGCGTGAGCAGTCTAGACAGGCGGGCGGTCCTCAGCCGGTGGCGAGCCGTTCGCCGATCTCGGCGGCGATCTCGACCACGTCGAGCACGTCCTCCTCGGTCGTGCGGAAGTTCACGAAGCACGGGCGGAGCCAGACCTCGTCGTCGATCAGCGCGCTCGACATCCAGAGGCGACCGTCGGCCTGGATCGCCTCGGCCAGCCGCTCGTTATGCGCACCGACGTCGTCGACGCCCGCCGGCGCATGCCGGAATGCCACGACCGACAGCTTCGGCGGACCGAGCGCCTCGAAGTCGTCGCGCGCCGACACCGTTCGGTAGAGGAGCTGCGCCTCCTGCAGGTTGCGCTCGATCGCCTCGGCGAACGCCGAGGCCCCGTGGACGCGCATCGCGAGCCAGAACTTCAGCGCCCTGAACGGTCGCGAGTACTCGAACGTCGTGTCCATCGCGTGGAGCTCGTGCCGCTGGTGCGGGAGGTACCCCTGCTCGTGACCGAACGACGCCACCAGGTCCTCCTGCTCACGCACGAGGAGGATCCCGCAGGCCTTCGGAAGGTAGAGCCACTTGTGCGCGTCGACGGCCACCGACTGCGCGCGTTCGAACCCCGCGAACAGCTCGGGGCGCGCCGCCACGGCCGGCAGCCCGTACGCGCCGTCCACGTGGAACCACACGTCGCGCTCCTCACAGATGTCCGCGATCGCCTCGAGCGGATCGATCGCGCCGGTGAGCGTGGTCCCCGCGGTCGCGACCACCGCGATCGGCGTCACCCCGTCCGCGAGATCGCGGTCGATCGACTCGGCGAGGGCGTCGGGCTCGAGCCCGCGCTCGGGGCCGAGCGGGATCGCCCGCAGGTTCGCCGAACCGACGCCGAGCGTCTCGACGGCACGGGTGACCGAGTAATGCACCTCCTGCGAGCAGTAGATCGCCACTCGCTTACCGCCGAGCCCCTCGTACCGCGAGCCGGGCAGGGCGTGCTCGCGCGCCGCGGCCAGCGCGGTCGTGTTCGAGACCGTTCCGCCGCTCGTGAACGCCCCCGCGGCATCGGGCGCGTACCCGATGAACTCCGCCGCCCACCGGACCGCCTGCTTCTCGATCAGCGTCGCCGCGCGAGCGTCGACCGCGAGGTTGATGTCGTAGGTGTGCGCGAGCAGGTCGCCGATCGTGCCGATCTCCAGACCGCTCGAGCCCACCCCGACGAAGTACCGGGGGCGCGGCTGCGCGATCGACTCGTCGAGGATCCGTGCCGCGTCGTCGACCGCCTCGTGGGCGGCCCCCGGCGTGGTCGGGAGCTCGGTCTGCAGGAGCCGGCGGACGCGTTCGTCGAGCGGGGGCTCCTCGGGCCGGTACCGGTCGAAGCTCTGCCACGCCTCGGCGACGAGCTTGGCCGCGTGCTCGAGCACCTCCTCGCGCGGGGCGTCCAGCCGCAACGGGACGTCGGCCTCGGTCACGGTTCGGATGCTACCCGGCCCGGTTCGAGATCCGGTGCATCCGCCTGCCGACGGAGCGCGCCGACGTAGACGCCGATCAGCACGAGCACGGAGCCGGCCGCGAACGCCCAGGTGATCTCCTCGTCCTGGAGCCACGACGCCAAAAGGATCGCGACGATCGGGATCAGCACACCCTCGTACGAGACCGCGCTCGCCGTCCAGCGACGCAGGACGTAGACGTACAGCGAGAACGCGACGACCGAGCCGAGGAACACCAGGTAGGCCTGCGCGACCCACGTCTTCGCGAGCTCGGGCACGGCCAGGGAGTCGCCGTAGAGCCACGCGAGGACGAGCAGCATCAGGCCACCCACGCCCAACCCGATCGCGTTCATCGAGACGGGGTGGACGCGCGGGAACGCCTTGACCACGATCCCGGTCTCGGCGAAGCACACCGCGGCCGCGAAGAGCGAGAGCAGCGAGCCCAACGGCACGCCGGCGCCGAGCCCCTCGCGGAAGATCACCGCCATCCCGGCGACGGCGAACACGCCGCCGATCAGGCCGTCCCACCGGAACCGCTCCTGCCGGTGGAGCAGCGCGAACGCGAACGTGAGGAGCGGCACGGTCGCGAGGAACACAGCCCCGAGGCCCGCGGATACCCGCTGCAGACCCCAGTACGCGAAGGCAAACGCTGCGCCGAAGCCCAGCACCCCGTAGAGCACCGCGCCCAGCAGGGCTCGACCGCGCGGCATCCCGCCGCGGACCACGAGCGCGATCGCCGCCAGGATCAGCGACGCCAGCAGGAAGCGCGAGGCAGCCGCCCAGAAGGGGTCGAGCTCGCAGTCTTCGCACGAGACCGATCGGACCGCGATCACGTTGCCGCCCGCCAGCGTCACGAACGTGACGAACGCCGCCAGGGTGGTCCGGTCGGGTCGGTTGGTTCCCTCCCCCGCCTCCGCCATGACCGCAGAGCGTAGCGATGTCCGAGGAGCTGGCGCTGTTGCGTCACCCACCCGGATCTCTGCTAGATGGTCTCGCAACCGAAGCGGAACGGAGGGTGGATCGTGAGTCCGGTCGATCATTGGGAGGAACGATGAGAGAGCAGCTGATCCGCATGGACGACATCCCGCCGACGGGAACCGTGACCGTCGACCTCCTGGGACAAGAGGTCCTGGTCATGCTCCTGAACGGAAAGCCACGGGCCTACGTCAACGTCTGCATGCACCACGGAGGCCCGCTGAGGCTGGAGGGCGACACGTTCACCTGCGACTGGCACGGGTCGACCTTCGAGGCACGGTCCGGCCGGGCGCTCTCGGGCCCCGTGCGGCAGGATGCGAGGCTGATCATGCTTCCCACGCGTGTCGAGGAGGGCGTCCTGACCTACGTCTACGAGGAGTGAATCGACGCACAGGGACAGATCTCGAGGACCCCGCCGGCGGTCTCAGGCGTCGCGGCCGGCCCTGTGGAGGCGGAGGGCGCCTGATACCCCCTTCAGCTCGACCGGGCCGATCTCGTCGAACGTGACCGATGTTCCGTCGACCGCGTCCAGGACCTGGTCCGTCACCAACACCTCGCCGGGTCTGGCGTACTCGGCGATCCTGGCGGCAACGTTCACCGTTCGACCGAAGTAGTCACCTTCCTGGAAGACCACCGGTCCGGCTTGGATGCCGACGCGCGCGGGCGGGAGGGACTGGTTCGCCACCCCCTCCACCATGTCGAGGGCGGCAAGCACGGCCTGGCCCGGATCTGGGAAGTAGAACATCACGCCGTCCCCGAGCCACTTGACCGCCTTTCCCCCGTGTACCTGAGAGGACCGACGAACGATCGTAGCCAACTTCGCCGCCAGGTCCGCTGCAGCCTCGTCCCCTCGCTCTTCCGTCAGACGCGTGTAGCCCGTGATGTCGAGGAAGCACACGGCCGGCGGCCGATGCAAGCGACTGTGCAGGCCGGCCTTTTCCAGCGCAGCCTCGACGTCCTCCACGGCGCTCTTGCTCCAGGCGTGTTCCTGCTGGGTGCGGTAGATGCCGAGCAGGGCCTGCTCGAGGAGGGGGGTCATCTCGGATCCGGCGTTGGCCTGCGCATCCAGCATCTGGGGCTCCGTCATCCCTCCCTGGAGGAGGGGCAACTCGACCTCGGTCCTCCACCAGTCCGTCTCCGTGTCGGCGATCCGGCGCAGACTGTCGGCGCAGACCCGAAGCCACCGCTCGATGACGACGGGCCGGAACCCCATCGAGAGCTGGAGCTCGATCGCCGGGACCACCGAGAGCTCGTCTCCGCGGACGATGTCCTCCGGCCGTGGCTCGGCGAAGCCGACCGCCTCGCGGACCACCTTCAACAGGTCGATGGGGATACCCGTCTTGTCGCTCAGCTGCCGGAAGGTCGTGCCGCCGAGCCCGGCGAACCGATCGAAGGCGCTCGCATCCAGGTAGGAGAACGAGAGGGCTCCCTCCCGTACGGCCGCGCCCATCCCCTCCAGCGGCACGCCGGCCTCCTCGAAGCTCCGCACCCAGCGCGCCCGACGCACGTCGCCGAGCGAGAAGGCGTCTCCTGCACCGGGCCTCAAGATCCCGAGCTCGACCAGGCGGTCGACGTACTCGGGGTCGACCCCGGCCTGTCTGCCCACCTCAGCTCGCGTGTACTCGCCCACGGCAATCGATCGTAGTGGGAGTGACTTCACGCGTGCTCCCCAACATCCATCCGGCGGGCCGGTCGATCTCGGCCAGACGAGATCCGCGCCCCGAAACAGTCGGGAGGACGTCGAGTCCGACGCGAAGGGTTCGCTAGGTCCAGATCCGATCCGCCACGCGGGCGACCAGTTCGAGCTTGCGCCACTGCGTGTCCTCGTCGATCTCGTTGCCCACCATCACGCTCGCGAACCCGCACTGCGGGCTGATCGCAAGCCGGTCCATCCCGCCGGCGAGGCCGGCCGCCTGCTCCATCCTCCGAACGAGGTCGTCCTCGTCCTCGAGCACCGGCGTCTTGGTCGAGACGATCCCCATGACCATCGTCGAGCCCTTCCGGAGGAACCGCACGGGCTCGAACCCGCCGTCACGACCGAGGTCGTCCCACTCGACCAGGAACGCGTTGTACGGCAGGTCGCCGAACACTCGCTCGGCGACCGGTTCGAGCGAGCCCTCGCACATCCACGATGAGCGGAAGTTCCCTCGGCAGATGTGGAGCGCCACGATCACGTCATCGGGGATGCCCTCGAGCACCGCGGTGTCGGCCGCGACCGCGGCGTCCACCAGATCGGCGACACGATGACCTCGCGCCTCGAAGCGCTCGACCCAGACCGGGTCGACGAGGTATGGGTAGAGCGGGAAGTCGAACTGCACATATCGCGCACCGGCCTTGATCGCGCCGGCGACGAGCTCGCGTTCGATCTGGATCGCGTGCGCAACGAACTCCTCGAGGGACCCGTAGCCGGAGGTCACGCCCTGCTTGTACGAGAACGGGTGGCCGAACAGCGACGGTGCGGGGAACGTGATCTTGAAGGGGTAGCCATCGGCGACCGCGCTCACGAACGCGGCCTCCCGTGCGGCGGGCGAGTCGACGATGCGGAGACGTTCGACGATCTCGTGAACGCGTAGGGGTACGTCCTCCCCCCGCGCGTTGCGGAACGTCACGACGTTGTCCGTGCGGAAGCCCTCGACCGCGTCGTAGAACGAATTCAGGAACATCCAGCGCCGAAACTCGCCGTCCGTGACCACATCGAGCCCGAGATCGATCTGGCGCCGTACCGCACCCAAGATCGCCTCGTCCTCCAGTGCACGTAACTCCGTCCGATCCTTCCGGCGCTCGTCGGCGAGGACGGCCGAATGACCCTCGGCATAGAACTCCTCCACCGCATGTCCAAGCGACGTCGGTCGCAGCAGGGACCCCACCACCTCGGCTCGCGCGGGTTGCCGCGGCCTCAGGGAACTTCCCATCGAACCCAGGTCGAGTCGGGCGCGCGAAACTCCCATCCCGACAGCATCGCCGGGCGTTCGGTGTCGAGCCGCAGAACCGGAAGACGCTCGAGCAGCATCTCGAGCGAGACCCGCGCGAGATGCCGCCCGAACCAGGCGCCCAGGCAGAAGTGGTTCCCCACCGCGAACGCCAGGTGCGCGCCCTCTTTCCGGTGGATGTCGAACCGATCCGGGTCGGTGAACCGGCGCGGGTCGCGGTTTGCGCTCGAGAGCACGGCGCCGATCAGCGTCCCCTCCTCCAGTTTCACGCCGGCGAGCTCGGTCGTCTCCGTCGTCTGCCTGGTCGAGGTCCCCACCGGCCCCGCCCAGCGCAGGGTCTCCTCGACCGCGGGCTTGATCAGCGCCCGGTTCGAGCGGACCTCCTCGAGCTGCTCGGGGTTCGAGCCGAGCGCGTGGATCACGAGCGCGATCACGTCGCGCGGCTCCTGGAGGCCGCCCGAGAGCATCAGCTTGGTGTTCGCGACGATCTCCTCGCGCGTCATGCGGTCGCCGCCCTGGTCGTGGTGGAGCATCGCGGAGAGCACGGAGCCGTCGGGTTCGTCCGCGAGGCGGTCCAGGACACGTTCGATCACCTCCGAGAGCGACGCGCTCGCCTCGTCGGCCGGCGCCTGCTTCGCGGGATCGCCCTCGAAGTTCGCGAGCCCGAGCATCAGGCCCTGGTTCCAGCGCAGGAGGTCCTCCCACGCCACCTCGTCGAGCCCGAGCATGAACCGGAGCGAACGGACGCTCATCGGATCGGCGAACTCCGTGAACAGGTCGGCCTCGCCCCGGCCCTCGAACCCGTCGATCAGCTCGTTCGCGAGCGCCGGGGTCATCCCCTTCGTGCGCTCCTCGACGTCGCGCGGGCGGAACGGCGGCTCGACGACGCGCCGGACCCGCTGCTGGTCGGGCCCCTCGGAGCCGAGCATGTTGACGCCCATCGTGCGGTTGAGCGTGGAGGGGTCGGTGGCGGCCGTGAACACCTCGGGCGACAGGTCGACCGTTCGAACGTCGTCGTACCGCGTGACCAGCCACAGCTGCACCGCCGGCACCCACGCGACCGGCTCGTCGTCTCGCAGGCGCGTGTAGATCGGGTAGGGGTCCCGCTCGAGCTCCTCCAGGGTGATCCGCTCGCCGAACGTCATCCGTGCTTCCCCGGCTCCCACCCGTGCGGGCCGATCGTGCGGCCGGCGAATGCGGTGGGGATCTCCTCGAGGTCGGTCGCCATCGAGTCGTTCCAGCGGTTCAGGAACCCGAACAGACCGACGACCGCGAGGATCTCGACGATCTCGCCGTCGTCCCAATGCCGCCGCAGGTCCTCGAAGTGGACGGGCGTCACGGCATTCGGGACGACGCTCGCATCGCGCGCGAAGCGCAGGGCCGCGACCTCGGCCTCCGAGTAGCGCGGCGAGCGCTCGAAGTCCCAGATCTCCGCGATCTTGTCCTCGTCCACGCCCCGCATCTTCGCGTCCACGGTCTCGTGCGCCTGGCAGTACCGGCAGCCCGCCGCGGTGCTCGCGACGATCGCGACCAGGGGCTTCAGCCCGACCGGGACCGTCCCGGTCCGCCAGATCCGGGTGATCAGCTCGCTGAAGGCCCGGAGGATCTCGGGGCGGCGGGCCATCGTGAACAGGCTGTTCGGGACGAAGGACATCGTGTCGTCGTACAGCCGGAAGAGCTCCTCCAGCTCCGGATGGTCCTCACGCCGAAGCGGCTGCATGTTGGCCACGCATCGACCTCCCTGCGCTCGTCGGCGCCGGTAGGGCAGACTATGCCCCATCGCGAGGAGGCGAGAATGCGGCTCGAGGGCAAGGTGGCGATCGTGAGCGGCGGCGGGACCGGGATCGGGGCGGCCGCTGCTCGGCGGTTCGCGCGCGAGGGCGCGAACGTGGTCGTCACGGGCCGCCGCGCCGAGCCGCTCGAGGAGGTCGCCGCCGAGACAGGTTGTCGCGTCGTCGCCGGCGACACGGCGGACGATCACCACGTCCGCGAGGCGGTCGCGGCCGCGGTCGACGCGTTCGGAGGGCTGGATATCGTGGTCGCGAACGCCGGGCTCGGGTTCGGCGGGGCCGCCGCGGACGTCGACGACGAGCGCTGGGACCGGACGCTCGACGTCAACGTCACCGGCGCGTTCCGGCTCGCGCGAGCCGCGATCCCGGCGCTGATCGAGCGAGGCGGTGGCTCGATCGTCCTGGTCTCGAGCGTGAACGCGTTCGTGAGCGGCACCGAGAGCGCGGCCTACGGCACGTCCAAGGCGGCGATGAACGGGCTCGCGCGGTCGATCGCCGTCGACTACGGCCCGCGCGGCGTCCGGGCCAACGCGCTCTGCCCCGGGTGGGTGGTAACCCCGATGGGCGACCGCGCGATGCAGGATCTGATGAC
>Ga0307287_10000106_pt1 | contig 29874 bp, 30 predicted proteins | sample ER_DNA_141_FD_194485 | JGI IMG/M metagenome (GOLD analysis project Ga0307287, IMG submission 194485) | Bulk soil microbial communities from the East River watershed near Crested Butte, Colorado, United States - ER_DNA_141 | ecosystem: Environmental > Terrestrial > Soil > Floodplain | place...
GCACGGGTCGGGTACGAGGCGGTGCCTCCCGCTGCTCGGTGTCGATGAGGTTGTCGCGCCGCAGGACGTGCCGGACCGCGTCGAGATTCAGAAGGCCGAGGCGTACGCCCAGGCGGTGCCAGGGCACAAACCGGTTCACAAGCCGGAACGCCGAGCGGGTGGCGGTCCCGAGGACGACGTTGCGCCGCGGCGTCTCGGTCAGCCACCGGTACTCGTGGCGGTGAGCAGCGCTCGCGTCGTAGGCGGCCTTGCGGGCCCGATTGAGGTTGCCCAGCGGCCGGAAGTCGTCAGTGGTGTTCCACGGGTTGAAGTCCACGGACCGCGCCGCGAGTGGCTCGGCCACGTCGCCGATGCCGGCCGCGTCGCGGCGGTGGATCGTGAGCACCGCGACCGCTACCGGCGGCGCGGCGCGCTCTGACCACTCCACCGCCGTGTCCTCGATCGGCGTCGCCTTGGCGTCGCAGAACCGCTGCAGGCACAGCTCGAAGCAGACATCACCGGCAGCGAGCCGCCGGGCGACCTCGTGGGAGAGGAAGTCGGGGTCGTGCCGCGCCGGCGGCGGCGCGTCCGGCCTGCCGGGTGCGGGCTTAAGCAGGTAGCGGACGGCGAGCGTGTCGCCCCACGCGATCGCGCCGCGGCTCCAGTACGTCTCGGTCGCGATGCTGCCGATGGTCCGCCGGGCGGCCTGCACGTTGCGTAACATCCGCAGCGTCTCCCGCGGGCCGCAGCTGACCACGAGCCCGGCCAGGCCGACGATCCGGGAGACTGTGCCGCCGGCCGTGGCGACCGCGAACCGCACGAACTGTCGGGCGTCCCGGGCGTGCGACACGGGAAAATTCGTGGCGAGCAGGTCGTGCTGTTCGCCCGCCTGAGTTGTCACGCGGACCGCGACGCCGCGAAGGTCCTTGTCCCCATCCGGACGTACAGTCCCGGCCGCGTTCGAGAAGCGGACCAGCGCGGGATAGACGGCCCCGGAGCGCGCGAAGCCGACCTCCAGGTCCGGGGGGAGATCGAGGAAAGTGAGCTCCGCGTCGTCGACGGCAAACGTGGCCTTGGCGTGGACGGCGCGGTCCACGCCGTGCCGGACACCGTGCGCCCCGGCGGCCTTGCGATTCTTCAGCTGCACCCGCATGATGTCGGTTGCGAGCGCCTCGAACGCCACCCGCTCCCGCTCGGGGCTTCCGCCGACGTACTGCTCCGTCCACGCGGGACGCTGTGAGCGGGCCGGCGTCGGGTCGGCGCGCTCCGTCGATATGGCCATGGCATGGTTCCCTTCATTCGCGGCGGAAGCGCTGCTCCACCATCTCCACGAGGCCGTCGATGACGCCATCCGGCGACGGGCTGTAATGCGGGATCGCCCAGCGCGTGATCCGAGCGTCGATGAGGCTGGGCCGCCTGCTGGCCAGCGCCGCGGCGAACGCCGCCTCGACTCCGATGCTCACTAGGCCTTTGACGGTGGCCTCGTACACGCGCATCGGCGCTCCTTCCGTCATACGTACGAGGCGCTGGCGGCGCTGCTGATACGTATCGGCTCGCTTCGTTATGGCCGCGGCCTTACTACGGCGTGAGGGAACAGCGCGTCCTGTATCAAGCATGGGATCCAGTGCTCTGTACGGTGACGGACTGTCCGGCGAAGGAGGCGTCGTGGAAACTCCGCGAATCCGGCTGGCGCCCTGGCAGCAACAGGTTATCGCCAAGGCTAACTTTGTTGAGTACGAGCGCGACCGGCTCTTGCCGCCACGTCCTAAGAATGACGATCCCATCTACGCCGCCACGGATGTGCCTCTGAGAGCCGCCCGCGAAGCTGCCGGTGTGCAGGTGAACGGCGAACCTCTCCACGGCAGGTCGAGGGTCGGCAGGCCCGGCAACTGGCTCGCCAACGGATGGACCGGCGGCCCGATCAAAGGTGCCTTTGTTCACCTCCACCTGGCCCTGGTGGGGCTCGTCGACCTGTACACCGAGGATGACATCAAGGCGCACAGCCCAGGTGTCCTCGCCCGGATGCAGCACTGTCTCGCGCCCACGGATCGACGTCGACAAGAGGCGGAGGCGCTGTTCGGCACAGTGACGAGCGGTGCGTCCACCGGCACGACCAGTCCGCAGCAGATTCGCGGGGGCCTGAGCAGTGGTGGTGACGGCAACGGCGCGGCCACTGAGCTCTGCCGGCAGCGGGCTGCGTTTCGCGAGGCAATGAAGATCTCGTACGAGGCTGCGGATGAGCAACATGCCCGTGTCCGCAGCCTCAGGAATACTCTGATCATCGCGGCTGCGCTGCTGACAGCGCTGGTGGGCGTGGTGTGCATCGTCGGTCTCCGCTTTCCTGATGCGATCCCGCTGTGCTTCCAGCCGCCTGCGTGTCCGTCTACGAATGGGAGTGGCGGTCCATCGCCGGGCGATATCCCGATTGTCGCGCTCATGGGGATGCTCGGCGGCGCGATGTCGGCGACCTTCGCAATTCAGAGGCTCCGCACCACCCCCGCCCCAATTCCGAATGACCTCCAGGTTTCGCTTGCACTCCTCAAGCTCCCCGCCGGTGCGCTCACCGCAATCGGCGGCCTCGTACTCATCCATGGCCAGTTCATCCCTGGCCTAACCGATTTGGATAGTCAAGGGCAAATCCTTGCATATGCCATTGTGCTGGGCGTCGCGCAACAGCTGGTCACGAGGTTCGTCGACCAGAAGGCCGAGGACATCTTGGCCGCCGTCCCAAGCAAAGGGCGCCGCCCCATGAGTGCGCAGGAGCTAGACACAGAAACCCAGGCAACAGGCCAAGAGATGCCGGCCGTGACGAGCACGGCATGAACGAGCGGCTGAGCTGAGCCCGTAACGCCACACCAAGATTCAAAGAGTTAGTTGCAGCGCCTATCCCGCGCGTACGGAAGGCCCCCGCTCGAGCTGGCTCACCCCATCTCAGGCACGGCAGCAAAACCCTAGGGTGCAAACCTAGGGATTCTGCTGATGCCCGAGGTCAACCGGCCGCCCTAATTTCCAAACAGCCGCATTCCCTGATGCGGCATCCGGAAGGAGGCCGGTTCCGTGTCAACCTCAGACGCAGAACTTCTCGGGGCCGCCAGAAACGGTGACGAGGGGGCGTGGGAGCAGATCATCACCCGCTACCAGCCGCTCGTCGACACCATCAGCCGTCGGCATCGGCTGGCGCCGTACGACGCCAACGACGTAAGCCAGTATGTCTGGATGCAATTGCTGGCCCACATCGACAGATTGCGCGAACCCCAGGCGCTCCGCGGCTGGATCTCAGCCACCGCCAGACACCGGTGCTATGAGATTCTGCGCACTCACAAGCGTTCCGTCAGCGTGGACCCCCTCGTCATTTGCCGCTTCGAACTGGTTGATACCACGGCAAGGAGGACAAACAGCGAAAGCCGCTTCGCGGTTGACGATGACCTCCTGCGCGCGGAACAACGCCGTGCCATCCGGCAGGGGCTGGCCGAACTGACGGAGACTCAGCAGGAGTTACTGCTCTTACTGGTTGCCGATCCACCCGTCCCCTACTGCGAAATCAGCCGGCGCATGAACGTCCCTATTGGCAGCATCGGGCCGACCAGAGCCCGGCTGCTGAAGAAGCTACAAAACAGCGTCGCTGTGCGTTTATTGATGGAAGACATGCCCGATGCGGTTTCGGCAGCTGCGTGACGACACTTTTCTAAGCTGCACAGCCGATCGAGCGGGTGATCAGGCGTGATGCTTTCTCAAGTGTTGGATCAGTTTGGCGCCGCTCCAGGTCGAGACTGCGATCGAGCGGCGCAGCGTGTACAGCGGCGCAGCAGGATCGACTTTCTTGGCCTCTAGCTGAAATGCGGTCTTGTATCCGGCCTTTTTCAGATGCGGGTATGCCTTGGTGCTGACCACCCCGTACGGATAGGCGAAGTGCTCGACGGACTGCCCACTGGCTTTGCGTAGCGTTTCGCGGCTCTGCTGAAGCTGAACTTTCCACCCACCACCCGACAAGTCGCTGACCGCGTGGTGGTCCCAGGTGTGCGAACCGATAGTCATGCCGGCGTCGGCGAGCCGATGGATGTCTCGGACGCTCATCCACCTGGGCTTGCCCAGTATGACTGTCATGACGAAGAACGTGCCTGTCATGCCCCGCTTGGCCAGCTGTGTAAGGCCTTCGTGAGCCTGACCGGCGCTCCCGTCGTCGAAACTCAGCATGATCGGCTTCTGCGGCAGCGCCGCGCCGGTGGTGAGATGGCGAAGGTATCGGGTGGGACTGATCGTGGTCCAACCGTCCTCGGCCAGGGCGTCGAGATGAGCACGAAAGTATCTCGGGGGGCAGATCAGATTGAGCCGGTTGTACTGGCTGTCGCTGCTGGTCCAGTTGCGCAGCTGGTGATAGCACAAGACCGGTACGGTGGCCCGCTTGATGATCTCGTGAGAGCTGACCGGCTTGGTGGCCGTAGCTGGGTGCGACGGCCGAGCAGATGTGGTCGCGGGGCTCGGCTTCGCCGATGTCGGCGCAGAACTGGGGGTACTGCTCCTCGCCGGCTTGCCGTTCTGGCCGTTCAGCCCAGCCGGCGTGCTGCATCCGGTGATCACCACCCCCATGGTCCCGAGTGCACCGGCGAGGAGCGTGCGGCGATCCACGGCGCCCTCATCGCGTCCCATAACGATCCCCTGGAGTTGAAGCGTTGGCCCTGAGCTTGACCCGTCAAGCCAACCATGCAGGCTCCCGCGGCCAACCGACCGGGTGCTGAGGCCGTACCGCGGCGGCGGGACGCGGGAGCCGCGCGTAAGTTTCGGGTCATGAAGGCGGTCGTCTTGACCCGGACCGGAGCTCCGGAGGTGCTGGAGGTCAAGGAATGGCCCGACCCGGCAGTGGGAGCGGGTGAGGTCCGGATCGCTGTGCGGGCGGCAGGCCTCAACTTCGCCGACACGATGGCGCGGGTGGGCTTTTACCCTGCTGCACCGAAGATGCCATGCGTCCTGGGTTATGAAGTCGCCGGTGAAGTCGAGACCATCGGCCCCGATGTCAGCGGGTTCGTCATCGGGCAGCGGGTGATGGCCGGGACCCGATTCGGAGGTCAGGCCGAGCTGGCCACCGCTCAGGCCAGAGATGTTATGCCGCTGCCCGACAACCTCAGCTTCGAGGAAGGCGCGGCGTTCCCCGTAAGCTACGGCACCGGGTACGCCGCACTGATGATCATGGGCGGCCTCCGCGAGCAGAACCGGGTGTTGATCCACTCAGCCGCCGGTGGCGTTGGGACCGCCGCGACTCAGATCGCTCGCAACGCCGGCGCGGAGATCTTCGGTACGGCATCGGCGGCCAAGCATCCAGCCATCCAGGCTCAGGGAGTGCACCATCCCATCGACTACCGCAGCCAAGATTTCAAGGCCGAAGTTCGCCGGCTCACCGACGGCGAGGGTGTCGACATCATCATGGACGCCCTCGGGCCGACCTCGTTCCGCAAGGATTACCGGATCCTCCGGCCGGGCGGCCGATTGATCATGTACGGCCTTTCGGAGGCTCTCAACGAGAACGGCCGCAACCTGCGCGCCGCCGTGACCAGCCTGCTCCGCCTTCCGACCTCGACCATGCCCTGGTGGCACACAGGCCGGATGCTGAACCAAAATCGTGGTGTCTTCGGTCTCAACCTGCTGAGTTGGTGGCGGCGGGAGGGTGGCATGGGCCGGATCACAGCACCGCTCCTCACAGATCTGGGAGCGGGTCGCCTGGCACCCATAGTCGCTAAGGCCTTTCCCTTCGACTGCGCCGGCGACGCTCACCGATTCCTTGCCGAACGTCGCAATATCGGCAAGGTCGTGCTCACTCCGAGCTGAGCCGACATCGTGACGACAAGGACCGCTCATGGCAGTAGCCCGCTTGGCGCTCGACCCCCGAAGAACCGTCGGTCCGGTCAACCGTCGCCTGTTCGGCTCGTTCGTCGAGCACCTCGGCCGAGCGGTCACGAATGGCATCTACGAGCCGTCTCATCCGAGCGCCAATGAGCAGGGATTCCGTAAGGACGTGATCGACCTCGTTGCTGAGCTGGGCGTCAGCGTCATCCGCTATCCCGGCGGCAACTTCGTCTCCGGGTACAAGTGGGAGGACGGCGTGGGTCAGGTCGCAGAGCGTCCCAGGCGACTCGACCTCGCCTGGCACTCGATCGAGACCAACGAGGTCGGGCTGCACGAATTCGCCGGCTGGGTGGAATCGGTGGATAGCGAGCTGATGCTGGCCGTGAACCTGGGCACCCGAGGCATTGACGCTGCGCTCAGCCTCGTGGAGTACTGCAACCTCCGTGGCGGAACGGCACTCGCCGATGAGCGTGCCAGGAACGGCCGGGTCGACTCCTTCGGGATCAGGATGTGGTGTCTGGGTAACGAGATGGACGGACCTTGGCAGATCGGCCACCAATCGGCCGACGACTACGGCAAGCTCGCCTCTCGGACTGCTCGGGCGATGAGGGCGTTCGACCCGTCGCTCGAGCTGGTGGTCTGCGGCTCGTCGAATGCGCAGATGCCCACCTTCGGGGAGTGGGAACGGGCGGTCCTGAGCCACACCTACGACGACGTCGACTACATCTCCTGCACGCCTACTACGAGGAGCAGAACGGCGACCTGGGCAGTTTCCTGGCATCGGCGGTTGACATGGATCAGTTCATCGAGTCAGTGATCGCCACTGCTGATCATATGAAGGCCGCCCGTGGCAGCGACAAGATCATCAACCTCTCGTTCGACGAGTGGAACGTCTGGTATCAGAGCCGGTTCGAGAACGTCGACAAGATCAACGGCGTCGACAACTGGCCCATCGCACCGAGGTTGCTCGAGGACAGCTATTCGGTGGTTGACGCGGTGGTGGTGGGGAACCTGTTGATCTCCCTGCTTCGGCACGCCGATCGGGTGAGGTGCGCCTGCCTGGCCCAACTGGTCAATGTCATTGCTCCGATCATGACCCAGCCGGGCGGAATCGCCTGGCGGCAAACGATCTTCTTCCCGTTTGCCTTGACCTCCCAGCTTGCGCGCGGGGAGTCTCTCCAAGCTCAGCTCAGTTGCGACGAATACGACACGGCGGCGTACGGATCGGTGCCCGTGGTCGACGCTGCGGCGACGCACGACGGCCAAGCGGGTCGTGCGAGCATCTTTGTCGTCAACCGGAGCCTGACCGAGACGACCGAGCTCACCGTCGAGTTACCCTGCCTGACCGGCGACACGGCGGGCAGCGCCACGACACTCAGCGATGCCGATGTGTACGCCGCCAACACCCTGATTAATCCCAAGCGGGTCGGCCCCCACACAAACGAGTCGCTCACCCTCTCCGACGGCTACGCGACGATCGCGCTACCGCCCGTCTCCTGGACCGTGATCGAGATCAACCAGATTTCACCCGGGGCGGGTGAGGCATAGCCGCGTCGCGCATGGCACGTTTGTGCCAACGGAGACCGTGGCCGGTCGGGTTTCCCGATCCCACTGAGCCTTCGAGACAACCATCTGGAGGAGCTCATGAGTCCCGACCGACATGCACGCACCATGCTGCCCATCCCTGACCGGCCATCGTTCGGTCTGACCACTTATGACGCCAAGGATCCCGATACCGCGTACCCCCCGATCGAGCCCTTGGTCCCACCGGAGGGTGCACCGAACGTCTTGATCATTCTGCTGGATGATGTCGGTTTCGGCGCCTCCAGCACGTTTGGTGGTCCGTGTCGTACGCCGACGGCGGACCGGCTCGCGGCGGGCGGTTTGCGGTACAACCGTTTCCACACCACCGCGTTGTGTGCGCCGACGCGGGCTGCGTTGCTGTCGGGCCGTAATCACCATTCGGTGGGGATGGGCAGCATTACCGAGACGGCAACGTCGGCTCCTGGGAACAGCTCGTTGCGGCCGAACACCAAGGCGCCGTTGGCGATGACGTTGAAGCTGAACGGGTATTCGACCGCACAGTTCGGTAAGTGCCATGAGGTGCCGGTGTGGCAGTCCTCGCCGATGGGCCCGTTTGACGCGTGGCCCTCGGCTGGTGGCGGTTTCGAGACGTTCTACGGGTTCATCGGTGGCGAGAACAACCAGTGGGATCCGGCGCTCTATGACGGTACGACGCCGGTGGAGCCGCCGGCGACTCCGGAAGAGGGCTATCACCTGACCGAGGATCTGGCCGATCGGGCCGTCTCTTGGGTGCGTCAGCAGAAGGCGTTGATGCCTGAGAAGCCGTTCTTCGTGTATTTCGCGCCGGGCGCGACGCACGCCCCGCACCACGTCGCCAAGGAGTGGGTCGACCGTTACAAAGGTGCCTTCGATGACGGCTGGGACGTGCAGCGGGAGCGTACGTTCGCCCGTCAAAAAGAGCTGGGAGTCATCCCCGCGGATGCGGAGCTGACCGCCCGGCATGCCGAGATCCCGGCCTGGGATGACATGCCCGATGAGCTGAAGCCGGTGCTGGCGCGTGAGATGGAGGTGTATGCCGGGTTCTTGGAGCACGTCGACTATCACGCGGGCCGGCTGATCGATGTGATCGATGACCTGGGGGTCCTCGACAACACGATCATCTACTACATCGTCGGCGACAACGGCGCATCCGCCGAGGGCACCCTGAATGGCGCGTTCAACGAGTTGGCGAACTTCAACGGCATGGCCGCCCTGGAGACGCCGGAGTTCATGGTCAGCAAGATGGAGGAGTTCGGCTCACCGAGCTCCTACAACCACTATGCGGTCGGCTGGGCGTGGGCGATGGATACGCCGTTCCAGTGGACCAAGCAGGTCGCCTCGCATTGGGGTGGCACCCGCAACGGGACGATCGTGCATTGGCCGAACGGGATTGAGCAGCCCGGTGGTCTGCGCTCGCAGTTCAGCCACGTGATCGACGTTGCGCCAACGATCTTGGAGGCGACCGGCTTACCCGAACCCACCATGGTGAACGGCGTCCAGCAGTCGCCGATGGAGGGCACCAGCATGCTGTACAGCTTCAACGAGGCTGATGCACCGGAGCGCCACGACCTGCAGTATTTCGAGATGTTCGCCAACCGCGGCATCTACTACAAAGGGTGGAGCGCGGTGACCAAGCACCGTACGCCGTGGGTCATGGTCGGCGGGAAGCTGCCTGCGTTCGACGACGATGTCTGGGAGCTCTATGACGGCACTGACTACAGCCAGGCTCGCAACCTGGTGGCCGAGCGACCTGAGATGCTCGTTAAGTTGCAGCAGCTCTGGCTGATCGAGGCCACCAAATACAACGTGCTGCCGATGGATGACCGCACCTCCGAACGCCTCGTGCCGGAGATGGCTGGCCGACCGACCCTGATCAGGGGTGACTCGCAGCTGTTCTTCCCCGGCATGGGACGTCTTTCGGAGAACAGTGTGGTCAGCGTCAAGAATAAGTCGTTCTCGGTCACCGCCGAGGTGGTCGTGCCCGACGGCGGTGCGGAGGGCGTGATCATCGCGCAGGGTGGCCGGTTCGGCGGGTGGTCGGTCTATGCGAAGGACGGGAAGGCCAAGTTCGTCTACAACGTGCTTGGGATCCAGGAGTTCACCACCGAGTCCGATGCGGCCATTCCGGCTGGCACCCATCAGGTACGCATGGAGTTCGCCTACGACGGCGGCGGGCTGGCCAAGGGCGGTGACGTCACGCTGTACTTCGACGGCACAGCGGTCGGCACCGGGCGGGTTGGCGCCACTCAGCCGATGATCTTCTCCGCCGACGAGACGACCGACATCGGCTACGAGTCCGGCACCACGGTCACCTCTGACTACACCGCACGCGACAGCCGGTTCACGGGCAAGATCAACTGGGTGCAGCTCGACCTGGGCAAAGATGATCATGACCACTTTATTGACCCCGAGGAGCGGCTCCGGATCGCCATGTCGCGGCAGTAGCGAGATCTGACGACGTGAAAGGCATCACTATGTCCAACCGGAGCAGCGAGGCGCCTCGGCTGTCCGACACCCAGCTTGCGGAGGTGCTCGCGCTGACCAAGGATGCCGATTCGGTCGAGCTGAAGCTGACCGTCCCGGATCCCGAACGTCGCGCGACGGTCAACGCTTTGGGCATCGATGTGTTGGATGCCCAGATCCGTCAGATCTTCTTTTTCAGCACGCCTGAACTAGTGCTCAACCAGCGTCGTGGTATGCGCGCGCCGGGTGCTGGGCCGGGGGATGACTCCGTGATCAAGCTGAGGCCGGTCGTCCCTCACGAGCTCCCCAGATCCGCACGCTGTACTCCAATGTCCGCTGGTCGCCGAGCTCTGGTTCTACCGGGACGGCTCGCGGATCCTCGAGCTCTCCACGAAATGCGCACCGCCGGAAGGCTTCCAGGTCGCCCCGGAGCTCAAGGCATTCCTCTCCGGGAGTGGAGTAGACCTCTCAGGCGAACAGCAAACGAAAACCAAGGCAGCACTCGAGTACTTCGCCGCCAGTCTGGGAACCGCTGCCGGGGCATAGCTGCAGGGATGTCGCGTGTGGCCTTCCGATGCTGATTCGCTGATCGCCAGACAGCGGGAGCTGGCCAGCACAGCGCCGGAACCCCTGCCCCTCGATCCCACCACTGCGATGATCGGCGGCTGCTGGGTGTGCTTCCCGCGTGGGCTCGTCGGTCCCGGCACTGATCATGATCCAGCGTGGTCGGCCGCCGTGATCATGCGTGGTGGCCGGGTGCTTGAGCAGCGGGTGATCAGCGGTACTACTCGCGCTTCGTATGTCCCGGGGTTGATGGCCTTGCGGCTCGGCCCTTTGATGGAGGAGGCCGTAAGCGTGCTGTCCGATCGTCCTCACGTGTTGCTGCTTGATGCCACTGCCCATGATCATCCGCGAAGAGCTGGGCTGGCGCTCCACCTAGGCGCCGAGCTGGACATCCCCACAATCGGAGTGACACACCGGCCTCTGGTTGCGTCCGGCGAATGGCCGAGTGATCAGCGTGGCGCCACAAGTCCTCTTCGGACCGACGACGCGGTGGTTGGTTGCTGGTTGCGCACTCAGCCGGGTGTCCGGCCCCTAGCGGTGCATCCGGGCTGGCGGATCGATTTGGCTACCGCGGTTGGGGTGGTCACCCTCCTTACCAGGCGGCGTCGTACGCCTGAGCCGTTACGGCGGGCGCGTCAGCTTGCCCGCCGCGCGCGTGCACGCGGACAAACGCCAACAAAGCCTCGCAAGCCATAGGAGGACACTTGAGTCATGGGCGGTGATCTTGAGAGTGGGGTCCAGATCCCCGCGGCCGGAGTGATCTTGGACGGGGACTTGGTCGAGCCTCCGGGTGCGGCCGGTGTGGTGGTGTTTGCTCATGGCAGCGGCAGCAGCCGACACAGCCCGCGGAACCGCATGGTCGCGGCGAGGTTGCAGGCGGCGGGCTACGCGACGCTGTTGATGGATTTGCTCACCACCGAGGAGGAGCAGATCGACGACCGTACGCGGGAGTTCCGGTTCGATATCCCGCGTTTGGCGTCACGCCTGACCGGCGCAATTCGGTGGTTGAGGGATCGCTCTGCTACCGGCCAGCTGCCGGTCGCGCTGTTCGGCGCCAGCACGGGCGCAGCGGCTGCTCTCATCGCCGCCGCTGAGGTTCCCGATCATGTTCAGCTGGTGATCTCTCGAGGGGGTCGGCCGGATCTCGCCGAGGCCGCCCTCGAACAGGTCCGTGCGCGCACGCTGCTCATCGTCGGTGGTCGGGATGTCGAAGTGCTGGCTTTGAACAAGGCTGCGGCTGCACGATTGAGCGGACCGGTAGAGATCGCCGTTGTGCCCGGCGCAACTCATCTGTTCGAGGAGCCCGGCACCTTGGACCGCGTCGTTGAGCTCGCCCTCGATACGCTGAGCCGACACATGGGCCGCTCCCCAAGCGCGCAGCCAGGACCTGGGGAAGGCGTACGCCGTTTGTGACAATAGGGGGAGACTCGCATGCCATTTGATGCCCGCGACATCGCCCGGCTGCGCAACGCAAAGACCCGATCCATCAGTCCCGAGAATGTCGACGGCGCCAAAGGTGGCGGCGGCCGGGCCACTCAGGGCACCGGCGCCAACGCCGCTCGTGACCTCGGACTTGGCTGGAAGGTCTCACCGTCGGTGATCGTCGGCTCTGGGATCACCTTTCCGATGGCCGTGATCGACGGTCCGGGCACGATCACCCACGTCTGGCTTACCACCCACTCCGACCACTGGCGGTCATTGGTGCTTCGGGCCTACTGGGACCACGGACCCGAGCCGGCTGTCGAGGTCCCGCTCGGGGACTTCTTCGCGAACGGCTGGGGGCGGTTCGCTCAGGTCAGCTCCAGCATGATCGCCGTCAACCCGCACGGCGGCTTCAACTCCTACTGGCCAATGCCCTTCCAGCACCAGGCCCGGCTTACCGTGGAGAATCTCGGCGATGCTGACGCGATGCTGTACTACGCGGTGACCTACGAGACCGATGTTGACGTTGCCGGGCTTGGCTACTTTCACGCCCAGTTCCATCGCAACAACCCGCTTTCTGTAGGGAACACGCATGTCCTGCTCGATGGCGTCTCAGGGCATGGCCACTACGTCGGCACATACCTCGCCTGGGGTGTCAACGCACCCGGCTGGTGGGGCGAGGGCGAGTTCAAGGTTTATCTCGACGGGGACGTCGATTACCCGACGATTTGCGGCACCGGCACCGAGGACTACTTTGGCGGCGCCTGGAACTTCGACGTTCCCGGCCGCGGCTACACCGAATACACCGCGCCGTACCTCGGGATGCCCCAAGTGATCCGCCCCGACGGCCTCTATCAGAGCCAGCAGCGCTTCGGTCTGTACCGCTGGCACGTCCTCGATCCGATCCATTTCGCGAACGACCTGCGCGTCGAGATCCAGGCCCTCGGCTGGCAGTCCGGCGGCCGATACCGCCCCTTGCACGACGACATTGCCTCGACGGCGTTGTTTTACCTCGACGAGCCGAGCACACAGCGACCCACCTTCCCGCACGTCGACGCGCTGCAACCCGGTTGACCGATGGAGAACCGCAAACCAGTGACAGGTGTAGCTGTCATCACCGGAGGTGCGGCTGGCATAGGTGAGGCAATTGCTCGACGGCTCGCGGCGGATAATTTCGTTGTTGTCATCGCCGATCTCGACCGCAACGGGGCTGAGGAGATTGCCACGGAGATATCTGCGCACGGCGGGGAGGCGGTTGGCAGGCACGTGGACGTCTCCGCAGCGGACTCGGTCTCGGCGCTTTTCGAGTGGCTGACTGATGACCTCGGTCGGTGTGATGTTTTGGTGAACAATGCCGGAATCGCCACTACGGCGCCGGTATCCGAGCTGCCGCTCGAACGGTGGAACTCGACAATTGCCGTCAACCTGACGGGCGCCCTCCTGATGACACAACACGCCCTTCCTCTGATGAAGAAGGGCGACCGGGGCCGCATCGTGAACATCTCCTCCATCGAGGAAATTGCCGCCGCGGTGTCCTTTCTCTGCTCAGAGGACGCGTCGTACATCACCGGTCACACGATTCCGGTTGACGGTGGCTATCTTGCGGCCGGTGTCCTTGAGATCTGACCGATGCACCTCCATCAGTTGCTCGCTCGTCTATGCTGCCGATCATGCTTATCCTCGGACTCATTCTGTTCGGCATGCTGGTGGGTGCCGGCGCACAGTTGATCTTGGGCAAGTCAGCCAAGGGCGTCGACTGGACGCTGGCATTGGTAGCCGGACTCGTCGGGTCTTTCGTCGGTGGGCTGGTGATCAGCTTGCTGTCCGGGGACGGGCTGCAGTTCCGAGCAAGCGGCATCATCGGATCGTTGGTCGGTGCGCTGTTGGTCACCGCCGGCTGGCAGTGGTATCGCCGCCGCAGCAAGGCCTCGCACGCCTGAACTGCTGGCGGTGTAACTGGTCCGGCCAGCCTGCCGGTAGCGCCGCCGCATCTGCGGCAGCATTATTGCTTTGTTGAGGGCAGATGGACGGGGTGACACCGTGACGGCAGTAATTGTGATTCTTGTGATCGTGATCGTCGCCTATGTGTTGACGTTGAAGTTCAATCCATGGGTGATTTGCACCAGATGCAAGAACAAACCAAAGCTCAAAGGGTGGGTGTTTAACTACGCACACCACACCTGCCCCAAGTGCCTAGGCACCGGGCAACAGCTTCGGTTCGGCCGCAGGTTGCTCTTCGGGCGACCTTTGACGCCAGGCGACCGCTAAGCCGCTCCATACTGACCACTCAGTCGTTCCAGGTAACGATCTCGAGCGTCGCAGAGCGGCCGGAACGGTTAACGACGGTGATCAAACTCTTGGTGGTTTCCACGTGCGTGGCCCTAACGCACAGCATCGAGCCGATGGTCAGCCGATTCCAGGCGATGGGCTGGTCCGTTGGTTCTGGGTAGTTCAATGCCGAACAGGTGTCATAGCGCTCTGGAGCGTGCTGATCGAGTGCGACGTAGGACGCATCGGGTGCGAGAAGGAGGCCGGCTTCCGTCCCGACGAGCGACGCGTGGGCGTCGCGTGGCGCAAATGAGGAGCCTTCGTCGTCAAGGACAACCTTGGTGCCGGGCGTGACAACCACCTGGCCCTGCTTCATCACGGTTGGATTAGCTGTGGGGCTTGCGCTGGGCGGCTTACTAAACATGCCCAAGGGGATGGCTATCGCCAAAGTCACAAGGTAGAGGACGCTCATGCCGCCGATCACGATGGCCGCGACCGCGCCCGCCGACGCGCGCCGGGCCGACCGAATGCCAAGCCACGAACGCAAGGCGGAGAAAGAAGGTGTGTCTTCGCCCATGTCAGGTGCCGGCGAGGGAGGATTCCGCGGTCCAGACTGCTTCGGTGGCGGGGGCGGCGGGCGAACGGTCTCCCAGGGATCCCACGCGTCGTCGGCAGGCACGTCATCTGTACCTGCGGAGGCGGAATGCGACGAGTCGGATGCCGACGCCGCCGATCCGGGATCGGGCTCAGCTCCTGTTACTCGCGGCCGAGCCTGGAGCCAGGCATCGTATGATGCCCGATCCGTGAGCAGGGCATCACGGGCGTCGTTGACGAGCTGGGCAAGGCGAGTCACGCCGCCTGTGTCGGAATGCTGGCGCTTAATGGCCGCGCGATAAGCCGCCTCAATCTCATCCGTCGTCGCAGTCGGCTCAATGCCCAGGATTTCGTAGGCGTTAAGCCCTCCCAGGTGCGCGAAGTTCTTAGGCATGTCACGAACCGACGATGCGGTCCACTGCCAGACGGTGACAGGTCAGATTCCAATGGGCACTGGCGACAGTGTGACCGACCGGCACCTGCTGGGTGCCCACGGCTGCAGTGACGAAGTGGCGCCCCGCTAGGACGAATATGTATACGTCAAGGCGGTTAGCGTGCCCGGAGTACCAGTACTCGCAGCGTCGCACGCGGTCTTTGGAGCTAAAAGGTGCCTGCAAGAGCTCTTGAGCAGTCGGGGGAAGGTTCCCGAGCTGTCCCGTTTCCTGCGACGACAGCCCGAGATCACTCTTGGGCTTTGGCAGAGGCGCTCGCGGCTGGGGTGCGACCTTCGTTGCCACGCCGCCGCCCCGGCCCGGTCGATGCTCGACAGGCACGGTCTTGTGCGAGCCTGGCACGAACTCGTAGCGATTCAGCTCATAGACTCCGCGTCCCGTGACGTCGATCCGGGGTTCCGCGATACAGAGCGCCCGGGTGCCAAGGACCACGGCGCGTGGCCGCTTCTCACTGGAGTACGGATCCTGCCACGCGAACCACTCGATCACATCGCCCGCTTGCTCAGCCAATCGCCCCCGGATCTTCTCCGACATGGCTGCCCAGCTGTCATCACGGGTTGGGTAACGGTCGTCCAGCGGTAAACCTGATCCCTGGTACGTCGATGGACGGGATGCGCCGCGTCGACTTGTGCGGCGGGGCTCGCCAGACGGAGTCCGCGGCGTGGGGATGGGGTCGCCGGCCTGGGGAATCAGCCCTCCTGAAGGGACGCCTTCCTGGCTCATCGCATCTTTCTACTACGTAGCTGACCCGGCGCCTAGGGTCACTGCGAACGAGTCACGATTTCGCGCACTTCTTCATCGCTCAGATCGATGGGATTTCCTCGCATGCTGCTGGCTTTCTGGGCGGCCGTAACGACAGCGTCAATCGTCGTCTGATCAAGTCCATAGCTTGCCAGTCCCGAGATCGACAGCGCGGTTGTGAGCTCTTGCAACCAGGCGATTGCATCTTCGGGGGTGGCGTGCGGCTGGTCGGTGAGCAGGGCCGCCACCTCGCTCATCCGCTGGAGCGCAGGATCGTCAGGGGCGCGCTCACTTAGCGCTCGCAGGTTGACTTCCAAGGCCGCGGTGAGCACAGCGGCGCAAACCGCACCATGAGGCGCTGAGAGCCGGGCACCGGCCGCGGCCGCGAGTCCATGGACCGCGCCCAGCCCGGAGTTGGCGAGGCACATTCCGCTGAACAGGCTGGCTAGCGCAAGATCTTCGCGTACACCCGGATCCTGCATTCCCTCCTCGTACGCCCGGCGCAGTGATCGGGCGGAGCGGCGGATCCCGTCCCGGGCCAACGCATCGGTGAACGGGTTGGCGCGCCGCGACAGCAGCGGCTCGATGAGCTGGGAGAGCGCATCCATGCCGCTGGTCGCGATGGTCGGAGGGCGGACGCCGACCAGCAGGTCAGGATCGACCACGGCGACCCTCGGCAGCAGTAGTGGGCTCCGCAGGCTGGCCTTGACTCCGCCGCCGGAGAGCACCGAGTTGCGGGTTACCTCCGAACCTGTCCCCGCGGTGGTGGGCACTGCGATGCAGGGCAGCCCGGGCGTATCGATCGGGCGGCCGTCGCCGATCACCTCCAGGTGGTCCAGCGGGTCGCTGCCCGATGTGGCCAGGACGGCGGCAGCCTTGGCGACATCCAGCGCGCTACCGCCGCCGAATCCAAGTACGGCATCGCAGCTAGCTTCGGCCAGCAGCGCCACGGCGGCCCGCACCCGCTCGATCGATGGCTCAGCCGCGACTCCGAACACCAGGCTCGAGATGTCGGCCTCGGTCAGTGCCGATCGGATAGCGTCCGCTCGAGATGTCGTGCGGCCGGTGACCACCAGGACTCGGCTGGCCCCAAGCCCGGCAAGCGCCTCCGGCACCTCGCTGAATCTGCCAGCCCCGAAACGTACGTCGGCCGGGACCGCGAGATCGAAGCGAACCACCTCGCTACCAGTCCGTATCGTCGGGGGAGGTGTTGACATACCGCGTAGCTTTACGTGGCCGGGCCATCATGGGCGCCACGGTGTCGCGCCACCGTTGATAGTGCCCGGTCTCTTTGTGTGCTGCGGCGGCCGCCTCGTCTTGATAGACCTCGACGAGCACTACGTGAGCGGGATCGTCGCGATCGCTGAGCACGTCAAATCGTACGATCCCTGACTCGCGACGACTCGCCATGGCGTTCTCTTCAGTCGCGGCCAGGAAACCTTCAAGTACATCGGGCTGCACAGCAACGTCAACATGAACAATCAGCAGGCTATTCGGCACGAGCCGACCCTATTACGCAGCTCAGAAACACTGCCGAGGCTTACAACCGGAGATTGCCGAGATGCGGAGCGATGTCACATGCTGCCTCCGTGCCGTACGCTTCCTCGAAGCGAGTCTGGAACATGTTGCCGAAGCGGTACTCCTGGGTACCGACGACTTCGATCGCATAGCTCGCCAGCAGTGAGCCGAGCTGTGCGCAGCGTTCCAGCGACACCTCCCAAGCGACGCCGGCAAGGAATCCTGCGCGGTACGCGTCGCCAACGCCGGTCGGGTCGACCCGCGCGACCTCCCGCGCAATAGGTATGTCCAGCCGAGGCTCACCCGCGATCTCGACACTGGATCCCTTGGCGCCTCGGGTGATCACCCGGACACCGACCCGCTCCAGGACTTCCTCGTGCGACCAGCCGGTCTTCTGCGTGATCAGACCGTCCTCGTAATCGTTGGAGAACAGGTACGTCGCCCCATCGATGAGACGTTTGATCTGCGAGCCGTCCATCCAGGCCATTTGTTGCGAAGGGTCGGCGACAAAGTCGAATAGCCGGCTGCGGCATTCGTCAGTGTGCCGCTGCATGGCCTCCGGATCATTCGGAGAGATCACGACGAGATCCAAGCCGCCGACCCGCTCGGCAATCGGCTGCAGCTCGATTTGGCGCGCCTCGGCCATCGCACCCGTGTAGAAGGAACCGATCTGGGCATTGACCGAGTCGGTCGTGCAGATGAATCGAGCGGTGTGCTGGGTTTCCGAGACCCACACCGGCCAAGTCTGCACCCTGTGCCGGTCCAGCCAAGCGCGATAGTCGCCGAAGTCCTCGCCAACCGAACCCACAAGAAGTGGGTCCAACCCGAGCGCCGCGAGTCCGAAGCAAATGTTCGGGGCAATACCACCGCGCCGGATCTGCAGATCCTCCACCAGGAAGGACAGCGATACCCGATCCAGCTGCTCGGTGAGCAGCGACTCCGCGAACTGACCGGAGAACCTCATCAAATGGTCCATGGCTATCGAGCCAGTGACGGCGATGTGCACGGGCTGAGGCTAATGGCTGCCGTCCCGCGCCGCTGCCGGTATCGAGAGAATCCGATATGAGAGTCTCGGCGGAACGACCTGTGCAGGCAGAGAGGTCACGATGGAGTATCGCGAGTTGGGCAGTACCGGTCTGAGAGTGTCGGTTGTCGGGTACGGGACTGCGCCGCTGGGGGACATGTTCGGCGTCAATGACGAGGACGCTGCGCTGCAGTCGGCGTACCGGGCACTGGATGCCGGCATCAACTTCTTCGACAGCAGCCCGTTCTACGGCAAGGGCGTGGCTGAGGAGCGACTGGGCAAGGTGCTGCGCGGGCGCCGCAGCGAGATCATCGTCGGGACGAAGGCGGGTCGGTACGGACCAGAGCAGTTCGACTTCTCCGCTGACCGAATCCGGCGCGGCTTCGAGGAAAGCCTCCGACTGCTGGGCACCGATTACGTCGACATCCTTCAGCTGCATGACGTCGAGTTCGTCGACCTGGAAGGACCGACTGGTGAGGGCTACGTGGAATTGATCCGGCTGCGGGATGCCGGCATGTGCCGCTTCATTGGCATGACGGGATACCCGACGGCCATGACCCGAAGGGTGATGACTGAGTGCGATCTCGACGTCACCCTCAGTTACGCGCATTGCACACTGCTGGACGATTGCCTGGTCACAGAGATCCTCCCAGCAGCTGAGGAAAGAGGCGTCGGCGTGATCAACGCCGCGGCGGTTGCGCTGGGGCTGCTCACGGATGCAGGGCCGCCGCCGCACATCGCCCAGGTGGTGGGGGAGCAGATCTGTGCAGCCGCACGCCGGGCTGCTGAGGTGTGCCAGCGCCACGGTGCCGACGTGAGCTTTCTGGCCAACCAGTACTCCATCCAGCGGTCGGGCTGCGCCACGACCTTGATCGGCACCGCCAAACAGCGGCACCTCGACTCGGCGGTTGCGGCCGCAGAGGAACCGATCGATGAGGACCTGCTCGCCGATGTGCTGGCTGCCATCGGATCCGACCGGGGCCATCATTGGACCGCTGGCCTTCTTCAGAACAACTGATACCTCACGTATTCAGGACTGGTCGCGACGGCGGATACGCACGCGGAGGGCTCGATAACCAATCCCGACCGCGAAGACCACCGCTCCGCCGAGCACCGCGCTCATGGGCAGCGTGATCGCGAGTATGCCGCAGCCGAGGATCCCGATAATCTGCAGAATACGGGGAAATCGGCGTCGGTCAGTGGATTGCGTGTACGCGGCCATATTGGCGATCAGGTAGTACAGCAAGACTCCGAACGAGGAGAAGCCGATCGCGCTCCGCAGATCCGTCACCAAGATCAGAACACACACCAGTCCGGCAACCGCGATCTCGGCATGATGCGGCACCTGATGACGTTCATGCACGGCGGCCAACCACCGCGGAAGATCATTTTCGCGTGCCATCGCCAGCGTGGTTCGACTCACTCCCGCGATCAGCGCGAGTAGCGCGCCAAGCGCCGCGGCGCCCGCACCGAGCCGGACCGGCAAGTCGGCCCATCCCCAACCCGCTGCCTCTACTGCGGCGGCAAGCGGTGCCGGGCTGGCGGCCACGCCCGCTGGACCTAACGCAACCATGATCGAGGCCCCAACCACGAGATAGATCGACACCGCGATCGTGAGAGCCGTCAAGATCGCCCGGGGAATGACGCGTTCCGGATCGCGTACCTCCTCACCCATGGTCGCGATCCGGGCGTAACCGGCGAAGGCGAAGAACAGTAAGCCTGCCGACTGCAAGATGCCGTACCAGCCGCCGGCCAGAAGATCCCAGGACCCAACCGAGGCCGTCCCATTCGTGCCGCTGAGCGAGGCGGTCACGACTAGCGCCAATGTGGTGAGCACAACCGCGATGATGATCTTGGTCAGCGCTGCGGTCCGGGTAATTCCGTAGTAGTTGACCGTCGCCAGGATAATCACCGCCGCGATCGCCGCCGGCCGCCCCCATGCCGGTGGCGCAACATAGGCGGCGAAGGTGAGTGCCATTGCTGCGCAACTGGCCGTCTTCCCGATGACGAATCCCCAGCCGGCGATGAAGCCCCACCACGGCCCCAGCCGCTCCCGGCCGTAGATGTAGGTTCCGCCCGAAGTCGGATACTCTGCGGCCAGCTGGGCCGACGCGGTGGCGTTGCAATACGCCACGAGGGCGGCGACGGCAAGCCCGATCAGCAGCCCCGCCCCGGCCACTGCCGCGGCAGGGGAGAAGGCGGCGAACACCCCGGCGCCCAGCATGGAGCCCAGCCCGATGATCACCGCATCGAAGGTGCCGAGCCGTCGCGCCAGTCCAGGCTGGTTCACGACTCGATGCAACCACACAACGGATTCGCCTTTCAGCGCGAAATCGTCTGGATACTTCACTCCAGATGACCTTGCGATCCTCGATTCACGCATAAGTCAAGGGAAGAAGCTCCGTCTAGAGTGGAGTTTCCAGCGCCGCGTCAGTCGGCCATTACGAACAGCGGGGTCAACGACACCTGCAGCCGCACCCGCCCGTCATGCACTTCGACCGGCTCGGTTTGGCCGAACGCGTCAATCACCTCCGCGTACGCAGGCCATGGCCACGCGAAACGTGGCCGGCGGCTCGTCCTCACCGTTGAAGGAGTCACGCTGCTGCCACACCACCATTTGCGCGAGATTCCAGCAGATTGGGCGGCGAACTCCCGCCGACGGGGCCAGCAGGTTGCGCATGACGATCTCGCGGCGGGTCCCGCTTGGCGTCCAGCTCCGGCGGGCAACCGCGCATGAACATCTGCAGTTGCGGCGGCAGGTCGGCCATGCGCGTACAGGGTGGCAAGGGCCGCGTCCTCTGGCGTCCGTCCCGAGTCGTTTCCGACCTGCACGGCGGCTATGGCCTGCTCCATCGCCGCGGTCGCCTCGGGATACAGGTTCGGCCACGGGGCGTTGTAATCACCGACCAGCAGCGGCTTCTCGTAGCCGAGCGCCCGCATCATCGACCGCGCGGCATCGATGTCAGTCAGGATCTGCTCGGCGGGCCCATATAGGTAGAGGTCGAAGACGTCGAATGCGTCGCGGCCGTCGCGTAGCAGTACGTCATAGAACTGCCGTTCCGGACTGTCGGGTGCGCTGGCCGGGAGTCCGTACGTGGCGCCGCCGAGCACGGCCGCTGCTGCCGGGTCAGCGTCGTTGACCGCCCGATGCATCACCTTGAGCTGGGCGACGTAGTCCTGCGCGGTTCCCAGCCAGGTCAAGCCGACATTGTTGGGCTCGTTGTCGCACTGCCAGAAGCGCACCCGGCCGTCGCAGTGGCGTGCCAGGCGGTACACGAACTCGTAGTAGGCGTCCGGATCCTTGGCCGACGAAGGCGCGATGAAGTTGGTCGCTTTGGTTGCTCACATGGAGCTGGAGCAGAGGGTGACCCAGACCTCCTCGGAGCCGTCGAGCTGGTCCAGAAACGCATCGACCATCTCGAAGGTGTAGTTGCCTGGCTCGGGTTCGACTTGCGACCAGTAGATGTAGATGCGCAGAGTCGCGCCCAGCTCGCGGAGCTGCGGCATAAACGTGTCGGGCTTTCCGAAGAGTCCGTAGCTAATGCCGCGGACGATCCCCAGGCGGATGCCTCCGGAATCACCTCGGCCATTACAGGCAACACTAGGCTGTGTTCAATTGCTCGCTCCGCTCGCTGCGGATCGCGCTTATGAGCCGCCTACTTCGTCGTCGCTCGGAGACGAAAAAGCATGTCCCATTTCTCCTCCTCAGCACGGCGGCGCGCGATCCGTGTGGAGATCAATGCCACGCTGGTCGCCCGGCTGGTCGCGTCCCAGTTCCCGCAGTGGGACGAGCTGCGAATCACCACAGCCGAGCCTGATGGCTGGGACAACCGGACGTTCCGTCTCGGACCGGATCTGCTGGTGCGCCTGCCTAGCGCCGAGGCGTACGCCGCGCAGGTGCGTAAGGAGCATCGCTGGCTTCCGGTACTGGCGCCGCAGCTGCCGCTGCCGATCCCCGTCCCGCTGGCGATGGGGGAGCCCGCCGAGGGTTACCCGTGGAACTGGTCGGTCTACCGCTGGCTCGACGGGGTGCCCGCCAGCATCGCGTCAATCCCCGACCTCACCCCGTTCGCGGTGGCAGTTGCCCACTTCCTGGTCTGCCTGCAGCGGATTGATGCGACGGATGGGCCGCCGCCAGGCCGGCACAACTTCTTTCGGGGTGGGCCGCTGGAAACCTACGACGCCGAGACCCGCAACGCGATCAGCGCCGTGCGCGAGTTGATCAACGCGGAACTGGCAACTGAGCTCTGGGAGACAGCGCTGGCGGCAACTTGGCACGGTGCGCCGGTCTGGGTCCATGGAGATGTCGCCGCCGGGAACCTGCTGGTCAGGGATGGTCGGCTGTCTGCGGTGATCGACTTCGGGAGCTCGGGCGTCGGCGACCCCGCCAGCGACCTGACGATCGCGTGGACGTTTCTGTCCGGGGAGAGCCGGCAGGCGTTTCGTGCGGCGCTTCCACTCGACGCCGCAACCTGGGCGCGAGGCAGTGGTTGGGCGTTGTGGAAGGCCTTGATCACCTTCGCCGGCAACCTCGATACCGACCCCGGTGCGGCGGCAACGGGCCGACGTGTGATCGACGACGTGCTCGCCGAGCACCAGCGATCAACGTGATATCTGCTGGCAGACGGCCCCTCTATCGACTAATGCTCGTCATTGTCGCCGCGGCCGTTGTGAGTGCGCTCGCCGTCGGGAGCATGATCGGATTCGCGGCGCTCACCAAGTCGACAGCTGCGGCAGTGGTCGGTGGAGTACTGGTTGCGGTCCTGGCGTCGTGGGTGCTCGGGCTCTTCATCTGGCGCGATGACCGTGAGGCCACCGTCTCACCCTTGCGTCGCGGTCTTTTCGGCCCGATGGCAATCTTCGGCTGCGCGGCCGTGCTCAGCTTGAGCTGGCTCTATCCCGGTTCTGGCGGCGTACGCCCGGACCCAGTTCCCGGACTTGAGTGGCTGAACCTGCCGGATGGATCGCGGCTGGCGCTGCACATCACCCGCGCTCCCGCGGCGACCCAGCCGCCGATCATCGTCGTACACGGGGGACCAGGCGTGGCCGACATGGCGCACGATGCCCCCGCATTCGCCTCATTGGCAACCGACCGAGACGTCTACGTCTACGACCGCATCGGCACAGGCGCGTCAAGCCGTTTGCCTGACCCCACGGGTTACACGACGGCCCGGGCGGTTCAGAACCTGGAGGCGGTCCGGGTCCACACGGGTGCGCCGCGAGTCGTGCTGCATGGGCACTCGTGGGGCGCCAGGTTTGCGGTCGCGTACGCCCAAGAACATCCAGATCATGTCGCCGCGCTTGTGTTGAGCGCGCCAGGAGAACTCCCGCTCGAAGGCGCGGACGTCCCGCCCGGCGCTCTGACGGCCCGTCTAAATACAGGCGAGCTGACCACGCTTTACCTCCGATTGCTCAGGCCCCGCAACCTGTTCACGTACGCGCTGACAGCCACGGATGCGCGCGTCGCGCACAAGTTGGCCGGCGATCGAGAGATGGACCGACGCTTCTCAGCGATCTATGGCGACTCCACTCCTGCGCTGTTCTGTGACAAACGGCTGACGGATCTGGTGGGGACGACAGGTGTCGGCTACTACGCCCACTACGTTCCGCAATTGCACCCAGATCCGAGTGACATACCGCTGCACCTCCAACGGCTCGCCATGATCAAGGCTCCAGTGTTGTTGATCAAGCCAGCTTGCGACTACCTGCCGTGGCGGTCAACTGCCGATTACCAGATCGCGTTTCCGCAGGCTCGGCTGGTCATGATGTCGGATGCCGGCCACGTCGCGTACCTGGAGCAGCCAGCGCTATACACGAGCCTCGTCCACGCATTCCTGGTCGGTCAGGAACTGCCGCTGCCCACCATCGACGGCGACACAATCCCAATCGGCTACCGAGGCACCAAGTGAGGCCCAGACCATTTTCCGGGTGAGAGACCGCACAAGATCACCAGCGACCTCACTGGTCGCTTTCTTAGGAGCCGTTGGGGTAGACGATGGCTTTGAGGCTGTTCGGGTCCAGGTCGCTCTCCAGCGCCTCGCCGGCGCGCTCAAGGCCGAATCTGCCGGTCACCAAAGAGTCAAGATCGACCAGGCCGGTGGTCACCATGTGTATGGCGGCCGGCCAGGTGTCGGTGTAGCGGAAGATGCCGGTCACGGCGATCTCGAGGTTCTGAATGTGCTCGATGGGCAGGTTCATCTCCGAGGAACCAACACCGACGATGACGGCCGTACCAGCTGGACGCACTGCTTTGATGCCCGACATCACCGCCTGTGGCGACCCGGTGGCGTCAACGAAGGCGTTGACGTCCAGGCCGGCAGTGGCGATGTCGGTCTCGCGAGGATCAACTACGCGGGTGGCGCCGTACTGCAACGCTCGCTCCCGCCGCTCGGGCACCAGATCGGTGACGATGATCTCCGCAGCGCCAAAGGCCCGGGCGGTCTGAGCGCAGATGATCCCGATCGGCCCGGCGCCGGCGATCAGAATGCTCGACCCAGGGGTCACACCTGCCTTACGCATTGTCGTCACCGCCACCGACAACGGCTCCAGCAGTGCGGCGGCCTCATCCGACATCGAGTCCGGCACCTTGTGGGCGAACTCGGTTCGGATCACGCAATACTGCGCGAACGCGCCATCAATCGGTGGGGTGGCGTAAAACTCCATGTTCGGGCAGAGGTTGTAGCGGCCGGCGCGGCACTCCCGGCATCGGCGGCAATTCTTCTGCGGCTCGATAGCCACCCGCTCACCGATTCGAGTTTCCGGCACCTCCTCGCCCACTGCGACGATCCGGCCCGACAGCTCATGGCCGAGAATCAGCGGGCCGGTGACAACGAAATCGCCGATCCGGCCGTGCCGGTAATAGTGAGTGTCGGAGCCGCAGACACCCACGGCGGCCACTTCGACAAGCACCTCGTCGCTGGCCATCGGCGGTGTCGGCACCTGCTCGATGCTGAGCGTCTTCACACCGGTGAGCACGCTCGCGCGCATCCGATCCGGAATTGTGGTGGTTGGGGCGGTGGCGGTCTGAGTCATGGCACTAGATCCCTCTCTTCTCGGTGTTTACGAGGTTCTCTATGGGTAACGATCATGGGGTCTCATTGGGACTCAAGGTATCCCGCGCCCACCCATCGCGTAACCGTCGGTCGGCGGAGAGGGCGCAGCAGTGAGCCGCGGAACTCCTTCCGAATCGTTACGCTCAAAGGATTTCTTTGGGGTTGGCCGCGCACCGGCTTTCAGGGTACGTTCAGCGAAAGTCCTGCTCGTGTGGTGTAACCGGTACACGGGGGGTGCTCGGATTTACATACACGAGTACTTGTCTACACACATCGAGGTGGTACAGGCATGACGTCACTGTCCAATCCCTTCACTCGCCGCCGGTTCCTCACCGGCGCAGCAGGTACAGCAGCGCTCCTCGCCCTTCCCGGCTGCGGCGAGCAAACCCAGACACCCACTGGTAGCCAAGGAGGAGGAGGCGATCCCTGGAAGCAGTTCAGTGGCACGTCGATCAACATGATCTCGGAGAACACCCCACCTACGGCTGCGATCGCCGCCAACCCGGGACCGTTCGAGCAGCTGACAGGGATCAAGCTCAACATCCAGCAGATGGAGCTGGACAAGGTGGTGGAGAAGGTCAAACTCGACTTCTCCTCGGGAACTGCCCAAAACCACGTCATCTACGCGGATCCGTACCAGATCCTCGCGCCCCTCGCCGATGGCCTGGCCGACCTGAAGCCGCTGATCGAGAACAAGGACTACCCGCCGGTGGAAAAGGGCATCGAGGACTTCATCCCCACCCAGATGGACGCACTAGGCAAGTACCTCGACGCCGACAAGATCTACGCCTTGCCCTATGACGCGCCGACGATGATCCTGCACTATCGCAAGGATCTTTTCGAGAAGTACGCCGACAAGATGCAGTCCGACCTCGGGTTCGATCCGATGCCGTCCGAGGCCATGACGTGGGACCAGTACTACTCAATCGCGGAGTGGTTCAACAAGAACGCCAAGAGCGATGTGAAGTATGGCACCGGCCATCAGGCCAAGCAGCACGACTCACTGCAGGCGGATTTCTCCAACGTGCTGTGGGCTTACGGAGGCGACTACTTCGAGAAAGGCCAGGAGCTCGGCGGCATCAGTTCGGAGGACCCGGGCGCCGTCACCGTTGGGTCGGATCCAGGCGTTCAAGCCGCTACGTTCTACAAGAAGCTGATCAAGATCGCGCACCCGTCTTCTACCACGTGGGACTGGACTGGGCTAGCCGACGCGTTTCTGGCCGGTCAGATCGCCATGTGCCCGAACTGGCACGAGTTCGCCGCAGGGGAGGAGAAGCAGTTCCCGGGCAAGATCGGCTACGCCTTGCTGCCCAAGGGCCCGGCCCGCCGCGCTCACAACTTCGGCGGTACCGGCATCGGTATCAATGGGAACGCCAAGGATGCTGAGCTTGGGGCGGCATGGCTCTTCGTCAACTGGGCGACCTCCCCGGAGACCCAGCTGATGACTCTCGGTTCCAAGGTCGGTGGCGGCACGCCGACCCGCAACTCGGTGTACGAGTTGCCGGAGGTTCAGGCTGAGATCGACAAGAGCCCCTCGAAGTATCCCAATATTCGTACTGCCCCTACCGTCTTGAAGGCTTGGGAGAAGGAGAACATCGGCCTTCGGCCCAAGGTGCCCCAATGGGTGCAGCTGAACACGATCATCTTCACTGAGCTGTCCAAGATGTTGACCCAAGACGGAGACCCTGCAGCGACCATGGCCTCGATGCAGGACCAGATGCAGAAGGCTATGCAGTGAGCTCTGCAGTTGCGACCCAGGAGACGGTCGCTCCTGCGGTCGAAGAGAAGGACAAACCGCCCAAGGAGCCGCGAGGGTTCAACACCTTCGAGTTTGCGCTGATGGCGCCGACGCTCGCGCTGCTAGCCCTGTTGTCCCTCGTCCCCTTCTTCACCCTCATCGCCATGAGCTTCTCCGATGTCAGGACGCTCGGCCGGATCCGTCTGGAGTTCACCGGCTTGGAGAATTGGGTGGACGTCTTTACCAATCCAGCCTTTTGGGCCTCTTGGGGACGGTCCTTGATTTACTTCACGTCGATCATCGTCTTAGAGATGGTGCTCGGTTTCGCCTTCGCCGTCGTCTTGAACAATCTGATTCGGGGTCGGTCGCTGCTGTTGTCGGTGGTGCTGCTGCCGATGTTCCTGGCACCAGTCATGGTCGGCCTGCTGGCCCGGTTTCTTCTGGACTCCACGATCGGTCTATACGCCAAGATGCTGGCGGGGGTGGGCTTCGACACCGATGTCTTCGCCAACCCCAGCACGGCGATGCCAGCTGTGATCCTGATCGACGTATGGGAGTGGACGCCGCTGGTGGCGCTGATCATGCTGGCCGGCCTTACCTCGGTGCCACCGTCGACCTTAGAGGCCGCCGCAGTGGACGGTGCCGGTTTCTTCCGCAGCCTGTTCAACATCGTCATCCCGCAGATGAAAGCGGTCATCCTCGTTGCCCTCCTGGTGCGGTCAATGGACGCCATCCGATACTTCGATGTCATCACCGCGACGACCAACGGCGGACCCGCAGACGCGACGAAGATCATCCCGATTCGGCTTTACGAGATGGCCTTTCGTTTCAACAACCAGATTGGGCAGGCAGCCGTGGTGGGGCTCAGCATGCTCGTCTTCTCCATCGCGCTGGCAAACGTGTTCCTCAGGTTCTTCGGTGACCGTGAGGTGGCTCGGGCGCACGTGGCAGGAGGCGACCACTGATGTTGGGCCGCCTTAAGCCCTGGCAGCGGGTGTTGTTCCTCGTTCTGGGAATCCTCATCGGACTGTGGTCAGCCATTCCGATCGCCTGGATGTTGATCACGTCGCTGAAGCCCCAGGAAGCGATCCGAACCAGTGATCTGGTGTTCTCCTTCACCCCGACCCTGGAGAACTACCGGAACCTATTCTTCGGCGGCAACCGGGCGGGGTCCTTTCTGGTCAACAGCCTGCTGGTCTCGATCATCTCGACCTTCATCGCGCTGGCTTTGGGCTCATTGGCCGGATACGGGATGGCGCACTGGCGGTCGCGACACAAAAAGGACGTGTCGTTTTGGATCCTGTCGACCAGGATGGCTCCGATCGCGGCGGTGATCGTGCCGCTGTTCGTGATGTTCCGCATTGCCGGACTGGTGAACACGATCCCCGGGCTGATTCTGGCATGCCTGACCTTCAACCTGCCGTTCGCCATCTGGCTGATGAATGCCTTCTTCCACCAGGTGCCGCGATCCATCGAGGAGGCGGCTCTTGTCGACGGATGCAGCAAGATGCGGGCGTTCTGGAATGTCGCGCTGCCAGTCACCAGGCCAGGATTGATCACCACCGCCGTGTTGTGTCTGGTCTTCGCCTGGAACGACTACGCCTTTGCCTCCTCGCTCGGCGGGCCGCAGACGTCGACGCTGCCGATGGCGGCCGGCGCTTTGGTAACTCAGAGCGGGATCGACTGGGGCCTGCTGTGTGCGCTTGGCATTGTGATCGCGCTTCCGATGCTCATCGCAGGCTTGGCAGTGCGACGCCATCTAGTGACAGGACTCTCGCTGGGAGCCGTCACCGGCGAATAAGGTCGAAACTGCTCGGCAGCATGTGCGGACAGGATCCGCGGACAACGAAGGGATTGAGTCATGGGCGTGTTGGACACTTTTAGCCTGGCAGGCAAGACGGCGCTGGTCACTGGTGGCAACCGGGGCATCGGCGTGGCCCTCACCCAGGGCCTGGCAGAGGCGGGAGCGCGGGTGGCCTTTGTGTCCCGCGACGAGGAGCAGAATCGGAAGACTCAACAGAATCTGAACAACCTTGGGCTCGATACGCTCGCCCTGCGTGGGGATATCACGACCCACGCGGCCACGGTGGTTGGACAGGCCGTCGAACAGCTCGGCGGTTTGGACATCGTGGTCAACAATGCCGGCATCTGCTTTCATCGGCCGGCCTTGGAGGTGCCCGACGAAGAGTGGGACACCGTCTTCGACGTGAATGTCAGGGCGTTATGGAAAGTCTCCCAGGCTGCTGGCGCCTACCAGAAGGAGCATGGTGGCGGCACCATCGTCAACATTGGCTCCATCTCGGCCATGATCGTCAACCGGCCCCAGTGGCAGCCGGCGTACAACGCGTCGAAGGCCGCCGTGCACCAGCTGACCAAATCACTGGCTGCGGAGTGGGCGCCTTACAACATCCGGGTCAACGCGCTGGCGCCGGGCTACATCAAGACGGAGATGGCGGCAGTGGATCGGCCTGAGTTCAAGCAACGATGGATCGATGATGCCCCACAGCAGCGCTACGCCTTTCCTGACGAGCTCGCCCCGACGATCGTCTACCTTGCCTCGGACGCCTCATCGTTCATGACCGGAAACGTGCTGGTGATCGACGGCGGTTACACCGTCTTCTGAGCTCCTGACCCGCCTGGTTGTTACTTGATCATCGG